>Ga0182017_10002922_pt1 | contig 12809 bp, 10 predicted proteins | sample 712E3DmetaG_FD_120492 | JGI IMG/M metagenome (GOLD analysis project Ga0182017, IMG submission 120492) | Permafrost microbial communities from Stordalen Mire, Sweden - 712E3D metaG | ecosystem: Environmental > Terrestrial > Soil > Wetlands > Permafrost | place: Sweden: Stordalen | collected... | reverse complement strand
TCAGCGCCAGCCGGCAAGTAATCGTGATAATTTTGAACGAACAGCATTAACCATTACCGGGTATTCATTCTATGCACTGGTCGTCGGGCTTATTGGAACGAGTATGTATAATATCTGGATAGGAAGGACGCCTGAGACAACTCTTTGGGGCGTGATTATTTCATTAATATCAATAACGGTAATGTGGGCTTTGGTGTACAGTAAAACAAAAGTTGGCAGACGGTTGAACTCCGATGCAATACTTGCAGACGCTGAATGCACAAAAGTCTGCATTTCTATGTCTGTCATTTTACTTATAGCAAGCGGCGTTTACGAATTAACGAAGTTTTCTTTTATTGACACTGTTGGAACTCTTGGACTCGCATACTTATCTTTTAGAGAAGGACGAGAATGTTTTGAGAAAGTAAAAAAGAACAGCCATTGTTCTTGCTGAAGTGCAACAATTGTTGCTTGAGCTTTAATAACCGCTTTACCATATCCAATCGATCGTTGCTGTTAATTCGGCGTTAAGGAATGGCTGATCTCGACTACCATCAAAAATGGCAAGGGGGAAGACCGCCGTTGCCGATGGCGTAAGCACAAATCTGCCTATACGAATGCTGACAGGTATGACGATCTCGTAATCAAGTATAGAAAAAATATTGGACCGGTTTGTGGCAGATGTTGCAACGTTTTTGGTTACAATTTTTTCCGTTTTGGGATTGAGCTTCTGTATTTTTTGCAGCTGTTTTGCAATGAGTGTCAAGTTTTGTTCGCCCCAGGAAGCTCTCACGGTCGGTGCAAGAAGTACTTTTCTTCCGAACTGCCAATAATGTGTTGCAGTAAATTCAAAGGCATATTCCGATTGATCGTCGAAATCGATCTCCGCTGCTAAGGAAAAATCGGCAACCGAAGTCGAAAGATCTAATTCCCCGTCTACACTTTGGTTGAAGACAGATCGTAATTGCGTACTGCTGCTATCGAACCAAAAATGTGTGTAGCCGAGAGAGCCGCCGAAGACGGGCGTGAACATGAATTCATACGAAAGCCCTAGAGATGTGCCGTCCCAGTGATTGGACTGCTGTTCCAACCAAGATGTACCAATGGAAAGTTTCATGCCGGATGAATGACGGAACGAGATCAGCGGACTTACAATAGCTTGGCTTATTCCACCGTCGCGGCCGTGGAAGAATGTAGTGCTGTTTGCATCCATCGAAATCATCAATTTGTTGGAATATGTTTCTAGAGAATCCAATTCTGTCGCACGGTTGTCGATTAACGTTTCCACAAACGTGATAAGAGAATCGCACAGTGCTCCAGTGGAATCGGAAAGACTGCTTGTAGCATCATCGAAGTGGTCGGTGATGGAAGCGAAGAACGTATCTGACGAACTATCCGCGTTTTCAGAGAACGATGAGAGCTCGTTTGAAAAATCTTCCGGCCCAGCACAATCAATACATGCCTCGTGAGTATTTTTAAGATCGATAATTGTTTTCTTATAATCTAAAAGTTGATTGCGAAGAACTTGCCGCTGTGTCTGTCCATAGTTCTTCAGCCTGCCGGAAAAATCTTTGTGCAGTTGATATGCAGAATCAATTCTTGATGAATCAAGTAATTCGAAAGCTGATTTCAAGAGTGAATCTGTAAGCACTTTGAGCGACAATGATTGTGTGTGAAGTGATGTCTCAAGCGCCCGTGAGAGAGAATCCACGTTTTTCTCTTGAATCAGAATAGCTGAATCCACGGCGATGCGCAACGCCCGATGTAATTCTGCACCGAGTATCATTGAGTCACTTGGAGTTATTGATTGCGCATGGGAAACCGGTAGTACAACGGCAAGAGAAATGAAGAGGGATAGAATGCGAGAGTAGCGATAATTCATAATGAATCATTTTCGTGTTTGATGAATCTCTGTGCCCTTGGTTTAATGGTACCAAGGGCATTTATTCATTAATCTATGAAAATGTATGTAGGATGTAAAGGCGAGCAATGGATGATCGGCAACGAAGTGATGCGGGATTTCACATCCATCTGTAAAATTATTTTCAGAATGGTCTGTTAAATCTTAGAATAAACTGTGCAGGTGATGGATGATCAGTACGCCATGCAACTCCTATACGGAATGAACCGCTCCGATTTGATAACGCCACGCCATAGTCGTGCTCAAAATCGTTAAACTTTACCGCTTCAACTCCTTCCAACGCTGATGCAGTTGACGATGCAACCCGCGTGATGCCGGCATCTGATAAAAGCAAAATATTGATATTGTGGAATATCCACAACGGCCAGAAATCTAATTCCTCAAGAAAACTGCCGTTGACTATCAACTCAGCGTTGATGAGCAGCATGCGATTTCCGAGTTCAGACTTGAAAGGAAACGCGTTCATCGTACCTAACCCGCCCAATTCAAATATTTTCTGTGATGGAAGAGTCCCGTCTGAAGAACCTGCGCGAACGCGAATGTTCAAATTGTCATACTTGCCAAGCGGTTGAAAGCGGCGCAGGTCAAGTATGTACTGACCGAACTCGAACTCACTACCCCAATTGTTTTTCGCAAATTCGGCGGAAGCAGACAAGCTCCATCCTTCAGGCCCATAACTCGTATTCGAAATAGTACTAACGCCGCCGCTTGCGATTATACTGCGCATTTTGCCGGGATTGATGGCAGGATTCATGCGGTAATGTTTATCGCCGCCAAATAATGCCCAATCAACTTTATTAGCGAGCGAATCGTACATATCTGCCACATAGGCAACCTTCAGTTCGTTTTTCAGATAATTATCCTTGGAATAATATGCTGCGTGTATTGTGTAGCCGTTCCTTTCAAAGTAATCGCGGAAATCTTCGTGAATGAATAATGCCGCCGCTGTGTTTTCATGCAATGAAATTACCCATTTATCTTTTGAATCTGTAAGACTGTATCCTTCCGCACCCAGTTCAATAATGCCGCTTCCTTCGTTTGTGAGTAATGCAAACTGCCGTACCAAACCAAGATTGCCGCGCCAGATGTGTGACCTAAAACCCCATCCTGCAGAACCGAACATATTCCAATTTCGTTCTCCATCCCAATAATATTTTTTTTCAGAACCAGCACCAAGAAATAATCCTTCTACCCGGTTATACCGGAAAATAAAATTGTCTAAATTCATTTTATCGTCTGACCATGGTACATCAAAGGTGCGCACAGTTCGTGAAAATTTACTGCGCGATGGACGAAAGCTAATTTTTTCTTTTTTCGTATAATCTTCGAACCCTTTAATAACCGCACCGTCTTCTTTCAGTATACTTCCATTGATAACACGCGCACTGCCAGTGATCTTGCCCGTGCGTTTCATGTTCAAATCACCGCCTACGACCAGTACATCGCCGTCTACTATGCCATAGACAGTCAGATCGCCGCCTTTCAAAACAACATTGCTGTTAATTATTTCAGATTGTTCGATTACTTTGTCGCCGGAAAATGATTGTGCGCTGCTATCAATTTCGCTGTCGGTGATCTCTGGCGAATGGTGAAATGTTGAAGTAACAGTATCGTCATTGGAGATTTGATCATCATCAAAAGGCGAGGTCCATCGATTCACTATTTTGTTCACCATTTTATCAATGTTGTTTCCCACCGTACTGATTTCTTTTCCGACTTTATCAGCTTCATTTCCTATGCGTTCGCCAACATCGTCGCTATTCGTTTTGTTCAGCTGTGATTGTGCGTTAGCGGGAAAAAAAGATAAAGCCAATCCGCATGCAATAAGAAATAGTGTCAAATTTTTCATGGGTGCACCATAGTGTTTTTTATTAATGTCTCTGGTAATATTACGCTATAAGAGAGTTCAAAGTTTCAGAACTCTTTTATAAGATAGTCTGCGATAGCCTGATATTCAATTCTTTTACGAAATTGAGTATATTACAATGAACCTATATAATAGAGGAGGAGAAAGACATGAGACTAGCAATTAATATCGACCACATTGCAACATTACGCAATGCACGCGGTGGAGCGGTGCCTGATCCCGTGAAAGCAGCACTTATTTGCGAAAAAGCCGGTGCGGTTGGAATCGTATGCCATTTGCGTGAAGACAGGCGGCACATAAAGGATGATGATGTGCAGCGTCTCCGTTCAAGTATTAAGATAAAGCTCGATCTCGAAATGGCAGCCACTGAAGAAATCATCAGTATTGCCATTAAAACGAAACCCGATCTCGTGACACTCGTACCGGAACACCGTCTGGAACTTACAACGGAGGGCGGTTTAGACATAGTTGCGCAAAAGAAATATCTCAGTGATGTTGTAAAACAATTTAGACAGAATAACATACCGGTAAGCTTGTTCGTTGATCCAACAGAAGCACAGATACGTGCGTCGGCAGATATCGGGACAAGTATGATTGAAATTCATACCGGTGAATATGCTGAAGCAAAAACTGAAAGTGAGTCGAGGGAACAGTTCCAGAGAATTCAGGATGCCGCGAAGCTTGGCAAATTGTTAAATCTTGGCGTTAACGCAGGTCATGGATTAGATTATGAGAATGTTGCGGCTGTTGCCGCTATTCGCGAAATTGACGAAATGAGTATCGGTCATGCCGTAATCGTACGCGCATTGTTCGTCGGATTGGAACAGGCAGTGCGGGAGATGTTACAGTTGGCTGAAGGAAAAACAATCAAGGTAAGAAGGCAGATAGAAGAAGAATAGAAAAGTAAAAATTCCATCAGCTCAAAATCAAGCCGCTGTTTCACTCATCTATACTTTCATCGCCTGGTCTAAGACGAGTTGATTCTTCAATCCTTCTTCTCCGGGAGTAGGTAATGTAGTATTATTGAGTATCGATTCGGAGAAGAGAGTGACTTCTTTTTCGTACAGATTTGGAACAACAATATTTTCTTCCCGCATTTCCGCTGCCGTACCGTTCTTTCCAAGCACGATTTTCAATGGAATTGTCAGATTGCTCATTGTAAAATTTTCCGCGGAAAGAACGCCTTCCTGTCCGATGACTTCAATAATTGATCGGCGGTGTGAACAGACAAAAGAACAATAGATGCTTGCTGGTGTTCCTTGCGAAAACTTGAGTGCTAAAAGCGATGTTTGTTCTGTCGCGGTCTCTGTTGGTATTGGTGCAAGCTGACTCTTCACGGAAACGACATCGTCATCCAAAAGATAACGGATGGTATCTAAACAATGGACACCAATATCGAAAGCTGCCCCGCCGCCTGCGATTTTTTTATTCCACATCCACCGTCTGAGTGACAGACGAGCATCATACATATATTCCGCTTTCACAAATTCCACTTTGCCGATTATGCCAGAACGAATTAATTCCTTCATGCGTGCAATAAGAGGGGAAAGGCGAACCATGTGTCCTACCATTAGTTTCACATTCTTGCAGCGGCAGACTTCGATCATGCGCTCAGCTTCTGCCGCATTCATGGCCATAGGCTTTTCTACAAGGACATGCTTGCCGGCGAGTGCAGCAATGATGGTATCCTGTGCATGCTGGACGACAGCGGAAACGGCAAACACTGCATCGATATCCGGATGATGAACTAATTTTTCTGCAGAATCAAATGCCAGCGGAACGTGAAATGCCCGTGCTTTTTCTTCAGCGGCTGAAAGTGAACGCTTCTGAATCGCAACTAATTCTGAGTTTGGCGACGCTTGAATTGCAGGCGCAATGGTGCGTTCAGCAAAATTGCCAAAGCCGAGAATACCGTAACGAATTTTCCGTGTCATCTCTTTCTCCGTATGGAAAACTATCCGCATTGAACATACTGAAGATTGTGCATGAACTCAAATGGAATATTCTTTTCATCTTCCATTGTTGAATCTCTCTGAGAGAACATGTAGATTGTGCTATAACTTTTCGGCAACTTTTTAAAATCAGAAATGACATCCCACGATGGTCGACTAAAATTTACCCCGCAGCGACCGTTGCACTTGTTGCAGCGTATTACAAGCAGGCGTAACGCAATGCTGCTCCTGCGTCTGTTTCTCGCGTTTGTAATTATTCTTCTTTTCTATTCGATCGCATTTCAATATCTGATGAATTTAGAAGGACGGAGATATAGTTACATATCGGGATTGTACTGGATCATATCAACCATGTGCACAGTCGGATTAGGAGATATTACATTCTTAAGCGACTTCGGAAGGCTTTTTACCATCCTTGTAATTTGTACAGGCATCTTCTTTTTGCTTGTCCTGCTGCCATTCACAATTATTCAGCTCTTTCAATCATCAGCGCGAGTTCCGCGCGAACTGCCGGAAAATACACGCGGCCATGTTGTGCTGGCTGAATACGGAGCGTTAACCGGTGCTCTCATAGAGAGGCTTGAGCGTTACAATCAAAACTATGCAGTGCTCGTTGCCGATATTGAAGAAGCGATGCTTCTGCGGGATCAGGGAATCAAAACCGTTGCGGGCGAGCTTGACGATCCGGACACATTCAAGGAAATTCGCGTTGAACAAGCGGCGTTTATTGTAGCAACCGGTTCCGATACAACAAATACGTCGCTCGTGTATACAGTTCGGCGTGTATCAAAAAACATTCCCATCATTTCTGTGGCAAGCGGAGAACCTGCAGTACAAATTTTAGAACAGGCCGGCTGTACACATGTTCTGGCCCTTGATGAAATGATGGGTCAATCACTTGCGCGAAGAATAATCGCTGGCGATGCTATGGCACACGTGATTGGACAAATAGATGATTTGGTGATTGCGGAAGCAGCGGCGGCCGGCACACCCTTGGTTGGTAAAACTCTTGAGCAAGCGCACGCATCTCATATTGTCGATGCGTCGATCATCGGCGTTTGGGAAGCAGGAGTATTTGTTCTTCCTCAAAAGGATATGACCATAACGAAGAAAAGTATTCTTGTGCTTGCCGGGACACAAAACCACATTGATCGCTATAACGAATTATTTTGCATCTACAATATTAATAGTGCACCGATTATCATTATCGGTGGAGGAAATATCGGACGTGCGTTGGGACATTCGATGAAAGAGCGGGAACTTGATTTTCGGATCATTGAGAAATCAAAGGAACTTGTTTTCGACGATAAACAGTATTTTCAAGGAGATGCGACGGATGTTCGGGTGTTACAACAAGCAGGTTTCTTTGAGGCACCTGCAGTTGCAATTACCAGTCACAGCGATCAAGCCAACATTTTCCTTACCACATATTGCCGGTATCTCAGGAAAGATATTCAAATCATTAGCCGTGCAACATTGGATCGGAGTGTGCATACACTCCAAACGGCTGGTTGTGATTTTGTCGTTTCGCACGCTTCGCTGGGTGCAAATAATATTTTCAACTTGTCGAAACGCGGGAATATTTTAATGATCGCAGAGGGTGTCGACGTATTTCGTGTAAAAACACCCAAAGCAATAATGGGGAAGACTATCAACCATGCATCTATTCAGGAAGAATGCGGATGCAGCATTATCGGTGTCAGCACGAATGAATCGGTGATGATCAATCCGGCGGTTGAGACGAAACTTCCTGCCGATGGAGAAATTATTCTCATCGGCAGCGTCGAATCGGAAGAAAAATTTTTCCACCGCTATAAACAGAGAGAATGATTCAATTGGAACGAGGTGCAGCTGCGGCACTAAACCTCTCCGATCGCTTTAAACGGTCGGAGAAGTGGTGTCCACAAGTTGTGTGTGAAACACAAGAAAGACAGACTCTCCTTCACTCTGATTTGGTAGTAAATTATTAATGTTGTATTTCACAGAGTGCCGTAATACAGGATGACACACTTAATAACTTTTTGCTCAACCACCGTTCATTCTTCTCTCTTTTTTTTGTATATTGTTATAGAAGTTGCAATTGTATATAAGGACATGTTTGAGTGTTTAGAAAAATTGTTGCAAGAATCAAAAACGCTTTCGGTGCAGCTGCAAAACCTATTTCATCGCCATTAGCAACAACCATTCAAGAACCGAAATCATCATCGGGACGGCGTAAAGGATTCTCGCACGAAAAGCCAGAAGGCACGCACCACCCGCGTGATCTGCGGAAACGCGAGACCCGTGCAGAGTATGCAGCGCGCAGAGCAAAACTCGCACAGCATACGCTTCCTCCTTCTACTCATATTGTTCCGTCTGAACCGTGGGACAGTTCAGTCTTCAAAGTCCCTGTCGTCGACGGTAAAACACGGTTTCACGATTTTGATCTTCCGCGTGAGATCATGCACGCGGTGTACGATCTTAAGTTCCATTATTGTACTCCTGTGCAGGCAGAAACTCTCGTCAAGTCTCTGATTGGCGAGGATGTAACTGCGCAGGCACAGACCGGTACTGGAAAAACCGCTGCATATCTCATTACCATTTTTACTCATTTTCTAAAACATTCGATAGAAGGAAAACGTCACCATGGCACTCCTCGAGCGCTGATACTTGCACCGACACGTGAGCTGGTGATGCAGATTGAGCGAGACGCGCGTGGACTCGGCAAATATGTTGCTTGCAGTATTCTGTCAATTCTCGGCGGGATGGATTATACGAAACAAGAGGAAGTGTTGAAAAGCGAGCATTGCGATATTCTCATCTGCACGCCGGGCCGTTTGATCGATTTCATGAACAAGAAATTAGTGGACCTGAGCAAAGTAGAAATTCTCGTTCTCGATGAAGCCGACCGCATGCTGAATATGGGATTCATAGATGCTGTCCGCTCAATTGTTTTGAGTACACCTCCAAAAGCAAAGCGGCAGACCATGTTCTTTTCAGCGACCATGTCGTCCGAGGTAAAGCGACTTGCCGAAACATGGACACGGCAGGCATTCGAAGTAAATATCATGCCGGACAAGATTGCAGTGGACAGTGTCGAGCAAATCACATATATCACTACCTACAATCAAAAGGCAGCGCTTGTCTATAATCTGATCATGCAGAAGCACTTAGACCGCGTACTCATGTTCGTCAATCGCCGGGATGAAGCACGCCGTGTGAAAACACTGCTCGAAACTTATGGGGTCAGCTGCGCACTTCTTTCAGGAGACGTGGAGCAACATCAACGCATCCGAAGGCTGGAACGATTTCGTGAAGGAAAGGTTCGCGTACTGGTCGCCACCGATGTCGCCTCACGCGGACTTCATATCGAGGGGATCTCGCACGTTATCAATTATAATATGCCGCAAGACGTTGAAGAGTATGTACACCGTATCGGACGAACTGGGCGTGCCGGAGCAAACGGTATTTCCATCAACTTTGCTGATGAAGATGATGCATACGAACTGGTGAAGCTTGAAGAATATTTAGGGAAAAAAATTAAATGCACGTATCCCGATGAACATTTGATGGCTCCCATCCCGGAACTCCCGCCGCATCATTCGACTGAAAAAAGTGAACGTGCAGGATCTCACCGCCGTAACAGCACAAGACAGGGAAGAAGGTAGTATCCATTCACCTTTCTGATCGCTTCAAGCGGTCGGAGAGATAGTGCATGGAGGTTTGCAAAAGCAGGTTTGCATTCTTTCACATTTTCGAGTATTTTAAAGCAGAACATTCGGTACGGCAACGCCACTCCGTAATCGGTGGGAACCATAATTTTTCTCTTTCAGTTTCAAGAGAACGCTCTATTATAAAATGGTGTTATTCATTATGTGGCTTAACACAGAATAGTGGAAAATAAACATGACAACATATAAAGAATTAGGATTGGTTAATTCGAAAGAATTATTTCAGAAAGCTATCAAAGGCGGGTACGCAATTCCAGCTTTTAATTTTAATAACTTGGAGCAATTGCAGGCAATCATCGGGGCTTGTGTTGAGACCAAATCGCCCGTCATTCTTCAAGTTTCGAGCGGTGCGCGTAAATACGCAAATCAGACGTTACTCAGGTATCTCGCTCAGGGCGCAGTGGAGTATGCAAAAGAACTGGGCTATGCCATTCCTATCGTCCTGCATTTAGATCATGGCGACACGCTTGAGCTTTGCAAATCTTGTATTGAATCCGGTTTCTCCTCGGTGATGATCGACGGCTCACATCATCCCTATGACAAGAATGTGGAACTGACGCGCCAAGTTGTTGAATACGCGCATAAGTACGATGTCACTGTTGAAGGTGAGTTGGGTGTTTTGGCTGGTATTGAAGATGAAGTCTCCAGTGCTGTCTCTCATTACACGAAGCCGGCTGAAGTAGAAGATTTTGTGAAGAAGACCGGCGTGGACTCGCTGGCAATTTCGATCGGGACATCACACGGTGCGAATAAGTTTACACCCGAGCAGTGCACCCGCTCCGCTGACGGCGTGCTGCTGCCGCCGCCGCTTCGTTTTGATATTCTGGAAGAAGTAGAAAAAAGGATTCCAGGATTTCCCATTGTACTTCATGGGGCTTCTTCTGTACCGGCTGACTTGGTGAAGATCATCAATGCGAATGGCGGCAAATTGAAAGATGCAGTTGGAATTCCTGAAGATCAGCTCCGCAGAGCAGCAGCTTCGGCAGTATGCAAAGTGAACATCGATTCGGATGGACGTTTAGCGATGACAGCAGCAATTCGTAAAACATTAGCAGACAACCCTGCCGAGTTTGACCCGCGCAAATATCTTGGGCCGGCACGCGATGCACTCAAGGTGCTTTACAAGCACAAAGTAACAGACGTACTAGGTAGTGCAGGCAAAGCGTAAGCAATAGTCCATATAGTTGAAAATCCCGCCTTGAGCGGGATTTTTTTTCTGCATAGAAATATCTCCTTCTTCCAGGATACACAGTGATTACTGTATTATCAAAAAGAATCGCCCCCTGCAAGTCCCGACACTGTGATGTGAATCCTTGAATTCTTTTGTGCAGTTATTTACATTGACATCGATTTCTTTTCCATGCGTGCAAACCACACTTTAATGAATGGAGGACGTATGAGAACCACACTGAATGTTTTTATATGTGTGTTCGCAATAATTCTCGCCGGATGTTCCACGTTGCTGCTTCGTCCGGTAGATTTTTCCTGGCCCATTGAAGTTGCTGTCAAACCAGACGGAAAGGGAAATGTAAAGGAAACCCGATATCAAGTGAGCTTCAATGTAAAAGCGCTCTTGTTTGAAGAGTTGCAGGACTCGGTCGCTGTAACGAAACATACGCTTCATATATTGCGCGATCAAGCCGGATACTATTTTATTACTGCTAAAGGTTTTAAGAATGTGTATGTCTTTGGTCAGGGTGATGGTGTGCTCAAACTTGAAAAGAAAATATTTATTTCCGAAACGGGGCTTGAAGCACCGGCTTTTAACCAGAAAACACCGTATGTGCATTTGATCAATGAGAAGAAAGAGAATGAAGTGCCTATAGTACTAACAAAAAGTGGAATTATTGAAGGAGAGAAAAAATGAGGACCGCACAGAATATTGTTATTCTACTTATTATTGCTGCGGTCTCATTAACTGCAAGGCAGAAATCTGATCGAGCGATAGTTGATAAGTTTGAAAAGACCGTGAAGGAACTTTATCGGGCTGCAGATTCAGCAAAAACGGTACAAGATTGCGCAGACATCAATACATCTATAGATGAATTGGAGAAAGACTTTGTAACTCATAAAGTGCTGCTTGACCGCGCACTCTATCCAGATGATTATACTAAAACAATTACCAACCTTAAAGGGCGGCTATTAGTACGGCAGAAAGATCTGGGTGTTATCGAAACACAAATTGCTCGAATTGTCGAACTTGAGAGTCAAGTGCAGGTACTGTCCGGAAAGATTTCGAACCTCACTCAGGAAAATGAAAGACTCGTGGGGGCCGTCAAAACCCTGTCAACGTCATACGTGCTGGGCAAAGAAGCTGATAAGACTTTGTTCGACTCTTTGAACACGGTCGTCACCAAACTCCGTCAAAATCTAAAAGAACGGGACAACCTTATCTTTGCCCTTGTCGACAGTTTGTTCATGCAATACGATAAGAGTGTCGCTTCAATGAGCGATGTTGAGAAGCGTGGTATTTCCGGAAAACTTGAACGGCGGAATGTACTGACAGATATAAAGAAATCTATTGCAGACAATTTGCAATTTCTCGAATCAACGAATCTAACGCCAAATGATTATACAGAGATAGTACGCCAACATCAGCGGTTTGCAGGCCAGTGGAAAGGACTTGGGCCGAAATTGGCAAGCATCTATTTGAGCGGTAAGCAGAAGAAAAACGAGGTTGTGTTAATAGATTCTATGCTTTCAAATTGGTCTTCTAAGGTAGATCTAAGCACATGGAAAGCACTTGCTTCTCTTATGAACAAAGGTGGAGTTCAACTTAAACCGTTTTCAAATGGCACTGAATTTACTGCAAATTTTTTGGAATTTGTCGATACTGAAATAAAAAATGTAAAACAAGAACCAGAGGATGTACGGGCAAAACGATATAATACGTTCAATGATATGGTATGGAAAACCGATCTCAAACCTCTATGGTTGCCTGTACTAGCAGAGTCCGATAAAATAACCACCGATCAAAAAACTGCAATAGAAAATCAATTCAAATTATGGCAAAGCGCTGTAACACCGGTTTCGCCGATTGTCTACGGCCTCATCGTCATTCTTTTTGCGATAGTTCTCTGGTCGCTCAGCCGCTATATTAGAAAAAAACCTGTTGTTACGAAGACATAGTTCAGGCATTTAATATTTTTCGTAGATACAACCAAGTCCATTCTCTAATAATAGAGAGTGGACTTTTTTATTATCCCATTTAACGGTTTCATTATCTCTTTGTCTTCGATTGGAATGAGTTCGCCATTATGTTGAAGCAGAACCCTTGTGGAAATATATAAATCCCTTCTGCAGCACCTCTATTATAGTGATATCATGATACTTCGGGATATCGGCACATTCTTTCGCAATCGGTTCAATGTCGTCACTTT
>Ga0182017_10002921_pt1 | contig 12810 bp, 11 predicted proteins | sample 712E3DmetaG_FD_120492 | JGI IMG/M metagenome (GOLD analysis project Ga0182017, IMG submission 120492) | Permafrost microbial communities from Stordalen Mire, Sweden - 712E3D metaG | ecosystem: Environmental > Terrestrial > Soil > Wetlands > Permafrost | place: Sweden: Stordalen | collected... | reverse complement strand
TTCGACGACCTGACGCTTGAACTCCAAGCTGTGTCGACGCCACTTTGCCATCTTGGCCATATTGTCCCCTTTCGCTGCAAAGTGCGTCTTTTCCGCGTGTCTCACTTTTGGGGTTCAGTCCATTGTGGGGTTATTTCGTGGACACTGCGCTAGCGCGCGAAGCCGATCCTAAACCCGGTGGTCAGCAGGACATCGTTTCATTTGAGGCCCGCCACCGGGTCGCTCAGGAAGCGGTCGCTCACCGTGACCTGGTCGGCCACGACCGGCAATGGCAGCAAGCAGGGCAGAATGAACAGTCGAATAGCCACACCGACTCCTTTGGCCGGGCGGGGATGGCCGGGCGAGGATGGCCGAGCGGGGACGTCAGCGTTGTTCAGCCGGCCAAGCCTCGCGATAGTGGATCAGGGCTTGACCTGGACGGCCGTGACCTTGTCGGCCACAATCGTGACCTTCTCTTCGTGTTCCGCGCCGCTGAGAGGCACCGTCCGGACCGTGTACTCGCCGGGGTTCAGCAGGAGGCCCTGCATGGTGTTGTTGAACTCGCCGGCATGGCCCATGAACCTGCCGTTCACGAACACGGCTGTGAACTTGTTCCCACCCTCGACGCGCAGACGCCCGAACGGAGGCTTGGCGGGAGGAAGCGCCGTCAGCGACTGGGAGATGACCGAGGTCTTGCCCTCGGTGATCTGCACCTTGGTCACGAATTCCTCGAAGCGGGGTTCGATCAGTTTGACCTCGTGTTCGCCCACCGCAACGGTGTACTTGCGAGCCGCGCCGAAATTGGCCGCCGGCCCCACGTACTTGCCGTCGATGAAGACCCCCGCGCGGCCGGTGTTGACCTTCGCCTTGAGGTAACCATTGCCTTGCTGCGCCATCAATGGAAATGCGCAGCCGAACAGAAGGGCGGACCCTACAACAGCGTGAAGCAAAAGTGTCTTCTGCATGTGATGTGCTCCCCAGCCCAGATGTTTGAATTGTACACAAGTTGCGAGCGTTTTCCAAGAGAGGGAAGGCGTTCGGCGGGCTCCCGAGGGGGCGCGCCTGCGCTCAACTCTTCGACGCCGAATCGCCGCTCGCGGCAGGCTTCGATTCCGCCGGCTTTGCGGGCAGCGCCTTCTCCGGCTTGGAGGGCGATTCGTCCTTGCCGTTCCGACCATTCCGGTCGCCACGATCACGGCCTCTGGCGTAATCGGTGACGTACCAACCCGTGCCTTTGAACTGGAACGCGGAGGGCGAGATGAGCCGTTCGACCACACCGCCGCATGCCGCGTGGTGCTCCAGCGGATGATCCGAGAACCGTTGCAGGACCTCAAAGGTCTCCCCGCAGAGGTGGCACTTGTATTCGTAGAGAGGCATGATCCTTTCGGGCCCTCGCTAGCGACAGTATAGCACGGCACGGTTGAGTGCAATGCACTCAGCTACTTTGAGCGTCAGTGCTGCGGCGCGGCCGGCACCCTGCTCGGCGTGTCCGGCTGCATGACGTTCGGCGGGATGCGGGGGGTGTTAGGCGAACCATTTTGATCGACAGTGGCCGAGGCTGCGGGCTGCTGAACCGCACCGGGCGACACGCCCCTGGTCGCAACATCGAGCGCCTTGGTAAGGATCGGATCCTCACCGGGTTTGGCGGGGGCTTGCGGCTCCTCGGGCGGGCCCTCCTCGTCTTCATCCGCTTCGGCGGCCGCGGGTTCGGCCTCGAGCACCGGCACGGTGGGCATCACGCCCGCATCCTGAATCGCCTTGCCGCTCGGAGAGTAGTACTTGGCTACCGACAGAATGATGGCGCCACCGTCATCCATCGCAATCGCCTTCAGGACCGACGCGTCGCCATAGGTATGCTCGCCGACCACCTGTTCGGCTCGCTTGGAGTCGAGCAGGGCGGCTGCGGCCACCTCCGCTCCCGAGGCGGTGCCGCGATTGGTGAGAACCACCAGCGGCAGCCTGGTGACCGCCTTGGCCGGATCGGCGTCGTAATCCTTCCGGGGGAAGTGCTGACCCTCGACGTACGTCACCAACCCTTTTTCCTGAAATAAGTTCGCAACCGCGATCCCCTCCTCGGGCGTGCCCGATCCGCAATAGCGGAGATCGAGGATCAGCTTCACTGCACCCTGCTTCTGGAGATCTTTCACGGCGTCGGCGATCTGAACGGCAGTGCCGGACAGCATGGCCTGCACCTGAACGTACCCGACCTGTCCCGGCATCATCTTCGCCGCCACGCGCGGAAACTCAATGGCGGCCCGGGTCAGGGTGATCTTCTTGGGCTGCGGGTGCTGGATGGCCATCACCGAGACGTCTACCGTCGTTCCCGGCTTCCCCTGCAGCAGCATGTCGGCGTAAGCCAACGGCATGTCCCGCGTGGCGATGCCGCGGATGCTCTCGATCATGTCGCCGGTGGTCAGGCCGGCCTTCGCTCCCGGCGAGCCGGGGATGGCGTCCACCACGCGCACGTAGCCGAAGCTCTTCGAGAGAATCAGGCCGACGCCCCCTTTGTCCGCGTCCTTGTTCCGGAGGTATTCCTTGTACTGCTCCGCGCTGAGGTAGCTGGCGAACGGGTCAATCGATTCGAGCAACCCGTTGATGGCGCCCAAAGTCACGCTCTTCAGGTCGGGCTCTTCGACATAGTCGGACTTGATTTTCGAAAGGACGTCGGAATAGACGCCCAGTTGCCGGTAGGCGCCCTCGCCGGAGGAATTCCTGGCCAGGACCGCGCCCATCAGCAGCAGGGCGACAAGGACCGTGGACAGAGCGATTGCGGTAGTTCTGACGCGGGTACTCATAGGGGTGAACGCTCTCTTCATTGTAACCCACAGGCCCGCAACCCAGCGGGCGGGGGCTACTTGCGCTGCCACTGCCCGATGACCCGCTCTACGTAGTCGATGGTCTCGCGGTAGGGCGGAACGCCGTTGTAGCGGTCTACGGCCGCGGGTCCGGCATTATACGCGGCCACGGCTTTGCGGACCTGGTGCGGGTCGTCCACGTACTTGCGCAGGAGTTGGGTCAGGTAGCGCGCGCCGGCATCCACGTTCTGGCGCGGATCGTTTGGATTCGCCCCCAACAGGTGGGCCGTGCCGGGCATCAACTGCATGAGGCCGATGGCGCCCTTGGCCGAGACCGCATCCATGCGGTACCCGGATTCCGCCTGCACCACCGCATGCAGGAACCCGGGCGGCAGGTCCCAGCGCCGGGCAGCCTGGTCGACCAGCGCCTTGGCAGAAACGGCGGAGGCTGCCGGAGCCGGCTCGGCGGGCGCGACGTATTCCCTCTCGAAGCGGACAACGGAGGCGGCGGGGAGTTCCATGGTGCCGCCGTTGAGGTAGACGCGCACGCTGGCGCCCTGCTGCTCGTGGCGGTCCACGCGGAGCGAAAAGCCGCTGGCCAGGATCGCGTACTCGCCGGCAAACGCGTTGGCAGCCAAAAGGAGCGCGGCTGCGAGTTTCGGCATCATCGACACGATTCTCCCATGAAAGGTAGACGCGCGGCACCGGCCAGCCGTTTAGTGCGGAAAGCGGGGGGCGGAGCCGGCGAGCGCGGAGACTTTCGTGAGCCGCCAGCCGGGCAGTGCGGAAGCCGGGGCGCGGAGACTCCCGCGACCGGCCAGCCGTCGAGTGCGGAATGCGGGGGCGCCGCCCGACGGGAAGCCGGAGGTTCTCTTGACGTGCCCACGACTCCGCGCGCTGTGGCAAGGTGTACACTAATCGGGAGCCGCGCCGGCCTAAATCGAAGGAATAAGGCGCGTCTGGAGGAGTCAAAATGCCGAAACGGCTTGTTCCGATCCCCGCTTGCCTGTTCGCAATATTCGCGTCGCTAGCGCCAGCCGCGGATCAGCCTCAGAAGTACAAGCAGCCCGACCTCCCAAAACAAGAACTCGCCGAACTGTGTCCCACCCTCGTGGGCGATACGAGCGTCAAAGCGATCGATGGCCTTGCCGTGTCCGGGACATTTTGGTTTCGTGCGCACGTCTACGCGGTTCCCGGGACTCATCTGCTCGAAGTGCAGTCGGACGGGGCTGGCGGTGGCTTCTCTTACCGGACGCAGGCGACGACGCTTCTCGTCGATTTGAAAAAGGGGCATCGCTATGCGATTGTCGCCTGGTATTTCTTGAATGGCCAGGAGCTGCCCTTCGACTTCGGCAACGATGTCCAGACGGCACGCTCGCAAGCCTCCCAGGTTTTCGCCTCCTACAACGCAGACAAGTACCCAGCGCTCCAGAATGTCCACTTCGAGATCGTCGACGCAACCGGTCTTCCTGACCAGAAACCGGCGCCGCCAGGCACGCCGGATCTCGAGTGGATAACGCATTACGGTTGGAAGTACAGCTACAAGCTTGGGGGACCGGATATCCCCGACACGATCAAGGAGTTAGATAAGCAGATCGCGGCCCACCCGGAGGATCGGTGGGCGCACCGGCGGCGGGGAGTCCTGGAGCCGTGGAAGAACGATCCGGACTACGGCAAAGCCATCGCCGAACTCACCAAGGCGATCGAACTCGATCCGCGCTGGGCCCGTGCTTACCAGGAACGCGCCGATATCTGGCTTCGCAAGGGCGACTCCGGCAAGGCGATCGACGATCTGAACAAGGCCATTGAACTGGAGCCCGACTTCACGCTGGCGTTCCTCGGGCGCGGCGATACGTGGCTCTGGAAAGGCGATGCGGACAGGGCGATCGCCGATTATTCGCGCGCCATTGAAACCGACCCTTCCAACGTATGGGGCTTTCACAAGCGCGGAAAACTGTGGCTGCAAAAGGGAGAGTACGACAAGGCGCTGGCCGACCAGGGCCGAGCCGTTCAGATTGCCCCCAACTTCGCGCCTGCGTATGCCGCGCGCGGCGCCGCCCGCGCGAAGAAACTCGATACCGATCAGGCCATCGTGGATTACACGCGGGCCATAGCGATCGATCCTAAGTATTTCTCGGCCTACATGGGACGCGCGGAAGCCCAACTGGCCAAGAACGACAACGACAAGGCCATCGCGGATTACGCCTGGGCACTCAAGGTCGACGAACGCAGCGCGGCCGCTTACGCCGGGCTGGGAAACGCCCGCCAGCACAAAGGCGACAATGAGCAGGCGATCGCCGATTACGCCAAGGCCCTGGAACTCGACCCGACATTGCTCTACCTGTATAACTGGCGGGGAGTCTGTTGGTACCGGTTGGGAGACTTGGATCGCGCCGCGTCGGCGTTCGCCGAAGCGCTGCAACATACCCCGGCAGACGCCCAGGTCTCCGAGAATCTCGCCTCGGTCTATGAGCGGAAGAACAACGGCACGCAGGCTGCCTACTTCTACGTGAAGGCGGCCGACCTGCGGTTGGCGCAGAACAGTCCGAAGAATGCCATCGCCGATTGTGGCGCCGCCATCAAGCTGGACCCTCAGCGGGCTGCCGCGTTCCAGCGGCGGGCGGAAGCGTTTGCCCAACTCGGTCAGTTCGACAAGGCAACCACGGACTACACCCAGGCTCTGGCGCTGGCTCCCGGACAAGCGGAGTGGGCGCGGCGCCTGGCGGAGTTGAAGTTGAAGGCATCATCCTCCGGGCCCCCGCCCAGCCAAAGCTCCGCGAGCGCGCCGGCACCCGCCGCTCTGCCCGCGCAACAGACGGCGCCGGCCCCAGCCGAAACGATCATCGAGGGCGCTCTGCTCCGCTATCCCGAGCGCAGTCCTGTGACGGGCAACTACACTGCCGTTCTGGGTGTGGTCCACACCGACGGCGTTTTCCTGCCCAACGGCGCGCCGACCTCCGCGCTCGACAGCCAAGGCCGCTTCCGCCTGAAGCTCGACGCGGCGTCTCCGTGGCAGCAGTTCGTCGGCAAGACGATAACGCTCCTGGTGTTCAAGGATTCGGTCGCCACCGGACCGTCGTTTCATGTCACGAAGCTCGTCAAAGGGCGTCCCACGCCAGCCGCATGGGACTTCCCTCGGGAACCCGGCGTGTTGCGTCTGGACACGGACGGCGGGCTCTTTCTCGACGAGAAGTTGAAAGCGCGGTAGTCGCCTCTCGGTGCCGCCGCAGGCGGCGCCAGGACGGTGCCCAAACGACTTTTTGGTGGAGCACTGGTGCGCGCGCCACGGCTCACGCCGTCGTGCGCTCAGGGTGGCTCGCCGCCCGTGCGCGGCCAGCCGTCGAGTGCGCAAACCGGGGCGCCGCCCGCGCTCGCGGAGCCTCCCGTGCGATGATAGATCCGTTCGCGCGATGACGACGCTCACGCATCTCGAGTGCAGCCGTTGCGGGTCGGCGTACGATCCCGCCGCCGGGCGCGGCCTGTGCGCGTGCGGCGGACCGCTGCTGGCGCGCTACGACCTCCATGCGGCGCGCACGGGCTGGAGCCGGGACTGGATCGCCAATGCGCCGGCGACCATGTGGCGTTACGCGCCGGTGCTGCCGGTCCGGAAGCCCCCTTCGATCGTCTCGCTCGGCGAGGGCATGACACCGCTCATACACGCCCGGCGGCTGGGAGAACGCCTGGGCGCGGCCGGTTTGTGGATCAAGGACGAAGGGCTGAACCCCACGGGCAGCCTGAAGGCTCGCGGTTTTTCCTGCGCCGTTTCGATGGCGGTCGAACTGGGGATTCCGAAGGTGGCGGTACGGTCCGGAGGCAACGCGGCGAGCGCGCTGGCTGCGTACGCGGCGGCGGCCGCGATCGAAGCGCAGGTCTTCCTGCCGGGCGATGCGCCCAGCTCGAACTACGTCGAGTGCCGGACCTACGGCGCGCGGGTGGAGCGGGCCGGCCGACCGATGGCGCCGGCCGAGGGCTGGTTCGACCTGGGCGTGTTCCAGGAGCCTTACCGGATCGAAGGCAGCAAGACGCTCGGCTACGAGATCGCCGAGCAACTTTCGTGGACGCTGCCCGATGCGATCGTCTGCCCGGTGGGAGAGGGTTTGGGACTGATCGGCGCGTGGAAGGCCTTCGAGGAGTTGGAGCAGCTCGCCTGGACCGTGGCGAAGCGGCCGCGCATGATTGCCGTGCAGGCCGAAGGGTGCCAGCCGATCGTGCAGGCCTTCGCGGAAGGAACCCCCCGTGTCCGCCGGTTCGAGAACGCCCGCACGCTGGCGGCTGGCCTGCGCGTGCCCGAGCCCTCCGGCGATTCGCTCATTCTCGGAATCCTGCGCGAGAGCGGCGGCGCGGCGGTGGCGGTGAGCGACCGTGAGATCGTCGACGCAGGGCTGGAGTTGGCCGCGCTCGAAGGAATCTTCGCCGCGCCCGAAGGAGCCGCCGCTATCGCCGCGCTGCCGAAGCTCCTGGCGGACGGCCGTCTGAAGCGCGACGAGCGCATCGTCATCTGCAACACCGGCTCCGGGCTGAAGAATCCGGAGGCCTACATGACGCGTTTCCCGCATGCCGCCGCCGGCGAACAGGACAAACTGGGCGGGCTGATCACACCGCGGTAGACCGCGCCGCGCGCGCCACGACTACACCACCAGCACCCGGTGGTCCACGCAATCGAGGCGGACTTCGCCTGCCAGGCGGCCGATGAGATCGTCTCCGTGCCGCGCCAGAAACGGAACGATGGAGTAAAGCCGCTCCTGCAGGTGCTTTTGCGGAAAAACGAGGCCGGAGAGATAAGCCGCGTCCGCGGAGGCGCGCTCATCCCGGCGGAGGGACTCCCGCGCCGCCTTCCTTTCGGTCTTCCCCAACTGGTACTCGATCTTGCGGCGGCTGGTCCCAAACGCCGCGGCCAGGGTCGGGTCGAAGCCCGCGAACGCCCCTTGCAGCTTGTCGAGCAGCGAGCCCGCCTCCAGGCGCGCATCGCCCAGGGCCGCCGCCAGGCCAGGCGGCACCAGTTTCGCGGCGATTTGCTCCCGAAGTGCGTTCTCTCCGCCGAAGAAATCGGGCAGCGCAAGCCCGTAGCGGCTGAACAGCCTGTCGGCGCGCGCGTCGAGCAGCGTGGCGCTCATACGCGGCACGGCCACCGGCATCCGCCCCAGCAACTCCTGGTAAATCACCTGGCTCTCGGCCAGGTAGGCCAGCTCGGCCGGCCCGCCGACGTAGGCCACCGTGGGGAGCATGGAATCCTGCACCACCGGCCTCAGCAGAGCGTTGGGCGAAAGGCTTTCCGCCTGCGCCGCCAGCTCGGTTGCGGAGAACCGCCGGCCATCGGCCGTGTATTCATCGCCGGTCCGCCGCAGCGCGAGCCGCTGCCCGTTGTCGAGCAGGAAGACGAGCGAGGTCTGCGCCTGGATCAGCACTTGCGAGTGATACCCCGCCGCGGCCAGTTCCTGGCTGCGCTCCAGCAGGCGCGCGACGATCCCCGGCATGGCCGTAACGGCAGCGGCCAGCAGGGGCGCCGCCAGCCGCCGCGACGCGGGGTGCATGGGGTCGAAATAGAGCAGACCGAGCGAGCGCAGGATGCGCCGCAGCAGCCTGGCGAAGGCGGAACCCAGCGTCTCCCCGGGGGCGTAGGCCTCGGCGACGAGAGCCGCGGTTTCCTGACCGAACGGCAGGTCGCGCAGCGCCTGGCGAAGGCCGTCCAAAGGCGCGTCCTTTATGGGAATTCCGCCCACCGGCCGCCGGTCGTCGTTCGCGCCGGGAAGCTCCAGCCGAACCGGCTGGCCCGCGGCGTCGAAGACCCAGCAATGGTTGACCTCTTCGAAATCGTGGTCTTCGGTGGCCACCCAGAAGACCGGGACCGCCGGAATACCAGATTGGGTGAGCTTCTCCGCCAGCCGCGCCGCCGTGATCGCCTTGTAGACCGTGTAGCAGGGTCCCGAGAATAGCCCGGCCTGCTGGCCTGTCAGGACGGCGACGGTTCCAGGCTGCGCCAGGCGGTCGAGGGCGGCGCCCGTTGGGTTCTGTTCGGCCAGCGCGGCGACGAGTGCGGTGCGCCGCTCGGCGGAGAAATCGATGGCTGCGGCCGCCCGGCGGAACGATTCCGGGTCATGCGGATCGTGCGCGTAGAAGCGCGCCACGCGGTCGAAGCGGTATAGATAGTCCGCAAAAAGCGCCGAGGTGTTGGGCAGTTCAGTATGGCGGATCGAGGCCCGTTCCATTCAGTTCCAAGGTAGCAGACGGGCGGGAAAACGCGGCGCTCGGGCGGGCGCAGGGAGGTGGGCGGCGGCGGCGGGCAGGCCAAACGGCCTGCCCCACGGCAACCATAGAATAGGATTTGGCGGGCGTCTACCTCTCTTTCCCGTTTTGCGCGCAAAAGTGCACCTTCTGCAACTTCGCATCGGGTGTCGGCCCGCGCGTGTTGGAAGAGCGGTATCTCACCGCGCTCGGGGCCGAAGTTGCGGCGTTCGAATGGCCGTGGGCGCCGGAGACGGTCTACCTGGGCGGAGGTTCGCCCAACCGGATTCCGCCGGCCGGGCTCCTGCCGCTGCTGGCGGCGATCCCCGGCCAGCCGTGGCGCGAAGCCACCATCGAAGCCACTCCCGGCGCGGTCACGCCGGAATTGGCGCGCGCCTGGCGCGAAGCCGGGATCGGCCGCGTGAGCCTGGGAGTGCAGTCGTTCGTGCAGGCGGAAATCGCCGGCACGGGCCGCAAGCACACAGCCGCCCGCGTGGCCGAAGAAGTCGCGCTGCTCCGCGGGGCCGGCATCGGTAACATCAACATCGACCTCATCGCGGGCCTGCCTGGCCAGACCGCGGAGAGTTGGCGCGAATCGCTCGATTGGGTCGAGCGCCTGTCCGCACCTCATGTTTCGGTCTACATGTTCGAGATCGATCAGGACAGCCGTCTGGGCGCCGAGATCCTGCGCGGCGGCGCGCGCTACGGAGCCCCGCGTGCCCCGGACGAGGACGCGGTGGCCGAACTATACGAAACGGCCGTCGACCGGCTGGCGGCCATGGGAATCCCGCGCTACGAGATCTCGAATTTCGCGCGGCCGGGCTTCGAATCGCTGCACAATCTGAAGTACTGGAGGCGGGAGCCGTATGCCGGGTTCGGCGCCGACGCACACTCCTTCGACGGCGCCTGGCGGCGCAGCAACGTGGAATCGGCGGCCGAATACGTGGAGCGGATCGAGCGCGGCGAGCCGTTGCGGGCGAACGAAGAGCCCGCGCATCCGAACGAAGAGCGTTTCTTCCTCGGCCTGCGCCTTTCGGCGGGCATGATTCCCGGCGCGGACGAATGGCGGCGATTCGAGGCGCCCATCCGGCGCTTCGCCGAGGCGGGCCTGCTCGAAATCGACGGCCCGGCGCTGCGGCTCACGCGCCGCGGCGTTTTGTTGTCCAATGAAGTGTTTCAGGAGTTTCTGGAATCATGACGGATGAACTCATCGATCTGCGCAGCGACACGGTCACGCGCCCCACCGCGGCCATGCGCCGCGCGATGGCGGAGGCCGAGGTCGGCGACGATGTCTACGGCGAAGACCCCACCGTCAATCGCCTCGAACGGCGCGCCGCGGAGATCTTCGGAAAGCAGGCCGGCCTGTTCGTTCCCAGTGGAACGATGGGCAACACCATCGGCGTCAAGGTGCACACGCACCACGGCCAGGAGGTCATCTGCGAAGCGCGCGGGCACGTGCTGAACTACGAGCTGGCGATGATGGCCTGGTTCTCCGGCTGCGTTGCGCGGCCCATTTACGCGGAGGACGGCATCCTGACCTGGGAGCAGGTCAGGGCCGAGATCCGGCCGCGGCACGCGCACTTCGCGCCCACCGGCGCGATCGAGCTCGAAAACACGCACAACATGGCGGGCGGCTCGGTCTATCCGCCCGAGGTCTTCGACCGGATTTGCGACGGCGCGCACGAGCTCGGGATCAAAGTGCACCTGGACGGCGCGCGCATCTTCAACGCCGCAACGTGCCTCGGCCGCCCGGTGGCCGAAATCGCGGCCAAGGCGGATACCGTGATGTTCTGTCTCTCGAAGGGGCTGGGCGCGCCGGTCGGCTCGATGCTCGTGGGCAGCGAGGAGGCGATGGCGAGCGCGCGCCTCTATCGCAAGCGGCTGGGCGGCGGGATGCGGCAGGCGGGCGTGCTGGCGGCCGCGGGGCTGATCGCGCTCGAAGAGATGCCGGCGCGCCTGGGCGAGGACCATGCCAATGCGCGGTTCCTGGCCGACGCGCTCTCCCGCATTCAGGGCATCCAGGTGACGCACCGGGTCGAGACCAATATCGTGATCTTCGACGTCGCCGGAACGGGCCTCGGCGGCGCGGAGATGAGCGCGCGGCTCAAGGCCTGCGGCGTGCTGATCAACGCCGTCCGCGGCACCGTCATGCGCCTGGTGACCCATTTCGACGTAGCGCGCGCGGACTGCGAACGTGCCGCCGAGGTCCTGGCGCGCGTGGCATGGGGGGACAAGTGACCTATCACCACATCGGGATTCCGACCTCGGAGCGGCGCGAGGGCGAGCGATACCTGCCGCAGTTCAAGATGTATGTCTCGGGCTACGAGACCAGCCCCTACGGCGTCGAATGGCTCCGCTTCGAGCCGGAAAGCCCGCTGCCGGAGCTGGTGAAGACGGTCCCGCACGTGGCCTTCGCGGTCGGGGACCTGGCGGCCGCCATCGCGGGCAAGCAGGTGCTGATCGAGCCCAACAGCCCGTCGGCAGGCGTCACCGTGGCCTTCATCGTCGATAACGGCGCGCCGGTCGAGTTCCTCGAACTCGGCCCCGCCGAGGGCAGGCCGGAGACGCCGGCAGAGTGGTGGACCGAGGGGCCGGGCGCGAATTCGTAGGCGGGCAGCGGGCGGGCCATGGCGCGTGCCGCAGCAAGGCCCGCCCGGTGCGGCCCGCACCACTCCCCAGTTGAGGGACAATCGGGGTCATGCATCGAATCCCAGTGCTTTCCCTGCTGTTTGCGGCGCTGGCGGCGGGCGCGGATCGGCCGGCCGCCGTAGGCCAGTTCGAGGGCCAGACCGATATCGGCGCCAGCTTGCGTCCCGGCTCGGCCGAGTTCGACGCGGCGACAGGCGCATACACGGTCACCGGCGGCGGGCTCAACATGTGGGCCAACGCGGATGCGTTCCACTTGGTCTGGAAGAAGCTGGCGGGCGATTTCGCGATCACCGCCGAAGTGCGCATCGCGACGGGGACGGACGGGAATCCGCACCGCAAGGCGGGCCTGATTATCCGCCAGGGCCTGGAGCCAGAAGCGCCGTACATCGACGTCATCCTCCACGGCGAGGGGCTCACGGCCATGCAGTTCCGCGCCGCGCCGGGCGGAGCGACGGACGAGGTGCGCTCGCCGGTCTCCGCACCCGCGGTTCTGCGTCTCGAACGGCACGGCGACGGTTTCGAGATGTGGGTCGCCGCCGCGCCTGGGGAGCCGTTGAAGAAGGCCGGATCGACCACTCTGGCGCTCGGCGACCCGGTCTATGCCGGCCTGGCCGTGTGCGCGCACGATGCGGGCCGCATGGAGACCGCCGTGTTCTCGAACGTGAAGATCGAATCCGCGCCCGGTGTAGTGTCCACGAAATAGCTGGCCAAAGGCGGCGCGCCAGTGGACGGTTCGCTTCTGACGAGCGGACACAGACTCCGGCCGGAGGCTGGCAAATAGTCGAGACACTGCGCGGTCGGTTCGTTGAAGAGGGGAGTTCGTGGAGCAGCGCACGCTGGAGACATTATCCAGGAATCCCGCGCCCAGGGTATGGGACACTTCGAAGACAGCTCCGGGCACTCGCCCGATCAAGGCAGCTAAGTATCCGTGTTCATCGGCGTTCATCAGCGGCGAATTATCATAAAGCGCCGTTTTCGACCAAGGCTCTGCCAGTTATTATTGGCCGGTAGAGTAGGACAGTGAGCGCGCGGCCGGGCCGCGGCTCACTGTCCCCTCGTCGAACCGGACGTGCGGATTTCCCGCATCCGGCTCTCCTGAAAACCTTGGTCAGTGGCTCTCGCAGGGTTTGTGGTCCAGGAACTTCAAGCCCAGCCGTTGGAAATG
>Ga0182017_10002919_pt1 | contig 12816 bp, 12 predicted proteins | sample 712E3DmetaG_FD_120492 | JGI IMG/M metagenome (GOLD analysis project Ga0182017, IMG submission 120492) | Permafrost microbial communities from Stordalen Mire, Sweden - 712E3D metaG | ecosystem: Environmental > Terrestrial > Soil > Wetlands > Permafrost | place: Sweden: Stordalen | collected... | reverse complement strand
TGCCTTGAAAAAGCAAGGAATAAGCGTGATAGAGATAAACCATGGCGGCCAAGGACCGGCTAAGTATTTAAAGATGGCGCGCGATCTATTCAAGGTGCGTAAGAACATAGACGCGATCATAGTCGGTTTCCCTGGTCAACAGGCTGTTTTCATCGCCAAACTGGTCTATCGCCGCGGGCCGGTCGTCCTCAATGCGTTACTGTCTCTCTATGACGCGGTCATACTGGATCGTAAGGTATATCCGAGATTCCACTGGCGCGCAGCTTATTATTGGTTACTCGACTTCTTCGCGTTCCACGCAGCCGATCATGTGATCATGGATTGCCAGGCTTATATAGATTTCATCGGACAAAAATTTCTGGTTAATCGGAAGAAGTGTTCTAGGATCTTCCTTGGAGCCAACGAGAAAGTCATTAGCCCTAAATTGATCAAAGAAGATGCGTTCGTGATACATTATTACAGCAGCTTTATCCCCACTCACGGCACGGATGTCATCATCCGCGCGGCTAAAATCCTGGAACCGGATGGCATATCGGTGGTCTTCTCTGGGCGCGGCCAATGCTATGGACGGGATGTGGCATTAGCTGATGAGCTTAAGACGATCAACGTGAAATTCACGGAACGGCTGCCGGACTCGGAAGCTCTTAACGAGTTCATCAATTCGTCGTGGGTTTCATTGGGCCTGTTCTCTTCGATAGATCGAGGGCGGCGTTGCATCTCCAGCAAGGTATTCGAGGCATTGTGTTGTGGCCGTCCGGTAATCACCGCATATACTCCCGCCGCTGCGGAATTGCTCAAGGACGGAGAAAGCGTCTTGTTCTCGAAGTCTGGTGATCCGGCTAGTCTAGCTGAAGCCATCATCCGCCTAAAAAAGGACGATGCCCTGCGACTGAAGATCGCCGCTGGCGGCCGAGCGGCCTATGAAAGATCCGCCTCGGAGGAAGTCATAAGTCATGAACTGTCAGCCTTGCTTAAGCGTCTATGCTCTGAATCTGCTCATCGATCATGAATAATCAAAATAAAATCAAAATAGCCATAATATTGCCGATAGGCAAGAATGATTATTTGGCCGATACCGTCTTGGACGGATTCTATCAGCTTATCAAAGACAGCCAGCTTAACCAGGAAAAGGACAGCATCGAGATCGCCATCTCAAGTCATACGTATCCGTCGAAATTGGCGAAAAGATTCCAGTCTCTTGATGGTGAAGGCTTCGTAAGCTTCGCCCGTGCCGCTAATATGATTCTCCTGTTTGGCTGTCATAATGGGACCATCGAATATGCCGAGAAGATAGGTGCATGGGACAAGACGGTCTTTATGGATGGATCGGAGCTAGGGAAGAGCCGAAAGCTAGATCCGGACATAGTCAGGCAGGTAAATGATGGCTCGTATTCCTACCCAGGCCGGGTCAATGTAGAAATGTTGAAAAAGTGCGCCCTATATTTCCGCAGGGAAAAACCATATCGTCTTCTCGGTAAGGCCAATCAAAATGGCGGCAAAGAGATCATTCCATTGCCTTTCGGCATCGAGAGAAAGTATGTTGCCTATCGTCTGGGTGCGCCCAAAGACATAGATTTCGTCTGCATATTCGGTCAGGAAGATCATCCGCCGTTGCGCCGTGAAGTGAGGCTGGCGCTCGAGTCATTCTGTGAGGAAAATGGTTTTTCGTACAGAACAAAACAGACCTCAAGTCTATTCTCCGGCATGTACAGCGAGGCGGCCAGGCGGAGGTTTTATAAGCTATTGGCAAGAGCCAAAGTCGGCATCTCTGTCTCCGGCGGTGGGTTCGATACGGTCAGATTTTGGGAGATTTTGGGAAATAATTGTCTGCTGATAACCGAGACGATAGATATATACAACGAAAGGAGCAACGCTCTGGATTATGAGCGGATAATTCAATTCAAAGACTTGGATGATTTCAAGAGGCAACTTGGAAATACCATGGCTTTTCTGAAAAACGGGTATGATAGCGCCGAGACGCGTGATAGTATGACGGATGAGTATGAAGCTATTCTAACAGCCCATTCCAGCAAATCTCGCGTTCTGGCCATGTTGGATGTGGCCGAAAGAAAAGGTATCATCAAGTCCACGAATTATTGATCTAATATGAAAATTCTTTATCTAGCCAACATACGTTTACCTACGGAGAAAGCTCACGGCGTGCAAATCATGGAGACCTGCGCCGCTTTTGCCGCGGCTGAACACGAAGTCACTCTAGTTGTCTCTTCATGGCAATCTTCCGCCGAGAATGTCATATTTGCTTATTATAATTTGCCCAGGACATTCTCTATAAAGAGGATTCCTAGCGTGGCCCTGCCTTCATGGGGAATACTCGGATTCTTGATCGGCTCGGCCGTATTCGCACTGAACGTGAGACGGAAAATAGAATTCGAAAGATATGATGCCGTATTCACCAGGGATGCTTTTTTGGTGCGTTCCGGATTTTTCTACGAGATGCATGACGTTCGTAAGGGCCCATTCCAAAGATCGGCTCTAAAACGCGCGGCGGGAGTTGTATGCATAACGAAAGGGTTGGCGGAATATTGCAAAAAGACTGGCCTTGAAGAGAACAAGATTATGGTCGCTCCGGACGCAGTTGATCTGCGGAAGTTCTTCGTAGCCGAAGATAAAAAGGCTTGCCGCGCCAAACTCGGTCTGCCGATCAATAAGAAGATAATCTTATACGCCGGCCATCTGTACGCATGGAAAGGTGCCGATGTCTTGGCGAAAGCGGCGTCATTACTGTCCAGCGACGCTTTGGCAGTCTTCGTCGGCGGCACTGACAGTGACATAGTTTTATTCAGAAAAAAATTTGGCTCTGACCAGCGTATAATCATAGCGGGCCGCCAGCCGCATGATCTCATACCTTATTATCTGAAAGCGGCTGATGTGCTTGTCTTGCCCAATAGTGCCAAAGAAGACATCTCCCGTTTATACACGTCGCCTCTCAAGCTATTTGAATACATGGCTTCGGGAGTCCCGATTGTAGCTTCCGATTTGCCGTCCCTACGTGAGATTATAGATGAAAGCTCAGCATTCTTTGCCAAGCCGGATGATCCGCGGTCACTGGCCGAAACCTTGAAGCGCGTTCTCGAGGACCCTACGGGAGCCGCTAGAGGGGCTGAGACGGCCTTGTCGGTCGTAGGCAGATACGATTGGGATAGCAGGGCGGCACGCATTATAAGTCTTATAACCTCTCTATCATGAAGATCCTTATAATCACAAATAATCTGAAGCCCAATTCCGGATGGGGCAGATATTCTCTAGGAGTCATCAATGAGCTGCTCCGACGCGATCTGAATATATCAGTCATGGTAGAACATCCGTCAGGCGCGGCTTACGAGTCGGTTTTCCTCCCGACGGATTCGATATGGAGTCTTGTTTCCAATATAATGAAAATTAGGTCGCATGCTCGGGACTGCGACGTTGTCCATGCGTTCGACGGTTGGCCATATGCTGTACTTGGGTATTTTGCCGTACTCGGCACCAGCAAGAGTTTGTTTGTGAACGCTATAGGTACCTATTCAGTGGCTCCTCTACGGGATCATTTAAAGGGTTTCTTGCTGCGCCGGGCATATGCCAAAGCACAGAGAATCTTCGCCATAAGCGCGTATGTTAAGGATCGTATCGTAGAACTGACCGGCTTGGCTTCGATCCAGGTCGTTCTTCAGGGCTTGAGCCCATTGCCGGCGGTGACCCGGGATGAGGTCAACCGCTTCAAGGCCGAGGAAGACCTTAGTGGCAAGTACCCGATTCTTTTGACCGTTGGAGAGATCAAAGAAAGAAAAGGGCAGCTAGATACATTGAAGGCGGCCGCTCTCATAAAGGAAAAGTATCCTCAGACTCTTTATATAATGATTGCCAGCGACGGCGATTCGGGGTATGTAGAGAAGATCCGGGCTTACGCTACCAGTAACGGTCTTGGCGGGAATTTTCAGATACGATCCGATGTCCGCGAAGATGCCACCCTATCGCGTTTCTATGCGGCTTGCGATGTCTTCCTTTTGAATTCCAATAATGACGGCCGCCATCTGGAGGGATTCGGCCTGGTCATACTTGAGGCGAATCAGTTCGGCAAGCCCGCGGTAGGTAGCCGCGGCTGCGGCATAGAAGACGCTATCCGTGCTGGTTTCAGCGGGTTTCTGTCGGACCCAGGGAATCCTCAAGATATTGCCGCGCAGATATTCAAGATCATCGAAAAGAAAATGATCAAAGAGGACGATGTGAGGGATTGGTCCAGCCGATTTACTTGGAAGAAGACCGTGGACCAGTATGTCGCTTTTTATATGCTGCAGCCGCTTAGGAACTAAAATGAAAGTCCTTATAATCCAGCTTTTTGATAAGCTTGGGGAGTCTGTCGGCTTCTGTGGCCGCTTTTTGCCGTTATCCTTAAAAAGACGGCTTGTTTGTTCATTGGGAAAGATTGTTTGGAAAGCCTCCTCGAAGACATACTCGATAATATACGCTTTTGCCTATGGCCTTGTGAAAAGAATGTGCCAGGGCTTACCCGGCTTTATATTCAGAAGGATGTTTTTGGAAGGTTTTTTTATGGATCTTGATGTTTCCAAGAAGACGCAAAGACAGCTCTTTCTGAACAAGACCTACGAGCCGCACATATCCGCGTATATAAGACGAAACTTGAAGCCGGGAGATTATTTTATGGATATCGGCGCGAATGTCGGCTATTATACGATGATTGCGGCTGTTCTGGTCGGAGATCGCGGCCGCGTAGTTTCTTTTGAACCGGAAAAGGATAATTTCAGCCGCATACGGCATAATACGGATATCAACGGTTTTACGCGGTGCATACTTGAAAATATGGCTATCAGCGACAAGTCTGGAAAAGCCGTTCTGCACATCAATCCGCTAAATGAAGGTGGCCATAGCCTTAATGAGTTTGGATTCTACAATGATAGTCTGGAGCGGTGGCCCAAAGAAGAAATTGAGCGCAAATTTCCGGCTATGGAATTTGAGCAAGAAGTGGCGTGCGCGTCTATAGACGATTATATGCGTGAGAATTCTTTAGAAAATCCTGTTCCGACGGTAGTTAAGATAGATGTAGAGGGCTTCGAGATGAATGTGCTTAAGGGGATGAAGATTTTGCTTATGCGATTTGACGCGCCGGATGTTGTATGCGAAGTCCAGACTGGACACGGCGATGCATTTGATTTCATGCGTGCATTCGGGTATAAAGTCTATAAGCTCGATAGAAATGGCGTACCGGTTGTGTATTCTGTCGAGGGCCTATTTAAGAAAGGAGATTACTTATTTGCCAAAGGCTCTATATCATGAAAACGATATTTATCACCGCATTCCAGCCGTTCGTATCGAGGAATATCCTTATGACTGGGGTACTGGATGGATTCTTATCCGATTCAAACATCCATATAGTCGTGTTCGTACCCCTTCCCAAGGAAGAATATTACAAGAAAACATTCGGATCTCCGCGTGTCACAGTGATAGGGATTGACCTATTTTGCTTGCATACCGCACTAGAGGCCTTATTCAAGTGGACCGCTGACTTGCTTGTCGATACGAACACTAAAAAATATCACAAGATGATCGAGCGTGCTCGTACAGGCGACTGGTTCAAGTATCTTTTTACGGTCTTAATTACAGCCTGTCTTGCCCATTCGGATATGATAAAACGATGCCTTCGTTTTCTGGATCATAAGATCAATATGCCCGCGCTGTTCGATGCGTATTTTGACGAGTATAAACCAATAAGGATTTTCGCTCCGGATGTGTTCGGCGATGCTGATGTGGCGATGCTGAAGACGGCAAAGAGGCGCAGTATCCGCGCCATCGGCATGGTCCTCTCCTGGGATAACAATACGAGCAAAGGGCTGATGCGCGCCATGCCCGACCGACTGATCGTGCAGAACGAAATAATCCGAGAAGAATCGATACGGCTTCAAGGCGTTCGCCCGTCCATTATAGTCGTAAGCGGCATTCCCCACTTTGAGTATTATAAAAAGTACAAGCCGATCTCCCGCCATGATTTCATGGCGCAGATCAAGGGCGATAGCACCAAGAAGACCATCCTCATATCCCCGGCTGGCGATAAATTCATCGGTACGGACTGGCATATCTTTGAGATTCTGAAACGCGCGTATAAAGAAGGAAAGATATGCCGTAAAGTACAGTTTCTAATACGCCTTCATCCGACGAATAAGATAGAATTCGGCGGATTTATTCCGGATGAAAATTTCATCATTGAGAATCCCGGGGTTACATTCGAGGGGGTGCGGTCAAAGGACAATGAACTCAACAAAGAGGCCGTAAATCATTTGGCGGACACTCTTACGCATTGTGATGTCGTTATCAATGTCCTATCATCGATCGTGATAGATGCATCGATATTTAATAAATCCGTGATCACCATCGGTTTCAACGGATACGAAAAGGATACTCCCTTCATCCGTTCAGTTGGGCTTTATTTGACGGAAGAAAATATGGCCCGCTTATTGAAAGCCAATGCCACACCAGTCGTAAAAGACGAAGAGGAGCTCATCCGGTGGATAAACGCGTTTCTGGAAGATCCTCGGCTCCTGGAAAAGGAACGAAAGACTCTGGTGCAGGAACAATGCTGGAGTCTCGATGGCCAGTCGGCGAAGCGCATTGCCAAATATGTGATATGGCCGCATAATAACGCGTATGAAAAATAAAGACCTCAAGAAAGTCTATGCCGGAATATTCAGGAAAGGCTATGAGAAGACATACACTTCCGTGTATACAAAAAAAGTGATATGCGGGGATGAATTGACGGAAGAGATCAAGGAAGTATTAAAGGAAGGTCCATGGAAAAACAAGAAAGTTATAGATGTCGGGTGCGGCACGGGCCTATTCGACTCTGCCGCTGCCAAGAGGGGTGCGCGTGTATTAGGAGTGGATTATATTCCTAAAGCCATTGAGACCGCATCCCAAACTCATAAGCATCATAATCTTTCGTATAAAGTGGGAACAGCTCTCGGCATAAAAGGCACATATGATATTATCGTCTCTATCGGGACGCTTGAACATATGGATGATCCGTTCGAAGTCCTTCAGAATTTCAAGAGGCATCTCAACCGGAGAGGAAAAATTATTATTACTAGTCCGAACTGGACTAATCCGCGCGGCTACATGCTCCAAACCTTGTTTAGGCTCTTCAATGCGCCTATCACTCTGGCAGATTTGCATTATTTCACCCCTAAAACATTTGAAGTCTGGGCTAAGAAATTAAAAATGGAGATCTCCTGGAGGACCTTCGATAATAGTTGGGCGTACGGACCGAAGCTAGTCAAGGATTTCAAGAAGAGAATACCGAATGTGCTTAGAGATGCGAATCTGCCAAAAGATCAGCGCCGAATAAATGATTTTATTAGATGGATCGAACAGGATGTGATATCATTTGATCACAAAAGCAAATTTAGCGGGGCTCTAGGCATATACGTATTTTCCTAACATGAAGCACAATATCTTAGCTATAATACCAGCCCGCGGCGGAAGCAAGGGGGTTCCCCGAAAGAACATCAAGCTCTTGGACGGCAAGCCTCTCATCTCGTATGCTATCCGGGCCGCCCTTGATTCAGGCGTGATCGACAAAGTGATTGTCTCGACGGAAGATGAGGAAATCGAATCCATCGCCGAGAAATTCGGCGCGGAAACAGTCAAAAGGCCGCTTGAATTGGCAGGTGACAAGGTCTTAACCGAACCGGTCATGCTTGACACTTTAGATCAAGTGAAGAAAACCGGTTTCAACCCTGATTATGTATGTTTGATCCAATGTACTTCACCCTTTTTGACGCCTGAAGTAATCCGTGAGGCAGTCTCAAGGGTAGTGGATGGCAGTTTTGATTCCTGTATTACTATCTTTAAGCCGGACGGGTATGAATTCAAGTGGAGAAAAGATAAAGACGGCCGTTTCATTCCAGAGCACGATCCTGAAAATCGGCCGAGGAGACAGGAACTCGATCTGCCATATCACGAGAACGGCGCTTTCTATATCACCAAGGCCGACTTATTCGAGAAGACGAAGAATCGGTTTGGGGGGAATGTGGCGCGGGTGGCGGCAGTAGAGATGTCTGAAAAAGATTCATTACAGATAGATAGCCAGTACAATTTCTGGCTGGCAGAACAGATAATGAAATCAAATAAAAACCATGGCAATCAGTAAGAACATAAAGGAAAAGTTGCGGAATATCAAACTCCTTGCGATGGATTTTGACGGCATCCATACAGATGGCCATGTATATGTCTCGCAAGACGGCACTGAAATGGTGCGTTGCAGCAGAAAAGACGGGCTCGGGCTGGATATGCTCAAGAGGGCAGGCATCAAAGCTTGCGTGATTTCAAAAGAGACGAATCAGGTGGTGGAAAAGAGATGTGATAAGTTGGGGATACCATGTTATCACAGTCTTGGTTCCGGAGAAGATAAGCTAGAAGTTCTAAAGAGGATTTGCAAGGAGCAGGACTTAAAACAGGAAGAAGTCCTTTATGTCGGTGATGACATAAACGATATACCATGCATGAAATGGGCAGGAGTATCGGCGACTGTACAGGATGGTCATCCAGCCGTTGCCAAGAAAGCGAATATAGTCACTCAATCCCGTGGTGGAGATCATGCTGTCCGTGAGATATGTGAGATACTGCTTGCCTCTATGAATATCTCCTCTGACGTTTTCTGATCAGTCAGGTTAAAACAAACACTTGACAAATCTCTCTCTATCTGCTACTATAGCGTCAGAAAACAGACCTTATACAACGGCTTGTTCTCTCTTCTCAAGGCATAACGCCGCGAGAAGTATCCAAAACTCGTGCATGTAACATGCACATGTAATGTGGCGTAATGCCACGGAAAGGTAGGAAACAGTGAATGCATCACAAGCGAATAGCAACGAAGTCATGTGGCCGGAAAAGATTCAAGCTATATACAGCCAACCAAGATTTTCATGGTTGTCTGAAATAATCCATCAATCTGATGTTGACCGTGCGTGGGTGAAACGCTTTGAAAGCGCGACGTTAGACTTGAGTACAAAGCATGAGGAATGCGGATTACGCCGGAAGTCTCTGTATCTCGTCGCGGAAAACGGAGACTTGCTCCAACTTAGCGTCCTTTCATTTGCCAAGAAGGTCTTCCTCTGCCTTGGGAGGTTCGGGAGGATTTTCTGTAATACTGAAGACTTATGGGTAGAAACGGTTCGAGCGGGCCTGAAGCGATGGTCAAATCAGCATCCGCCAAGCTATCTAATCTTGATTAGGCATGCGAATCGAGGTTATATCGGAGGCGACGAGATAAACAAGACCCGTTTGACGATCTTCAGACCACCCCAAGGTGAACGGTCGCTTCTGGAGTGGTACAAAAAACAAGTTGAACAAATAAGTCTTGAGCAAGCGACACTTGCCACGGACAAATAGTGAAATTAAACTCCGTAAGAGAACCCCGCAAAGGTTCCTTGCGGAGTTCTCATTTTATAGAAAATTATGACTTATCAATATTAGGTATGGCAATTTGATTGACAAAATAATATAATGGAGTAGTATTTCCAATCAGAAGAATCTTAAATGGTTCTCTAGAAAGCACAATTATGTCAATCAATATTGAAAAACACAAAGTAGGGTCACAACAACCATGTTTTATCGTTGCCGAAATCGGCATCAACCATAACGGCGATGTCGAACTTGCCAAGAAACTCGTCAAGGTTGCTCATGAGAGCGGTTGCAATGCGGTTAAATTTCAGAAACGGACCATCGAGCTTTGTTATACGGAGGCCGAATTGAGTACTCCTCGGGAGACTCCCTTCGGGACGACAAACGGCGATCTGAAGCGTAAGCTCGAATTTGGAAAGAAGGAGTATGACGAGATCGATGCATATTGCCGCGAACTCGGCATTCTCTGGACGGCGTCTTGCTGGGATGAGCCGTCTCTCGAATTCATCATGAAGTATGATCCGCCATTCCTAAAGATTCCTTCAGCTCGCGTGCGAGATGAGGACAAGCTTCTCAAGCTTCACCGTCAAACTGGCAAGCCTATCATGATGGCTACTGGTGCGTGTACTCTTGATCATATTGATCACGCGGTATCTGTGTTTGACCCAGGAAATCTAATCATCATGCATTGCGTCCTGAATTATCCGGCCTCGGATGAGGAATTGAATCTGAAGATGATCCAAACACTCCAGGATCGCTATCCAGGTGTTTCCATAGGCTATAGTGGTCATGAGAAAGGCGTCGATACCACGGTCGACGCAGTTGTTCTGGGTGCTTGCATAGTTGAACGTCACATCACCTTGGATCGGACGATGTTCGGATCTGATCAGTCGGCGAGCCTCGAACCGCATGGTTTAGAAATGTTAGTCAGGAACATACGGAAATGGGAGACCGCTTCAGGGTCTGGCTCGAAGTCTGTTTCCCCGGCGGAAGAGAAGAACTTCCAAAAACTACGGCGCAAATAATAAAGTCTCCCGGTTGGAGCTCACTCAAGGCTGGTCTGTTGCAGACCCGCCTTTTTTCTACATCGTCCGTATCAGCACGTAATATATGCACAGCGTGCAGGCTCGCACGGCCATCTCTGCCGCTATTATGCCGACCAGGCCGAAAGGGAAGACTAGAATCGACATGAGCACGATCTTCGACACGCTGGAAAAGATGCTGATAGTATACTTCCGCTTTGTCTCCAGTTGGGAATCAAGAAAGACTCCCGGAAAAGTCCCCGCGGCTGCCAGGACGATATTTAGTGAATATATCTGTGTGTAGAAGACCGCTCCGATATAACGGGGGAGTAGATACGTGAAGATATACGGTGCCGCCACTACATACACTAAAGACACGGCCGCAGCGGTCAAAGTTATGAGCAATATCTTCCACCGGAGCATCTTGAGGACATCAACATGATTTGCTCGGGAGAATTTTGGAAGAGTCAGCGTGTAGATGCTCTTTGTCAGTCCAGTTATATTATCCGGGATAGCGATAGTGAAAGCATATACGGCTAACATAGCCGGTCCGAGAAAATTGAAAGTCAGGATGCTGTCTATGGTATTGCTGATATTGTTTATAGCACCCATGAGGCTTAAATGCTTGCTGTACGTTATAGCTCGGTCGTCCGTAAGTCCATTCGGTCGGTATCGTCTTATTGTATAAGCGTAAGCCAGCACATCCGTGAATGCGTCGGTAGCGAGATATGCAATGACCATGGCCACAAAACTATCGGTCATATATATGACCGCAATCATAACAATCGCCTGGAAAATACCACGTAGCGCCCCCATCCAGAAGGACTGCCGGAAAAGCTTTCTACCGTTCAAGAATGACCCCCAAAGACCGGAGCTGTTCGCGATTGGCGTCAGTATGCCGATGGCTATAAGACCTATGGCTATGCCAACCTCTCCGTGGCAGAGATAATATATAGAACTGCCAAAAGCCAGCATCGTGATCAGAGAACCCCACTTTAGACTTATCCTGAACCCATCCCTCAATACCCCTTCGGTTCCGCGAGCCACCGACCGGGTAATGCCGGTATTTAGGCCAGATAGGGAAAATCCTGACAGAAAAGATGCTAAAGTGAGTATATATTTGTAATTGCCATAAACATCTTGCGGGATGTATCGGGCAAAGATCATGCTCATCAAGAAAGCTAGACCAACGCTGAAAGTCTGGCTGGATATGAACCATAAGCTGTTTTTTGCCAGATACACCATATCCGTCTTGGTATACCGTTCGCTCCAGCGCAGGAGTCTATAGGCACGGTCCTTCAATTTTTGTATAGAGCGTGTCATTTTCTAATTCGCGCGGCGAGATAATATCCCGAGGACATGAAGTTATCTTCTCGGGAAGACCGCTCGATGTCCCCATATCCCTCTTTAAGTATCCACGAGAGTTTAGAGATGATGCGAGCGCATATAAAAACGATGGCTTTGGTGAATTTTCCGCCCTTGAGCGAAGATTGGTATCCCAGACGCTGGAGAAGCACGGCGAAAGTCTCCATGACATTCGTCTCCTCTTTTAATTCAAGTATCTCCCAATCTCTGAAGAGATATCTCAAGCCGTATTTCGTATAGCGGAAGTAATCACCGGGGGCGTCATGGATGGGAAACATGAAGCGGGTGGTTAGGATAATTGTGCCCCCATCTTTCAAGACTCGGGCCATTTCAGCGATGGCGACGACAGGCGTATGCAAATGTTCCAGGACTTCTGTGCAAAGGACGTTATCGAACTCATTATCCTTAAAAGGGAGTTTGTGAGCGTCTCCGACTACATCTACGCCCTTGTCCGGCCTCACATCCAAGCCGACCCTATCAGGAAAGAAACCGGCATAGCCGGAATCTTTGCAACCGATATCCAGAGTGCGCCCTTCCGAACCATATTTTGCGACGAAAACTTTTATTCTGTCGCGAGTGATCTTCTTTGTAATCATGCGGTAACTATAATGAAAGAACGGGGAAAGCACAATACCATATGTGTACCGGGCGCATGTTGAGTATTTGCTTCATATCCAGTATGATATCTTACATTATGCCCATCAAATCCATCACCCGCTTCTTAGCCGTCGCCTCATTATTCCTCATCCCCATTTTCCCGCTCATCGTCGCCAACTCTTTTTTCTTCCCTTTCATCACCGGCAAAGCCTTCTATTTCCGCATCTTGGTAGAAGTCGCTTTCTTGAGTTGGGTCATTCTGGCTTTTCTGGACGCGAAATATCGTCCAAAGCTTAACGCTCTCACCATTGGCGTAACCGTCTTTGCCCTAGTCACTCTCGTAGCTGATCTCGTCGGCGTAAATCCGCTTCGCAGTCTCTGGTCCAATTTCGAGCGCATGGAAGGATGGATCACCGTCATC
>Ga0182017_10002917_pt1 | contig 12822 bp, 9 predicted proteins | sample 712E3DmetaG_FD_120492 | JGI IMG/M metagenome (GOLD analysis project Ga0182017, IMG submission 120492) | Permafrost microbial communities from Stordalen Mire, Sweden - 712E3D metaG | ecosystem: Environmental > Terrestrial > Soil > Wetlands > Permafrost | place: Sweden: Stordalen | collected... | reverse complement strand
GAAAACCTTTACCGACCTCAGCGATTCAGTCTGGGGCTTTGCGGAAATAGGCTACAAGGAAGTGCAGTCATCGCGTCTGCTCATCAAGGCGCTTGAGGATGAGGGCTTCACCGTCGAGAAGGGCGTGGCGGAGATACCCACGGCCTTCGTCGCAAGCTATACGAGAGACGAAGGTCCCATTATCGGCATTCTCGGAGAGTTCGATGCGCTACCCGGCCTGAGCCAGGAGTGTGTACCGTTTCGTAAGCCGCTGGTGGACGGCGCGCCGGGTCACGGCTGCGGACACAACCTGTTGGGCGTGGCAGGCATCGCGGCCTGTTTCGCACTCAAGCAGGCAATGGATGCCGGCAAGCTAAAGGGCACCGTTCGCTATTACGGATGTCCCGCGGAGGAGGGCGGCGCAGGGAAAGCTTTCATGGTGAAAGCCGGTCTCTTCGACGACCTGGACATCTGCCTGGGGTGGCATCCCGATTCGGTCAACAGCACCATCTGGGCGAACTTCCTTGCGAACTATCGCGTGGGATTCAAATTCCACGGCAAACCCGCGCATGCCGCGGCCGATCCGTACAACGGGCGCAGCGCGCTCGATGCGGTGGAGCTGATGAACGTGGGCGTCAACTACCTGCGCGAACACATGATCCCCGGGGCGCGCGTCCATTATGTGATCACGAACGGCGGCGGGACCGCGCCGAACGTTGTCCCGGCCGAGGCGGCTTCGTTGTACAGCGTGCGCGCTCCGCGCACCGATCAGCTGAATCCGTTATTCGAGCGCGTGAAGGATATCGCCCGCGGCGCGGCGCTGATGACCGGAACCGAACTCGACATCGAACTGTATTCAGGAATGTCGAACATGCTGCTCAACGAGACGATCAATAATGTACTGCAGGCGAAACTGGAGGAGGTGGGCGCGCCCAAATTCAGCAAGGAGGACGAGGCCTTTGCGAAAGAGATCTCGAAGACGATCCCCTCCGATAGTTTCGAGGAGGCCGCGGTCACCTACGGCCTGGATGCCGATGCGATCGCCGAGATGAAGAAATCGGTGCTGCACGAAGGCGTGCTCCCGCCGTATAAATCAGATATCGTCCAACCCGGCTCGACCGACGTGGGCGACGTCTCATGGGCGGTTCCCACCGGTCAGATCGGCACGGCCTGCATGGCCATCGGAACGCCCGGTCATTCCTGGCAGACGGTTGCGCAGGGCCGGATGGGCATCGGACATAAAGGGATGTTGTATGCCGCCAAGGTCATGGCGCTCGGCGCCGCCGAGTTCATGCAGAACCACGATTTGGTACGCAAAGCGCAGGAGGAATTCAAGAAACGCCGCGAGGCTTCGGACTATGTCTCACCGATCCCTGACGGGTTGAAGCCGCCTCTCAATATTTGATGAATGAGGGGTCACCTGTTGAGGTTTCCAGCAAGCAAGTGGGTTTGCGGTTCCAACTTCTTGAATCTCCTATCAGCAAGCAGTATACTAATTCTGGAGCACCGACTTATTTTGCAGATGAGGAGGGTAAAAGAGGAACCCTCTTCCTCCTTTGGGTGGTGTTCTAATCCTTGTATTTACACGAGAGTTGTAATTTAGGGAAAGTCCGGTTTTACTCAGAAAGGGAGAAGATTATGAAACTTCGCACGTTATTCATCATTACAGCGGTTGTTTCTCTGGTCTATGCCGTGGGCTTGCTTGTAGTGCCAGGAGTCATGTGCACATTGTACGGCTTTGGTGGGACTACAGTGGAAAAATTGCTGGGACGGTTCTTCGGCATTGAGCTGCTTGCCCTAGGACTGATCTTCTGGCTGGGCAAGGACCTCAGCGGGGTCAGTGCGCGGCATCTGATCACCGGAAACCTGATCGCGACGGTCGTTGGTTTCATTGTTGCACTCGCAGGAACGCTGCTCGGTACAATGAATGCCTTCGGCTGGTCATCGGTTTTGATCTATCTACTGCTCGCGCTTGGATTTGCCTATTTCCAATTCATGGCGCAGGTAAAATGACGGATGTGCTCCTATCTTTGTCCCACGCTTTCAGCCGTGCAGGAAGAGCACCTGCATCTACGAGGACAAAGAACATCGAAAAAAAGGATGCGTGCGGGGCGTACGCCCCGCACGCATCCTTTTTTTCGAGATAATGCCAAATAATTTATATCTGGAATCAAATAGCCGCTTTTCGGGAGCGGCTATTTGATTCCAGATTAGGCGATACAATTAGCGGATAACCAAATATTCGCGGTCGATTTCATGGTTTGCCAACAGGAAAAGATGATATGAAATACAAAGTCAAGAAACCCATTGTTCTGGATATCTCGAGCTTCCAGGCGCCGGTAGACTGGACAAAGGTCGCGCCGCAGCCTCTGCTGGTTATGTGCAAAGCCAGCGAGGGCATGGCCTATAACGACCCCAGCTTCGCGACTTATTGGAGCGACCTGAAGGCGCAAAACATAAAGCGCGGCGCGTATCACTACTACCACCCAGAAATGGATGCCACCCAGCAGTTCGCGAATTATCAGAAAGCCGTCACACAGGCCGGAGGATTCGTGACCTCCGACATAGCGCCTGTATTGGACGTCGAAGGCCTGGAAACTGCGGCACCGGCGATCCGAAAGGCAGCCGCGGCATCGATCAAGACCTGGCTGGATGCAGCACAGGCCTTCTCCGGCAAGACGCCCATGATCTACACCAGCAAATATCAATGGGGATTCGTGACCGACACAAATGGGAAGCCTCCCACGTGGTCGAGTAATTATCCGCTCTGGGTGGCCTGGCTCCCGGATAAACCCGATAAATTCAGCGCGCCGGCTAGCAGCGTAATACCGATCGGCTGGAATCAGTGGGCCATCTGGCAATATGCCAATACCGGTCAGATCACCGGCATCAATGTAGCGGTGGACCTGGACATCCTATCCGACTGGTTCAGCAAACAACTCGGCCAGCAGCCACCCGCGCCCGGTCAGACGTATGTGGGGAAGGTCGTTGCGCCGAGCGGAGTGAATGTAAGAGTCCAACCTACGATCACTGCAAAGCTAGTCGGCTCGATGGTTAACGGTACGACCGTGAGAGGCGCGAGCATCAAGGTAATCTCGCCCAATGAAGCCTGGCTCGAGCTTAAAGATCCATTGGTGGGATGGTGTGCCATCGTCTACAACGGAACCGTGCTGATCTCGATGAACCCGAGTTAGCAATCAGAGAAACCGGTAAAGCAAGGGGAAATCAATATGGACCTTATTCGAGCCGCCTACAAGCTTGAATATGAGATCGCCCCGATCTTCGACAACGCCTATCGGCCTGCCAGGACAAGGTCGATATCAGGCGTTCCACCTTTGTTATGAAAGTACCACGCTTTTCCCCAATAATATAAGTACAATTTTTACATCGACTGCAAAAATGAGGTTAAAAGTTGAGTGATTCCACGGAAACCATGCGCTCATCTCTCGTTGAGAGCTTCCGTACAGAGCGGTCCAGCGCGCTGTTAAGCCGCGTCTTACAGGTGGTCGTCTCCTTCTACCAATTAGTGGCGGTGGCGGCTTTCGTCGCGGCGCTTATCCTGGCCACTTCGTGGCTGAAGACTCCGTTCATGGGAGCGTTCTTCGAGCAAACTCTGATGTTCAACGGATCCACGCCGACTGGAAATGGCAGCACCTGGAATCTATACAGCCAGGGCGTCAGGCTGGGAGACCGGTTGACCTCCGTCAACGGTGTTAAAGTCACAACGACTGCTGAAGTCGAAAAGATCCTGAGCGGGTTCTTTCCCGGTGAGACCATCCCGGTGGGTGTCACTTCAGGGGGTGTGGAGAAAACGCTCCAAGTTAAATTGAATTCCTTCCCAGGCGATGACGTAACGTCCTATTTTTTGTTACCGATCGTCGTCAGCTTTGTCTTCCTGGCGATCAGCCTGGCGATCTTTGGCATGCGCCGCAAAGAGACCGCCGGACGCTCCTTTGCCATCCTGTCCGCCTCGCTGAGTTTAGGCACCGGCTGCTTATTCGACTTATATACAACTCACAACCTTACACCACTCTGGACACTTGGCCTGGCCATGACCGGAGGCGCTCTGGTCGACCTGGCCCTCTCGTTCCCACAGGAAGCGCGCGTTGTGGTTGGCCGCCCCTATCTGCGCTGGGTCGGTTACCTGGCGGCTATCGGGTTGAGCGTTTTTGCATTTACAACCTTATACAACCTGCAGCGTCCATTGGATTATCTGCTTGCCTGGCGTTGGATTTATTTGTTCGTCGGTGTTTGCAGCCTGGCGTATCTGGCGGTGAATGTTTATTACGGTTCCACGGCACAATCGCCGGTCGTCAAGACGCAGGCGCGCATGATCATCACCGGAACCCTGGTGGCTTTTGGACCGATAACGATCTGGCTGCTGACCACTCCCTTTCACCTGTTCGAATTCAGCACTTTTCTTTTCCTGCCCATCGTGCTCTTTCCGCTGACGCTCGGCTATACAATTTTGCGGTTCCGATTATTGCGCGCCGACGATTGGCTGCGGCAGGGCGTCCTTTATCTTTTGCTGTGCATCTTTATCGTGGGCAGTTACGCGCTGCTCGTCACGGGCTTGAGCGAGATCTTCAAAACGGCCATGCCGGCCAGCAATCCCTTCTGGATCGGTGGACTGGTCTTTGTGCTGGCCATACTGCTCGACCCGATCCGAGTGCGCCTGCAAACTTTTGTGGACAATTCATTTTTCCGCGGGCAGCGCGCCTATGCGGAAAGCATCCAGAACTTTACGCACGAGATCACCGGAGCCCTCGACCTGACGGCCATTGGGCGCGTTCTGCGTCACCAGATCATTTCCACGCTGACACCGAACGCCATACACATCTTTACCTACGATACGCCGAATGATCAGTATATAACCGTACCGGATGAAGACTACCGTTCCAGCACCGACATCCATTTCCCGTCCGAAAGCCCATTGGCGCAATATTTCATCAACGAACGCCTGCCATTGTATCTGGATGGGGCTTCCCTGCCTGCCAGCCTTAAACAAGAAAAATCCCGACTGGCTTTGTTGGGAGCGCATCTTTTCATCTCCATGCACGGCCGCGATCGACCGGTCGGCTGGCTGGCACTTGGACCACGGCTTTCAGGTCAGCCCTACACACCGCGCGATCTGATGTTCCTCGAAAACCTGGCTGACACAGCCTCCGTGGCCGTCCAGCGCGTAGAAACGGTTGCGAACCTGGAGCGGCGTGTGCAGGAAATGAATGCACTGACGCGCGTATCGCAGGGCGTGAACGTCACGCTGACGTTCGACGACGTACTGGAGCTCATCTACGCCCAGACGGCGCAGATCATTCCAACCTCGCATTTTTACATCACGCTCTACAACAAGGACAACGATTATTACTACTATGGTTTTGCAGTAGAGAATAATGAACGCCTGATCCAACGCGAGAACACGCCCTTCCCAGAAAATCAAGGAATAGCGCCGGAGATCATCCGTCGCGGCCGTCCGATTTTGACACAAGACTATTCGCGTGAATGCCAGACACGTGGTTATTCTCCCGCCTCGAAAGGTATCTTCGCCTGGATGGGCGTGCCGCTCAATGCCGGCGCTGAATCGATCGGTGCCTTAAGCGTGGGCAGCCACGATCCTGCCACGATCTATACGCGCAGCCAACTGGATCTACTGCAGGCCATTGCCGACCAAACCGCAGGCGCCATAGTCAAGGCGCGGCTGCTGCAGGTTACGCAGCAACGCGCCCGCCAGCTCAGCACATTGAACGAGGTGACCCGCCAGCTTACCTCCACGCTGGAGTTGGAGCCTTTGCTTCAAAATATCCTCGAGAGCGCGGTCGGGATCTTGAATTGTGAAGCGGGTACATTTTTCCTGGTGGATCCGCAGACAAGCGAACTCATTTTCCGTGTGACCGTCGGCCCAGTGGCAAAGGACCTGATCGGCCAGCGGATGCAGCCCGGCAGCGGGATCGTAGGCCGCGCCGTTACCACGCGCGGTCCGGTCATCGAGAATGATGTCCAACATGCCGAAGGCTGGAACCCGGACTCTGATAACAAGACCGGGTTCAAGACGCGGGCTCTGATGGCGGTGCCCCTGCAAGCCAAAGGCAACCTGGTGGGAGTGATCGAAGTGATCAACCGCCAGGACGGCCTGCCATTTATTGAAGAAGACCAAACATTATTGACCGCTTTTGCAGGACAGGCGGCGGTAGCCATGGAAAATGCCCGCCTGTATACTTTGACCGACCAGGAACTCGCGGCACGCGTGGAAGAACTTTCCGTCATGCAGAGAATTGACCGCGAGCTGAACGCCAGCCTTGAATTGGATCGGGCCATGCGCATCACGCTCGAATGGGCCCTGCGCCAGACCCAGGCCGAAGCAGGGCTGATCGGAATGCTGGAAGAAGGTAAATTACGCGTCGTGGCACAGGAAGGATATGAAGACCTGATCGGCGCCGCCCAGGAACAACCCATGTTATTGTCCCTGCCTGCCATGGAAGAAGCTGTGGCAACCGGCCTGCCACAGAGGAATCAAATGATGCCAGGTGCAGGGGGTAGTTTACTGAAGTCCGCACATAACCAAATTGTGATCCCCATCCGCCGGGAAGCCACCGTCATCGGCCTGTTAATGCTGGAAAGCACGACCGATTCGCAGGAGGATCTGACGTTCCTCAACCGCTTAAGCGATCATGCCGCGATCGCGATCTCCAACTCCCAGTTGTATGGCGAAGTCCAGCGGGCAAACGTGGCGAAGAGCGATTTCGTTTCCTTCGTGGCTCATGAATTAAAGAACCCCATGACTTCCATCAAGGGTTATTCCGAATTACTGGCGGCCGGAGCCGTGGGAGCCATCAATACCCAGCAGGCCAATTTCCTGAATACCATCCATTCGAACGTTGAACGAATGTCCACATTGGTTTCAGACTTAAACGATAATTCCAAGATCGAGGCGGGGCGCTTGCGGATCGAATTCAAGGCGGTGGAAGTGAACGAACTTGTGGAAGAAGTAGTGAAATCAACGAAACGGCAGATCGACGATAAAAAGCAGACCATCCAGGCCGAGGTGCCGCCGCAACTACCGATGGTGTGGGGCGACCGCATACGCCTTGGACAAGTGTTCATCAACCTGGTCAGCAATGCCACCAAATACACACCCGAAGGAGGGGTGCTGATGGTCGGAGCCGAGTCTTCCGTCAACACGTGGGATCCTGAAGGTGCAGGCAAGGTCGTACATTTCTGGGTAAAAGACAACGGCATTGGCATAAGTCCCGAGGACCAGGCGAAGATTTTCCAGAAGTTCTTCCGCTCAGAAGATCAGAAAGCACGTGAAGCCCCCGGAACAGGCCTGGGCTTGAACATCACCAAGAGTCTGATCGAAATGCAGGGAGGGCGCATCTGGTTCGAGAGTAAATATCGTGAAGGAACAACCTTCCACTTCACCGTTCCGGTAGCGGAGGGTTAACCATGACGCTCCAAGCTGCGATAGGATTTGCCCAGGCGCTTGACGGCCGGGAAGCCGGCTTGCAGGCCGTGCATCAAGCACTTAATCGTTTAGGTGTGGGAACCCCGAATCTTGCCATCCTCATATCATCGAATGAATATCAACCGCGCGAGGTGCTGAGCGGTGTAACCAGTTTGTTGGGTGATGTGCCACTGATCGGTTTTAGCACACCGACGAGCCTGACCAATTCCGGCCAGCGTGCTCATTCGGTAACCCTGGCTTTATTGAGCGGCGATTTTCAAGCTGACTCATACTGGTTTTCCGGATATTCCCAATCTGGACGCGAGACGGGCAGCAGTTTAGCCCGGCTCATCACCGGTAACGAGGCAAATAAGGCTGTCTTGTTTTTTGCGGATGGCTTCAACGGGGATGCCGAACAATTGTGTGCCGCATTACAGGTGGGACAAATCCCACTTGCCGGCGGCCTTTCAAGCGGAGATTTGCATACCGGGAACACATATCAAATAGCGGGCAATCAGGCCGGGACGGGCAGCCTGGCAGCCGCGATCCTGCGCGGAAATATCCATATGGGTATCGGTTACGCTCACGGATGGGATCCTGTAGGCAGCCAATTCCGTGTAACGCGTTCACGAGGCTTTTGGCTGCGTACTCTTGATGGGCGTCCAGCTTCGGAGACCTACGCCGAACTTTTCGGACATCCCGCCCGGGATTGGGCCTTTCCTCCCTTGAGTTACCTTGCCCGCCTGTATCCGCTGGGTGTGGAGCATGGCGAAGAATTGACCGTGCGCGCACCATTACGAGTGGAAGCTGATGGAAGTTTCCGTATGAATGCCAATATACGGGATGGATCGGATGCGTATTTGCTGGTAGGCAGCCGAACTGCATGCGAGAAAGCCACTGTTCAAGCTACGCAGCAGGCGTTGCACGCACTTGGCGACGTGAAACCAACCTTTGGTTTTCTACTTGTGGATATAGCCTGGCAAATGTTATTAAGATCCAACCCCGGCTCGGAGGTTGCCGCCATACAAGATATTCTTGGTCCCACTGTGCCGATCATAGGTGGATATACATTAGGACAAATTGTGCCGGGCAAAGAAACTACCGGCTCAAGCGTCATATCACCATTATTCTTGAACCAGCATATCGTGGTTGTGTTGTTCGGCGAGAAAAAGTAGAAATATAGAGACCAGGTTTCAATCATGGAACCTGGTCTTTTATCAAGCTAACTTAAAAGGCGAGATACCATCCCGTCTTTTTTTATGCAGGTATTTTCACTTTTGGTAATTCCTGCATTGCTTCCTTCACAGCTTCAGCCGGATACTCATAATCTTCAAGCTTGCCTGCGAGGTAAGCTTCATACGCGCGCATATCGAAGTTGCCGTGGCCGGAAAGGTTGAGAAGGATGACACGTTTCTCGCCTTTGGCTTTGGCATCCATCGCTTCGTCGATGGCGGCGCGGATGGCGTGGGCTGATTCCGGTGCAGGGATGATGCCTTCTGTCCGCGCAAACTGAATCGCGGCTTCAAAAGTCGCGTTTTGCTGTACCGCGACTGCATCGATGAGACCGGCATCATGGAATGCGGATAACGAGGGAGCCATGCCATGATAGCGGAGGCCGCCTGCATGGATGGAAGGCGGTACGAAGCCGTGTCCCAGGGTGTGCATTTTAACGACAGGGGCCATCCTGGCGCTATCTCCGTAATCGAAGGCATAAATGCCCTTGGTCAACGAGGGTGCGGCCGTGGGTTCGACGGCCAGCAGACGTGTTCGCTTGCCGTTCTTCAAATTCTCGCGCAGGAACGGGTAAGCGAGCCCGCCAAAATTCGAACCACCGCCGACGCAGCCGATGACAACTTCGGGATATTCGTTGGCGAGATCCATTTGCTTCAGCGCCTCCTCAGCGATCACACTCTGATGCATCAACACATGGTTAAGCACCGAGCCGAGGCTGTATTTCTTTTTGCCACCGGAAGTCGCGGCAACTTCAACAGCTTCCGAGATGGCGATACCCAGCGAGCCGGGGCTGTTCGGGTCCTTTTCAAGCACAGAGCGACCAAAATTTGTACGGTCGGTTGGACTGGCAAAAACCTTGCCTCCATACGTTTCCATCATGACACGCCGATAAGATTTTTGCTGGTAGGAGATTTTGACCATAAAGACTTCGACCTCCAAGCCGAAGAAGTTACAGGCCAGAGAAAGCGCCGAACCCCATTGCCCTGCACCTGTTTCGGTTGTAAGCCCCTTGGTCCCGGCGACTTTATTGTAGAAAGCCTAAGGGATGGCCGTGTTCGGTTTGTGACTGCCTGCGGGAGAAACGCCTTCGTATTTGTAGTAAATGTGGGCAGTCGTGCCGAGCGCTTTTTCAAAGCGGAGGGCACGCAGGAGCGGAGTAGGGCGGTATAGTTTATAGATCTCGCGTACTTCATCAGGAATTTGGATGTACTGCTCGGTTGAAACTTCCTGCATGATTATTTCCATCGGGAACAACACCGAAAGAAAGTCCGGCGTGACCGGTTCAAGGGTATCCGGACGCAGGACCGGTGCCGGCGGGAGGGGACTGTCTGCATTGATGTTGTACCAAAAACGCGGCAGGTCAGATTCGTTCAGTAAAAATTTAGCTTGGTCAGACATGGTTTTCTTCTTTGTTGTTTAATGTGTAAGCATTTGAAACCCAAAAGCATATTTATTATGGAGGAAGCGATCGTCCAACATTGGATATGCGATTTACTTTGCAAAAAACATCCGCCAAAAATCCAGACGGTTACACATTACCGGATAACAAAGTCCTTCAGGGCGGCCGAAAGGAATGAGCGAATAACATAAAATCTCCTATGGCACAAAGAGCGGAGCTGAATCATCAGGCGCGCGATCCTCTTTTTGCCGGCTCTCATTCCGTTCAGTCAATACCTGGTCCGCCAGCAGGGAATCGTCCTTGACCTGTTTTATAAATTGTTCCTGCAATCGGATCTGCGGAACGTCCGAAGGCGCCTCGCCTGCGTCTTGAGGGTTTAATAACTTTGCCTTGGATTTCATTTTATTCTCCTCATCTCTTATCGATCTCGTCGATAAAACAATAAAGCGTTCATCCCGATTGGGACGAACGCCTTGGTCCGTGGTGCCACCCAGATTAGGCTGACTTACGGCCGTTAAATAAAAAATCCCTGATGAAGCAACAGGGAGACAAGCCAGCCTCACTTTTTGGATACGCCACAAGCCTGTGGTTATATCCTAGCCCGGTAACGGGGGCGACCGTTGGGGATACTCAGGCTTTCGCCATTTCACCTTACAGCTCGGAGGTCCATTCGGCGCCGGCATCTCGGGCAGGACTTTCACCAAATGCCTGCTCTCTAAACCGTCTTCCAGTGCGTACTCGTCCTCGTCACAGCCTTTTTAGTATTTGTCACATTATATGCGCGATCCATTGCTTGTCAATACCATTTCAGAAACATACCATTTCAGAAACATGTCAGCCGCTTTCAAGTACACGAAGTCCACGTCATACTTCGGTTGTTCCCCAGAAATAAAATTCCAAGATGGATGGAAGTAAAATAGTAACAGGGAAATATTCCTGGCGAGTCTTATGGAAAGGAAATTATATGCATAAATATGGATCGATTTTATTGACACTTAGCCTGTGCGCCCTGCTTGCGACAGCGTGTTCGCTCCCTGATTACGGTAAACCCCTTGCAACTCCCACCATGCTGATTCGTCCTACTCTGACCTCGTTGCCGCCTATAAGCGCTCCAACATCGCAAACAGCCATCACTTCGACGTCTGATCCTTTTCCTACTCTTGCGATTAATGCTGTGACCCCCATCCCTTTAACTCAAGCCATCCCAAATAATTTTTGTTCAGATGGACAAGTGACTTCGCTTATCAATAGTTTTAAGTCTTCTTTGCAGACATCGAATGGGACCCTGTTCGCCTCGCTTGTGAGTCCGGTGCACGGCATGGATGCCCGACTCTATCGTGCCGGCAGGGTTGTGAATTATGACCGCGAGCATGCCAAATTCCTTTTTGATTCCACGTTTCAGGTCAACTGGGGGACCGCACCCGGCAGTGGTCTGGAGACCAAGGGCTCTTTCCATGAAATTTTAGTCCCGGCCTTGCTGGATGTCTTCAATAAAAATTACACACTTACTTGCAACCAAATACAGGTCGGTGGGACAACGTATCAAACTGCGTGGCCATATACCGGGATAAACTTCTATTCAGTATACTTTCCGGGCTCACAGGGTAATGGCAGCTTAGATTGGCATACATGGCTGCTCGGTATGACTTACACAAATGGAAAGCCTTACCTTTATGCGATCCTGCAATTCCAATGGGAACCGTAAGCCTTCCTTTCGGGAGCCAGCTGCGACTGCTGGCTCTTCTTATATTTAAGGTAAGAATCCTTTGGGTTTGGTATACTGTATCAGTAATGTTATTGTAAAAAATTGCAATAAGGAAACCTGTGACCTGTTCTCTGGAATATGTTCCACAATTACACTCTCGCGGATTTCGTGTAACCTCGCAACGGATGGCGATCCTGCACGTTTTACGTCACTCACAGACGCATCTTTCGCCCAGCGAAGTCTATGAACTGGCCCGCCGCGAGCTGCCCGGTCTGACTGAGCCAACGGTTTATCGGACGCTTGAATTCCTATCCAATAATCGTTTGGTACAGTCCGCACAAACGCATGGTGGACATTTGGTTTATCAAATTGCCACCAGCCAGCACCACCATGTGATCTGTAGCATATGTGGCCGCGAATTGGAGGTGGACCATAAACTCCTCGAGAAGATGTATCGAGGATTGGAGTCTGCAACAGGATACACAATCAACGATGATCATGCTACTTTCTTCGGCTTATGCCCAAAGTGTCAGAAAAACCATTCAGAATGAGGAGGATGAGCTAATGGTTACAATATCTCGAAGAGGCAAGTTCTTAGCAGTTTATTATGCCATCCTGCTTCTTTGGTTGAGCACCACGGCCATGCACATCCCCGACGGTTATCTTAGCCCAGTAACATGCCTGATCATGTTTTTAATCGTTCTACCATTCTGGATGATCGGTATTCGCAAGATACGAGAGAGGATGAGTGGAAAAAGCATACCCCTTATTGCATTGCTGGCGGCGTTCTCGTTCGTGATCATGATGTTCAACTTTCCGATCCCGGGCGGAACAACGGCGCATGCGATCGGTGCTACGATTGCCGCGATCATACTAGGTCCGGAAGCCGCCACGATCGTGGTTTCCATTGCCCTGATCATTCAAGCCTTTTTCTTCGGCGATGGAGGCATCACTGCTCTCGGTGCCAATTGTTTCAACATGGCAGTCATCGTGCCGTATATTGCGTATGCCATTTATCGCGGCTTTTCGAAAGACCAGCCCCTGACATCTGCGCGCAGGTTGATG
>Ga0182017_10002916_pt1 | contig 12828 bp, 12 predicted proteins | sample 712E3DmetaG_FD_120492 | JGI IMG/M metagenome (GOLD analysis project Ga0182017, IMG submission 120492) | Permafrost microbial communities from Stordalen Mire, Sweden - 712E3D metaG | ecosystem: Environmental > Terrestrial > Soil > Wetlands > Permafrost | place: Sweden: Stordalen | collected... | reverse complement strand
GGCCGGGGCGGCGCTCGTGGCAGTGGCCGGGGCGCCCGCGCCCTCAAGCCGGGCGGCGCCGCGCCCGGCTACCCGGGCCCCGTAGTGAGCGGCGTTGGCCAGCAGCTCTGCCATCGAGTCGCCGCCGAACTTGTCCAGGACGAAGTCGGCGAGAGTCAGGCAGACCATGGCTTCGGCCACGACTCCGGTGGCGGGTACGACGCTGATGTCGCTGCGCTCGTAGTGGGCCTTCTCGACGGGCTGGCCCGTTACCAGATCCGCGGAGGGGAGCGGCCGCGGCAGCGTCGAGATCGGCTTTACCGCGCCCCGCACGACGATCGGCTGGCCGTTGGAGATGCCGCCCTCGAGGCCGCCGGCGTTGTTCGTGGCGCGGAGCCAGCCGCCACCTGCGTCGCGACCCTGGATCACGTCCTGAACGGCCGACCCAAGGAACCGTGTCTGGGCGAAGCCGAGGCCGAACTCCACGCCCTTGACGATCGGGATGCTCGCGACGGCGCCGGCCAGGGCGCCGTCCAGGCGCCGGTCCCAGTGGACGTGGCTGCCAAGGCCCATCGGGACACCCCGGGCCACGACCTCGAAAATGCCGCCCACAGTGTCGCCGGCCTCGCGAGCCTCGTCGATGCGGGCCACCATGAGTGTCTCCGCCTCGGGGTCCAGGCACCGCAGCGGGCTCGACTCCGCGTCCTCGCGAGTGCGAGTGGCGCGCGTGGGGTCCATCGCCACGCCGCCAACCTCGACGGTGTGCGACCAGACGTCGATGTCCAGGCTGGCGAGCAGCGCCCGCGCGACCGCTCCCGCCGCGACCCGCGCCGCCGTTTCGCGCGCCGACGCTCGCTCAAGAACGTTCCGAACGTCGTCGAAGCCGTACTTCGTCGCCCCCGCCAGGTCCGCGTGCCCGGCCCGCAGCCGCGTGATGGGAGTGGCGCGCTTGTCGCCCGCCTCCACGAGCCGCGCCAGCTCGGCGGCCCCCTCGTCCGTCAGCGGCTCCACCGCCATCACCCGCGTCCAGTTCTCCCAGTCGCGGTTGCGGATCAGCAGCAGGATCGGCGACCCGAGCGTAAGCCCGTAGCGGACGCCGGCCAGAATCTCGGCCCGGTCCTGCTCGATGCTGGTGCTTCGCGCCCCGCGGCCGTAGCCGCGCTGGCGCCGGGCCAGGTCGAGCGCGATCTGGTCGGCGGTCAGGAGCAGCCCGGCGGGAACGCCCTCGAGCGTTGCGGCAAGCGCAGGGCCGTGCGACTCCCCGGCGGTCAGGAAGCGGAGGCGGCCCATGTTCGGTCCCTCTCCCTACAAGCCGGCGGTTGGGCCGGGCTCGCCGCCCGGACCGAAGTCGATCGGCATCTGGCGCAGGCCCTCTTCGCGGGCGCGATCGAGTTCCGCCTGCATGATGTCGAGCGGGGCGGCCTTGCCGGTCCATAGCTCGAACGAGCGGGCGCCCTGATGGAGCAGCATGTGCTCGCCATTCATGGTGGTGCAGCGCGCCGCCGCGGCATCCCGCAGGAGCTGCGACTGGGGCGGGTTGTAGACCATATCCATGACCAGCAGGTCCGAAGGCAGGAGCTCGGCCGGGATCGGTGTCTCGGTCGGTACCAGGCCGATGGATGTGGCGTTGACCAGCAGCTTGGTCTTGGCCAGCTCTGCTTCGAGGACCGACTCGTGCCAGGGCATCGCCCGCAGATCCATGTGCGCGGCGCTCTTGCCGAAGTGCCGAACCATCCCCTCGGCGCGGTGGAGGTGGCGATTGAAGACCACCACGCGCTGGAACCCCTCGGTGATGAGGGCGTACGTGACCGCTCTGGCGGCGCCGCCGGCGCCGAGAACGATGGCGTGGCGCGGCATCTTCTGGCGACCCACGATCTTGTCGAGGGCCGACTTGAACCCGGCGACGTCGGTGTTGTGGCCGATGAGCTTCTTGCCGTCGCGAGCGATCACGTTGACCGCACCGATGGCCTGCGCCTCCTCGGTGAGCTTGTCGACGAGCGGGACGACATGCTCCTTGTGGGGGATCGTGATGTTCGCCCCCAGGAAGTCGTCGCCGCGCAACTCGGCGATGGCGTCGACGAGGTCGAGCGGCCGGCGGTCCCACAGCTCGTAGCGGGCGTCTATCTCGAGGGCATCGAAGGCAGCCTGCTGCATCCCACCCGAGAAGGAGTGGGCGACCGGGTGGCCGATCAGGACGACGCGGTTGGTCATGCTCGCAGCCTTTCGAGTTCGAGGAAGAAGCTCGGGTACGAGACGGCCGCGCTCTGCGCCAGATCGACGGTCGTCGTTCCTCGGGCGATTAGGCCGGCCACGGCGAAGGTCATGGCCAGGCGGTGATCGTCGAGAGTCTCGGTGGCGGCCCCGACCAGCGGCGTGGGGCCGCTGATGGTGATGTCGTCGCCGCTGACGGAGACGCGCGCACCAAGCGCGGTGAGGCCGGTGGCGATGCCCTCGATGCGGTCCGATTCCTTATTGCGCAGCTCCCCGGCGCCACGGATCGTGGTCTTGCCGCGGGCCTGCGTCGCGGCCAGGCAGAGGATCGGTATCTCGTCGATGGCCGCCGCCACGTCTGCCGGTCCGAGGTCGATTGCCTCGAGCTCGCTCGACCGAACCGTGAAGTCGGCCAGTGGCTCGCCGGCGTCGCCGCAGGGTTCGCCGACCGCCGTCTCCTCAATTCGAGCGCCCATTCGGACCAGAAAGTCGATCGCCGCCCGACGGGTAGGATTCACCCCTACGCCGCGGAGCGTCAGCGCCGCGTCCGGATGGATCGCCCCGGCCACGAGCCAGAAGGCCGCCGCCGAGGGATCGGCCGGGACGCGCTCGTCGAGCGGGGAAAGCCGCGCTCCGCCCTCCAGCGTCCAGGCCACCGGTCTGCCTCCAGACTCATCCTCCGGCACACGCCGGACCTCGACGCCGCGCGAGCGAAGCATCCGCTCGGTATGGTCCCGCGTGGCAACAGCCTCGCGCACCGTCGTTCGCCCCTGCGCGCGCAGGCCCGCCAGCAGGATCGCCGACTTGACCTGGGCGCTCGGTACGCGGGTTGCAAAATCGATCGCCCGCAATTGCGAGCGACCGATGACTACCAGCGGTGGAAGGGAATCGGATCGACGTGCGCGCAAGTCTGCGCCCATCGAGCGCAGCGGTTCGATGATACGGGCCACCGGACGGCTCCGCAATGAAGCGTCGCCGTCCAGGACGGAGAAGAAGGCCAATCCCGCAAGCACTCCGGCGCACAGTCGCAGGCTCGTCCCGGAGTTGCGGCAGTCGAGCACGCCGTCGGCTTCGTGGAGCCCGTCCACGCCCGGAGAGGCGACTCTGTAATCCACGTTGAGGCCGTCCTCGCGCACCCGGTCCACGCTCGCCCCGAGAGCGGCGACGATCCCGGCCGTGGCTTGGACGTCGCGCCCGTCGCCCGCCCCGCCGATCAGGCTCCGCCCTTCCGCGAGGGCGGCCATGATCAGTGCCCGGTGCGAGATCGACTTGTCTCCGGGCAGCCGGGGCTCGCCGCGCAGATGCGCGGCAGGAAGGATCGACCGGGACTGCCCCCCGGTGAGCGGCTCGGTCATCGGCCGGTCAGGGCTTGCTAGCCCCGTCGACCGCGACCTGTCCGGTCATCGCAAAGGGATCCTTGATGAGGGTTCGAACCTCTTCGTGGATCTTGCGCAGCGCGCTCGCCATGTCGGCGAACTGGTCGAGGGTGAGCGACTGCTCGCCGTCGGACTTGGCCTCGTCCGGCCTCGGATGGACCTCGACCATGATCCCGTCCGCGCCAGCGGCCACAGCGGCCATCGCCATCGGCCGCACCAGCCAGCGCTTACCGGTGGCGTGGGACGGGTCGACGACGACCGGCAGATGGGTCAGGTGGTGGAGAAGCGGCACGGCCGTCAGGTCGAGCGTGTTCCGCGTGTAGGTCTCGAATGTCCGGATGCCGCGCTCGCACAGGATCACGTTTGGCTGGCCCGAGGAGATGATGTACTCGGCAGCCATCAGCCACTCTTCGATCGTGGCCCCGTAGCCGCGCTTGAGCATGACCGGCTTGCCGGCCTTGCCCACGGCCGTCAGCAGGGAGTAGTTCTGCATGTTGCGGGTGCCCACCTGGAGGATGTCCGAGTGCCTGGCCACGATGTCGACCTGGCTCGGCTCCATCACCTCGGTGATCGTCGGCAAGCCCGTCTCGTTGCCGGCTTCTTGCAGATACTTCAAGCCTTCGACTCCCAGGCCCTGGAAGGCGTACGGGCTGGTACGTGGCTTGAACGCGCCGCCGCGCAGGATCGTCGCTCCGGCCGCCGCCACCGCCTTCGCCGTCTCGATCATCATTTCCCGCCCCTCGATGGAGCAAGGGCCGGCCATGATCGTGAGCGAGCCGTTGCCGACTCTTGTGCCGGCCAGCTCGATGATCGTGTCTTCGGGGTGCGACTCGCGCGAGGTCAGCTTGAATGGCCGGCTGATGGGCGTTACCGATTCGACGCCGGGCATCAGGTTCAGCTTGCTCATCAGATGGTCCCTCTGAGGTCCCACGTCGCCCAGAACGGCGATCACAACTCGCTGCGTGCCGTAGTTGTCGTGCGGCGTCAGCCCGGCGGCCTTGACGAGGTCACGGACGTCGTTGGCTTGTTGTTCGGTTGCCCCTACGGACATCACTACGATCATCTGGCGGTCCTCCTCGTGGGGGCCTGCCGGCGGGGTCTGGTCGGGCAACAAAAAAGCAGAGGCGCTGCCTCTGCTCTACCCGGCACGACCCGCGATCCCGGGCCTAGGCTCCGGGAACGGTCATGCCGGGTTGCGGTAAAAGTAGAAGATGTGTTCCATGTCAGTGCCCGGGACAGTAACGGGCTCCGAGCGCGGTGTCAAATCGAATCGTCCTGTCAGAGCCGGCGTGGAACGGCGGCCGTCTCGGCCGTTGACCGCAGTGCTAAGTTGGACTCTAAGAATGCCGACGGCAAGCGACCGCCCATTCCGGTGGAGGACGTGTCGATGAGCGAGCCGAAGCGCACCGCCGAACCGAATGTCGGCGCGTTCCTCGGGGACGTAGGGGTTGGGCTGGTCCCGATGCCGACCAACACTCTGCATGTGGGGCCGGGCGATCCCGGGCCGGAGGACGAGTGGAAGATCCCGGCCCAGCCCGACGATGAAGCTGCGGGCAAGCTCGACGCGGCGCCCGAGCCTGCGACGCCAGCCCACGGGGTGGGCTTCCTCCACCGCCTGACCCATCGAGGCTAGCCGGCCGGCTAACGATGTCATTCGGGTAGAACGGGCAATCGTCCGACTCCGCCGCCCGGCGCGCGGGTTCCGCGCCCTATTTCGGCTCGCGCGGAACTGAGGTGCCGACGGAGAGTTGCCGCGGCAGTTGAGGTCACCGCCGATCTCGTTCGCGGTGGCTTCGTTCTCCGGGTCGGCCACGTCGTTGTCGGTTTGAAGTCAGCGTGGACGTCCAGGCGCCGGGGGAGGGGAAGCGTGTTCGGGCGCTCCCTCAGCTGGCGGACTCGTCGGTCTTGTCGACGATCTCTGCCTTCGGCGCCTCTCGCTGCACCGTGGCGATGGAGTCGAGGCACGACTGCTTTCGCTCCATCATCTGGGAGGCAGCCATGATCTCGTTGTTATTGCCAACCGCTCTCCACCAGAACTTGCCCGTCTCGTTGCGAAGGATCACGAATCTCATCCGCGTGCTCCTTGTCCGCGTTAGCCGAATCGGCTCTCTTGCGGACAGTGTGGCACCGGCGGCAAGAGACGCGGGTTCGGCCACATCGAACGCTGGCCGGAGAGTTGGCGCGCCCGGCGGGACTCGAACCCACGACCTCCAGGTCCGCAACCTGGCGCTCTATCCACTGAGCTACGGGCGCGCGCCGCTGTGCCTCATTGCGGAGACTGGCGGAGAGGGAGGGATTCGAACCCTCGAGGCAGGTTACCCCACCTGGCGGTTTAGCAAACCGCTGCACTAGACCGACTATGCGACCTCTCCAGGAGTCACAGCGGCCGGGATTCTAGCATGGCCGGCTGCCCGCGCAGCGGGCGAGACATCGGCGGCCGGTTCTTCGACGGGCACGTCGACTCGAAAGCGGACGAACAGGCTCGCCGGCAGGCCGCCGTGGATGCGTTCGCGCCGAAGCCGCGAGACCGGCAGCCCAGCCTGGTGCGCGAGGTCGGGCAGCGCGCCGGCCTCCACCGTCACCAGGCGCAGGTCGTAGACGAAAGCCATGCCGCCCGGTCGAAGCACTCGCGCGATCTCGGAGAAACCCGCCCCGGCATTCGGCCAGTGGTGCAGGCTGAGCGTCGACACGACCAGGTCGATCGAGCCAGATTCGAAAGGAAGGCTGGCAACGTCTCCGACTTCGAAGCGGAGCCGTCCGTCACCCGTCGCCTTCCGTCTCGCCAGCTCGACCATGCTCGACGACAGGTCGAGGCCGAGAATTCGCGCCTCCGGAATTCGTTCGGACAGCATGGCGGCCAGATCGCCCGGTCCGCAGCCCACGTCGAGGATCGTGAGCTCGGGGCCGGGGCCGTCGCTGTCGCCGAGGTCGCCACCACCGCCGCCGGCGGCGCCGCGGCCCGCCAGTTCGGTTGCCACGTCGTCCGTCACGCGCCGATACAGCCTGCGAAACACCGGCGCGATGAAGCGCGCATAGGCCCGTACCGTCGGCTCCGCGGCACCCTCCACGCGCGAATCCACCAGCAGCGCCAGCCGCCGGACCGCCCGCTTCCCGGGTGGCGTGAAGGCCGCCACGGCCATCGCCAGGGCCACGAGCCAGAGCACTCGCGCCCGGCCCGTGCCTGCGCGGCGCGGATCAGCGACCAAGGCGTTGCACTTCGGCGAGCAAATCCGCAGGCAGTCGCCACGGCCCGATCTCGATGCGCGAGATGTGGAACCGGGTGGCCCATGTCTCGCGAGCGCCGGCGCCCTCCACGACGGCGATTCGCAGTGACTTGCAGGCGGCCACGGCGGCCAGCACTCGCGAATCGGCCTTGCCGAGCGGGTATGCCAGCGATTCGGGCCAGGTCCCGGTTATGGCGGCGATCGCCGCCGCCGCGGAATCGATTTCGTATGTCAGCTCCTTCGGTTGGGCCCCCGTCAACGGGTTGTGATGGACGGTGTGGTCGCCGATGTCGTTGCCCGCCGCGGCCAGGACCTGGATCTCATCGGCCGTCAGGAACAGGGGTTGCCCAATGCGGCCGGAGATCACGAAGAAGGTGGCCACGAACCCGTGTTTCACGAGGATGTTGAAGGCGTAGTCGTAGCTGTCCCACCAGCCGTCGTCGATCGTGATCACGAAGGTGTGGGGAGGCGGCGTGACGTCGGCCGTCAGGTCGTCGGCGAGTGCGGCGAGTGTGATGGTGTGCCACCCGGCCTTCGCCAGCGCGGCCATCTGGGCGTCGAAGACCGCGGGTGGCATGGTCAGTGCCGCGACCGACCGACCGGCTTCGGCCGCCGGAACGATGCGGTGGTACTCGAGGATGGGGACGTGCAGCATCAGCTGCTTCGCGCCGGGCGGCTGCGCCACGGCGGGGGCTGAGGAAGGATACACAGAGCCCGGGACCACGCTGGGGTCGCAGCTCGTGGCGACGATTGCCGAGAATGGAGTCGGCACGGGAGATGGGGTCGGCGAGGGGCTGGGCGGCGGCGTCACCGACGCCGGTGCCGTCGGTCCGACGGAAGCGACCGCCGCGGACGGACTCGCGCTCGCCAGGGTCTGGCTCGGAGATGGGGACGGCGACGGCGTGGCCGCGCCACACGCAGCCGAGAACGAGGCAATGAACGTGGACACGAGCAGGGCGCCCGCCACTCTCCCGCCGAGCCCAGAGCGGATGGCCGGATTCAAGCGGTCGACTCCATCATCTACACCAGGTCGGCCCAGGCGACGTGCTCGGCACCATCGGCAGCCGCAGAACCCCAAGCGGGCCCGCGCGTCCGTCTGCTCCGCTCCTCAGCCGACTCGCCGGGTCGTCACCGCCATCGGCAACCCCGAACCCGCCCGGACGTCTCCGTGGCGACATCGTATCACCGCCCATCGCCGCCCCGGCCGGGATCGGGGGCCGAGCGGCTAGCATTGTCGTCGGCATAAGCAAGCTGGCGGATGCAAGCCGGCGAAGGAGCGAGTGTGGAACGGATCGGGTTCGTCGGGCTCGGCACCATGGGCGCCTCGATGGCCGCCAACCTGGCCCGCGCGGGAGCGCCGCTCACGGTCTGGAACAGAACCCCGGGCCGTGCCGCGGCGCTGCTCGAGCTCGGCGCCCGCGAAGCCGCGACCCCCGCGGAGCTGGCCGCCGGCGCGGATGTGGTCGTCGTCTGCGTCTCGGACAGCCCCGACGTCGCATCCGTCCTCTTCGGTCCCGACGGAGTGGCCGACGGCGCCGCCGCCGGATCTCTCGTCATCGACTGCTCGACCATTGCCCCGGGGGCGACCCGCCAGTTCGGCCGCCGTCTGGCAGAACGTGGCGTCGGCATGGTGGACGCCCCGGTTTCGGGTGGCTCGGAGGGCGCTCGGCTGGGCACGCTGACCATCTTCGTGGGCGGCTCCGACTCGGACGTCGCGCGCGCTCGTCCCATCCTGGAGGCGATCGGGCGGACGGTCACCCACCTTGGTTCGCTCGGCAACGGCCAGGCCGCCAAAGCCGTCAACCAGGTGATCATCGCCGGTGCGTATCTGAGCGTGGCGGAGGGGATCGTCCTCGGCATCCGGGCCGGCCTCGACCCCAACCGCATGGTGGAGGCTCTTTCGGGCGGCGCGGCCCAGAGCTGGGTCCTGGCGAACCGGAGCGGTCGCATGATCGCCGACGAGTACCCGCTCGGCTTCCGACTCGCGCTCCATCGCAAGGACCTCGGCATCGCCCTCGAGATGGCGGGCGAAGCCGGCGTGATGCTCCCGACGGCGATGCTGGCGGCGGCTCTAGAGGACCGGCTGCTCGACGGCGGTCACGGCGACGAGGACATGGCGGTCCTGGCCCGGGCGATTCGCGAGCTCTCGGAGCCCGAGGACCCGTCGAAACCCGGCAGTGACTGAGCACCAAGCGAGTCATCGCCGCCGGCCGGTCGGTCGGTCGATGGGAGCTTCCGGGCCTCGCCGCGCCGACGAGGGCCTGTATGATCCGCCCATGAACTACGAGCTGTTCATGGGAGAGGCTCTGGCCGAGGCCCAACTCGCCCTCGACCAGGGCAAGGCCCCGATCGGCGCCGTGGCGGTCGTCAGCGACGCGATGGTGGCCCGGGCCCACGACAAGGTCCAGGAATGCAACGATCCCACCGCCCACGCGGTGATCGTCGCCCTGCGCGAGGCCGCCCGAAAGCTAGGCCGCGACCGCCTGTCAGACGCCACGATCTTCGTGACTCGCGAGCCGTGCCCGATGTGCGTCGGAGCGCTGCTGGCCTGCGACGTGGAGGCGCTCGTGTTCGCCGTCTCCAATCCGATCGACGGCGCCGCCGGCGGAGCGCTGCAGCTTGCCCAGGACACGAGGCTGTCGCACAAGCTCAAGGTCGTGAGCGGGATCCGCTGCGACGAAGCCGAGGAACTCTTTTCCAAGGCCGGCTCGGTCGAGAGCCGGCGCTCGGCCGAGCCCCTCAAGACGGCGGCGGGCTAGGCCGACGCCGGGTCGCCCACGTTCGGCGCCCTCATCGGCAGATCGCTCGCCCGGCTCTGGTATTCTCTCGCGCGGAGAGGTGTCCGAGTGGTTGATGGTGCCGCTCTCGAAAAGCGGTGTGCGAGAGCACCGCGGGTTCGAATCCCGCCCTCTCCGCCACTCCCAGGTTTCACCAGTCGCCGGCTTGGCCGGTCGGCGACCTGCCCGCCGTAGCGGGCTGTCTTCGCGGAGAGGTCGCCTAGTGGCCTAGGGCGCCGCACTGGAAATGCGGTATGGGGCAACCCATCGAGGGTTCAAATCCCTCCCTCTCCGCCACTCCCTCCCAAACGCCCATGCTTGGACAAGGCGAGCGCTCGACCGGCGTCGGCCGACGGGTCCCGACCGGTGCCCCATACGGCGGCGTGCGCGATTTCGCGCCCTTTGTCGGTCGCGCCGTCCGGGGCTGCTATGATTCCCGGGCCGTGCTAGGCGGGGAACTAGCGGTGCCCTGTACCTGCAATCCGCTCCAGCAGGGCTGAATTCCCTCCCCGAGGTCCCCGTCCTCGAAGGCCGCCTCTTTTGGTGACGTTGAGGGCCGGGTCCCGCGCAGCGGCGGCTCGCGAAGCGTGTCAGGTCCGGAAGGAAGCAGCACTAAGCGATGATCGTCGGGTGCCGCGGAATGGCCTGGTCTGAGCTGCCTCTTGCGGTGGGCACGGGAACGATCGATCGACGGAGGGTGCACGGCACTCGAACCGGTGGCCGGCGGACAGCTCCGACCGCGCCAGCTCTCGTCCTTCTCGCCCTGGCAGGAGCGTCGTGATCTCGACCGGACAGCATCAAGCCATCTACCGCCGCTGGCGCTCCCAGACCTTCGGTCAGATCGTGGGCCAGCAGGCCGTCGTCGAGACGCTTCGCAACGCCGTGCGTTCGGGCCGCACCGCCCATGCCTACCTCTTCGTGGGACCCAGGGGCACCGGCAAGACCTCGATGGCGCGCATTCTGGCGAAGGCGCTCAACTGCTCGAACCTGCGTGACGGCGAGCCTTGCGACGAATGCCCGGCCTGCGTCGCGATACGCGAGGGACGAGCGCTCGACGTCAGCGAGATGGACGCGGCGTCGAACAACCGCGTCGACGACATGCGCGAGCTCTTGCCTCGCATCTATACCGGCGCCTCGGACCTGACCGTGAAGGTCTTCATCGTCGACGAGGTTCAGCGGATCCGTGAGGGCTGGGACGTCCTGCTCAAGACCCTGGAGGAGCCGCCCGACAATGTCGTGTTCATCTTCTGCACGACGGACAGCACCCAGATCCGGCCGGCGGTCATCTCTCGCGTCCAGCGCTTCGACTTCCGACGCCTGACCGTGGGCGAGATCGGAGGGATGCTGAAGACGATCCTGGCGGCGGACGGTAGAACGGCCGAGCCCGAGGCGATCGACCTGATTGCCCGCCTCGCGGCCGGCGGCATGCGCGACGCCGAGTCCATGCTCGACCAACTCCTCGGCACGGATACCGGCGCGCTGACGGCGGACCATGTTCGCGACGTCCTGGGTCTGGTCGAGGAGGAGACTGTCGAGGCCTTCCTCGACGCGCTGGTCCGCGGCGAGGCGGTAGCTGGCATAGAGCTCCTCGACGGTCTGGAGGAGCGCGGCCGCGACCTGCGCGCCTTTACGGAGCAGGCGATCGAGGGTCTCCGCCTTGCGCTGCTCTCGTCGTTGGGTCATGGAACGCCGTCGGGGCTGGCGTCCGCCGGCTCGGGCGCGCTTTCGGCCGTCGCCCGGCGCCTGGCCTCACTCGACATGGCCCATCCGGGCGCGGGCGGTCTCCGACTGCAACTCGAGCTGGCCCTGCTGGCGCCGGTCGGAGCCGCGTCAGGAGTTGCGCCGGCGTCCGCGCCGGTAGAGCGGGCCGCGGTTCGCGCACCGGCACCCGCGCCGCCGGAGCGGGCCGCGTCCACGAGGTCGCCCGCGCCCACGAGGTCGGCTTCGCCTACGCCGCCGGCTTCGCCCACGAGGTCGGCTTCGCCTACGCCGCCGGCTTCGGCCGCTCGTTCGGCCTCCGCCCTCCATTCGGCTCCGAGCGAGCCTTCGACTCCGACCGTCCCCGGCACGAGCTCTGGACCGACCCTCGCGCTGCTGCTGGAGCGTTGGGCCGAGATAGTCGAGGTCATCAGCAAGAGTCCGCCGACGCGGCCGCTCATCGTCGCGTGCCGGCCGGTTGGGGTCGATGGCAACGTCGTCACCCTCGGCTTCCCAGAAAACCAGACCTTCTTCAAGGATGTTGCCGACCGCCGCCGCCCCATCCTGGAGGATGGCGTGAGTCGGGTTCTGGGCATGCCGGTTTCCGTGCGCTGCGTGGCCGCGAATGTGGAAGTCGCCCCGTTGCCGGAGGATCCGGACAGTGCCCGTCTCCTGACCGAGTTCAAGCGCATATACGGCGACGACGCGGTCGACGTTGGCGACGTCGGTTGAACTCGCACCCACGGATCGCGGCTTGCAGCTCTGATGCATCCATGAAGCTCGACCGGCGGATAAGCGTCAGGTTCGCCGGCCGGCTTTGGTCGTGCAGCCCGAGGCGGTTTCGGCCAGACTTCGTGTAAAGCGGCGGACGCAGCCGGCGAGCCGCAGCGGATCCCAGGAGGAAACGAAATGGGCATGGCCAACCTGCAGCGGATGGCAATGCAGATGCAGCAAGACATGGCGCGCGTTCAGCAGGAGCTGGCCGAGACTCATGTCGAGGGAACCGCCGGAGGTGGCGTCGTCAAAGCCGTGGCCAACGGCAAGCAGGAGCTGGTCAGCATCACCATCGATCCGTCGGCCGTCGATCCCGCCGATGTCGAGATGCTCCAGGACCTGATCGTGGCCGCCGTCACCGACGCGCAGCGGGCCGCCCGAGAGCTGGCCGAGGCGAAGGTGGGGGCCGTCACCGGCGGTCTCCGGCTGCCTGGAATGTAGCCCGCCGTGCCCGCGCTTCTGATCGAGCCGGTCGCCCGGCTCATCGAATCCTTCGCCCGCCTGCCCGGCATCGGACCCAAGACCGCCCAGCGGCTGACATACCACTTGCTGCGCGCCCCCGAGACCGAAGCCCGCACCCTTGCCGCCGCCCTGATCGCGGTGCGGGAGCAGGTCGTCTTCTGCGAGCGCTGCTTCAACATCAGCGATCGGCCGATCTGCTCCATCTGTTCGGATCCCGGTCGGGACGCCACGCGCCTGTGCGTTGTCGAAGAGCCGCTCGATGTCCTGGCCCTCGAGCGAACCGGCGAGTTCAAGGGCCTCTACCACGTGCTCCACGGCGCCATATCG
>Ga0182017_10002915_pt1 | contig 12831 bp, 9 predicted proteins | sample 712E3DmetaG_FD_120492 | JGI IMG/M metagenome (GOLD analysis project Ga0182017, IMG submission 120492) | Permafrost microbial communities from Stordalen Mire, Sweden - 712E3D metaG | ecosystem: Environmental > Terrestrial > Soil > Wetlands > Permafrost | place: Sweden: Stordalen | collected... | reverse complement strand
TGAGAAACTGGGAATTATTTAATGAAGTCGTTGATAAAGAGCCATTTGTCGAAGTAAATATCACTTCAACCTTCATTGAACTTATAACTTCAAGATTATTTGTGTAAGGATCGTACCTGACAGGATAAATCAGAAGTGCGGCTAATTGCCTGTTCCTGACTTTGCCAATTAATTCAATCTTTGCAGTATCTGATTTCGCAAAACCATGTCTTAAATACTCTGTTTTATTAATCAGAAAGTCTGATCGTTGCTTTTGAATTTCCTTTGTTGCGCTTGCCTGTCGGGGATATAGAATACCTTTAAAATTATTAGTAGAAGGATTAATGATCTGCGTATAAACATCCGAAATTTTAATGCTTACCGTACTATTTTCAGGAATAGAGATCAACCGGCACAGGACAGGCAATTCAGGTTTCCCGGGGTCAGAGGTTGGATTATGACCAGGGATTGATATCTTATAGAATTCTCCGGATGAATTTACAATACTTTCAATATTGAGCTCAGTTACAGAATAGTTAATCACTATACCATGATCACTGGCAATAACATTCCCCTTTTGCAAATTGCCATTAAAATGGTATTTGTAAACCCTCCCTGCCTGTCCGTTAACTGTAGATGCAATCAGCAGGGAAATGACTAAAAAGATCATCAGCTTGTCTCTCCCGGAAAGCATCAGTGGTAATGTATAACAGTATAACCTAAATTCTGAAGGCAATTTATCAAAAAAAGTGATAGATTATAAAAGAGGTCTCAAAAATTTGATGAATAGAAGAGAATATCGTCACCGATCTACAACATTCTGTAAGCAGGTACCTGACTGATATTCATTATTCTTCATTTGCTTTCTGATCAGGTTTACTAAGTGAATATGTGAAACCCTTTTCTGAGATATTCATCTCGAGAACATTACAAAGTAATAGGTTTACAATAATTTTTTCTGCCTTGTATGGAGGAATCTTAGCCATCTTTCTGAAGCCTGAAAAGGTAATTGTTCCATGTGTTTTAAGATATTCCATAAGAGCATTCTCAGGTTTTCCGAAACGGATTAATATTCCCTTTTTACGGTCATTTTTAAGCCATAAATGAAGCATTACACTGTTTGCAACAAGATTCTGGTCTCCATGCCTGAAATATGCCTGCCATTTACCATTATCACCCTTTGACAGGTATGGTTTCTTATCTCCTTTGGTTACATCAACCTCAAGAACAATCTTTCCGTCGGCGCTATGCTGCTTTATTGATACAGGTATTTCAGGTTTACAAAATAGAATTGATGCCGTCTCGATCATGTAGTATTCTTCATCTGAGCGTACCCCTGCTATTGTTCCATTATCTCTGACTCCAATAAGCAGTTTTCCCCCTTCAGTATTTGCAAAAGCAGACAACGTGCGGGCAATTTTTCTGCTGTCTGAAATACAGAACTTAAAATCAAGATGTTGATTTTCACCTTCGGAGATAAGCTTTTTCAGATACCTTTCCATGAATTAACGAATTCTGCAAGTTCAAGTACTAAACGACTTCAAACTTCTCTTTTTATTAATCTGATCTTTCTTCTTTTCAAGTTACTCAAAGAGGCCGGACTCTATGATATATATCAGAAAGAGAGCAATCGAAAATAATATAAAAAATCGTATATTTCGGCAATAAATAATAGTTTAATGAATAGTGATATCGGATAACTTATGAAAAGAATATTTTTATTAATAACGCTTGCAGCTATGAAATTATCGGTGTTTTCGCAGGATATGCCTGTAGTTGACAAAATCAATACCTCTTCCGGTATTGTAGAAATGCGGTTCATAGGACATGGTTCTCTTATGTTTTCAATCAATAACTTTGTAATTTATATTGATCCGGTTCGCACCTCAGGCTCATATGAAAACCTTCCTAAAGCAGATATGATACTTGTGACACATGAGCATGGTGATCATCTTGATCCTGATCTTATTAAAACTTTGCGCAAAGATGCCACTATAATGTTCTCAAATGAAAATGCTGCGGCTTCGGTTTCCTGGACAAAGGTTATGAAAGCAGGAGACATTAATATTGTTAATGGAATTACAATTATGGCTGTGCCGGCATATAATATAAAAAACATGAGGGCTCCAGGTCAGCCTTTCCATCCTAAAGGGGTAGGAAACGGATATGTAATAACAATAGGAGACAAAAAATTTTATGTTGCCGGGGATACGGAAAATATTCCCGAAATGAAAAATCTCAAGAATATCGATGTGGCTTTTTTGCCAATGAACCTTCCTTACACTATGACACCTGAAATGGTAGCTGATGCCGCAAAATCGTTTAACCCGGCAATCCTGTATCCCTATCATTATGGCAATACCAATACTGAAGAGATCGTCAATCTGTTGAAGAATTCAGGCATAGAAGTAAGAATCAGAAATTTAAAATAGTAATAGAATATGAACAGACTGAATAGAAGAGGATTCCTTAGAACAGGGATCACTGGAGCAGCAGGGCTATTGGCTTTTTCTCCTGCTTTGGCTTCAAAACAGGCTTCACAGCAAAGTAAAAATACCACATTCAGAACTCTTGGAAAAACAGGTCTGAAGGTACCGGTTGTAAGTTTTGGCGTGATGAGAGCTGATAATCCAAATCTATGCAAAGCGGCATATGAAAAAGGCATTACACTGTTTGATACAGCAAATGGCTATCAGAACGGGAACAATGAGATTATGCTGGGTAATCTTCTTAAGAATTATCCACGGAAATCTTTTATTCTGGAGACAAAAGTCAAACCGGCAGGTGTTGACAGGGATGGCCGTCCGACAGGACAGACGACAAGTGATGATTTCCTGGCAAAATTTAAAACAAGTCTTACCAGGTTACAGATGGATTATGTTGATATTCTATACATCCATGATGTCCGAAATCCTGAATTGCTTGAATTTAAACCTCTTACTGACGCAATTAAAAAGCTAAAGAAGGATGGTAAAACAAAATTCATCGGGTTTTCAACTCATGCGAATATGCCTTCTGTAATTAATGCTGCAGCTGAATCAAAAGTCTGGGATGTTGTTTTAACTGCTTATAATTTCAAGCTTGATAGTATTCCGGAAATGGATAGTTCTCTTAAAAAAGCAAATGATGCCGGCCTAGGGCTTATTGCAATGAAAACGATTGCAGGAGGCGGCTTTCTCGATAAGGAAAAAACAAAACCGATAAATTCTACTGCTGCAATAAAATGGGCCCTGTCAAATCCTAATATTCATACAGCAATTCCCGGGATGACCGCTTTTGATCATCTTGATATGAATTTAAAAATAATGGAAGACATTAAAATGTCCGACCAGGAAAAAAAGGATATCCTTCTTGCCAGTATGGAGCAAAGTTTATTCTGCACCGGTTGCAGTAAATGCAATCATTCCTGTCCTAAAAATCTTCCTGTCCCGGATCTAATGCGTGCCTATATGTATGCATATGGATATTCTCATCCGGCGATGGCTTACCAGCTTCTGGCTGACCTTGGAACCGGTTCTTCACCCTGCACCGATTGTCAGACATGCCAGGTTAACTGTGCCAGTAATTTTAAAGTGAAAGAGAAGATTGCTGATATATCGAGGCTTGTTAATGTTCCGAATGAATTTATCGTTTGATTTACGGATCAGTTAATGTTTAATAAAGAATGAAATATATTTTAAGTATTAGCTTCATATTAATTTTGTCTTTCTCAAAACTGTTTTCTCAGGATATTACAATGCCTGATTTACAAGGTTTTAAGAAGACTTCTAACTACCCTGTCTACACAGCAGATAATCTCTGGGATTTCATCGATGGTGCAGCAGATACTTATCTGTCATACGGTTTTGAAGATCTGCATGTTGCTGAGTACATAAAGGGAAAAAATACAATAAAGCTGGAGATCTACAGGCACAAAGATGAGATTCAGGCTTTCGGAATTTACTCTTCAGAGCGTTCTCCATCCTTCCGTTTTATTAATATTGGAGCACAAGCTTATAAGACTGACGGTTCTTTGAATTTCTTTAAAGGGAAATACTATATAAAGATCAGAACTTCGTCCAAGTCGGAAAAAATTCTTCAAACACTTGAGACACTGGCTCTCAAAGTCTCAGATATGTTGCATGGTGATTCAGATATGCCAGCAGTTCTTAAGGAATTACCTGAAACAGGGAGGAAGAAAAATGAGGAAACATACATTAAGGAAAGCGTTCTTGGCCATGAGTTTCTTACAGGCGCATTTAAAGCTTTATATGAGGTTGGTGATACTCCATTCTCATTATTTTTATTCAAAAAGGGATCAGGTTCTGACGCTCTGAAAACTGTTTCAGATTATTTAAAATCGGCTGGATTAGAAGTTGATGATCCATCCGTTGGAAAATATGTATTCAAAGATGGTTACAACGGAGATATCTTTCTCTCCTGGAAAGATAACACGATTGTCGTTATTTCAGGTCTATCGAAAGATCAGACGGATCTTGCTGGACGTTATTCCACAGAAATTCTGAAATAAACAGATTCAAAAATCCGATATTTTAAGAAGGAAATTTATTTAATTTTATGAATACCAGTTCCGTTCCCTGTTTTTCAGATTGCCGAGTATTTCGCAAGCAATATTGACGTCATCTACAACCTGAAAATCAAACATCCCTACACAAATAAAATCGGCACCATTTTCGAAGGCAAAACGAAAGCCATCTTTTGGGAGAATTGCTCCTCCAGCCAGGACTTTGAAAGCAATCCAAGGTTTATTAACCTGCTTCATAAAATCCATTGTTTTCATCGGGAACAGGTCGAACATATTGTCATGTATCTTATTGTGGTCAGTGTATCTTTGTATATCGACGCTGAATTCAACTCTGTTTTCAATCGGGTGTGCTGACCAGTAATTATCATTATGAAATGTTTTTACATAAAAATCCACAGGTATTCCTTCCTTTTCACAAGCTTTAATAACCTCAATGGAATGAGCTCCCATTCCGGCAAGAAAACCCTGTTTTTTAATGTGTTCGATAGCCTTTGCAAGTTGGTCAATTTTTCCCTCCCTGACATACCTATCACCTTCTGCTCCCTGAATGTATAGTGCATTGGCTCCGTTTCCTATAGCTTTATCAATATCACCAAGAAAATTATCGGGTTTCAGGTAGGTCTGGCAGATTGACTGCATTTTTCCACCGTAAGACTTTTTATAGTTGTTGAAGAGTGGATAATAATCATTAACCATAAATGTTGTATTTACTCCTGCCATTTCTCCAAGATGCAGAGTTTCCAGTATTCTCTGATCTGAATTATATGCTTTGAAAAGGGTATTCGCATAGTTTAAGTCACGGGCATGAGCCCAGCCACCTATAAGATTACAGCCCATTATCATCCTGCTAATGTTCATTTTACCAAGCTTCCCTTCAGGCAGCTTCCCTTTGAGGTCACTGATTTTTTTAAAATCAACTCTTATAGCTGTCGCCCCTGAAACCACATCTGGTCCGGTTTCGGAAATATGCCTGAAATATGCACCTGAGAACAAGGCAAGAAAAGGTATTCCTGCCAGGCCCTTTATTAATTCGCGGCGACTGTTCTTTTCATGGATTATTTTGTCATTTGAGATAATCGGGTCTGATGTTACGACTCTTGATTTCTTTCGGTGCCGCAGAATATCAAGTCCAAAGAATTCCCCTGATTGAGTAAAGGCCAGCAAAATAAGTACAAACAGTTCAATTAGGTTCTTATTAACAATCAGGTAGTTGCCTTCTGCCAAAGCTCCATAGCTGAACCCTCCGAATGGTGGATAAGCAAGATAATACATCAGGAGCATACCGGCACCACACCACGATGTTATTCTGGTGAATAATCCAAGAATCAGAGCAAGACCAATCAGGGTCAGACCGATACTGTTTGCATGATTAATTATTGTGAGTCCGGTCTCACCGGAGACCATCCATCTGAATAAATCCCCGAAGATCCACCTTGATCCTTCAAGAAATGATCTGGCACTCCATGAAGGATCAAGAAGCTTGATTAATCCTTCATACAAAAAATGCCAGCCTATTACAATCCTTAGAATTGCTAGAAAAGCGGGCACAAGCCTGTTTTTGAAAGTAATGTAGATCATATCAATTATTTTATGAAATTTTAATCCAGTTCATTATATTTTAAAATCACATACCTCATACCTCAAATCTCAAAATGTCAATATAAAAATTTATGACAATCGCAGCAGTTTGCCTCTTTCCAGGCAGTACCAATGTCGACAGGATGAATAAATTCAAGATTTCCCCTGACATTCGTAATCTGCATCGCCCCTGGCTTACCCTGACCCACAATTGAATGACAAAGATTACAGTCTCTAGTTATATTCCTTCCGCTTTCCGATTTGAAATTATTGTTATGACACCTGAAACAACCTTCTGATTCAAGATGTCCGATATGTTCAGGATAAACATCGTATGTAACCTTCATTCCCGGGAAGGTATTCTCTGAGAATGCTTTCTGGATACTTGTTATCGATTTGTCAATAAGAATGCTGTTCTTTAAATAGTATTCCTTGTAATCTGATTTGTAAAATTTTGTAATACTGTCTCTTATAATCATTAAGGCACTATCCTTGTTACTGAAAGCCTGCTTCAGTATGCCCATCGCTACTTTCTTAATGAATGGAATATCTTTTGATACCGATCCATTAAGTAAGATTTTGTTGAAATATACAGGTGATGAATTATAATTATGTGAAGGCCGGTTATGACAGTCAATGCAATCCATTATTCTGGTGGAAGATGCAGCGATAAGGCTATCACTGACAGGATTTTCATTATTCCGGTATATTGTGATCTCCCCACTAGTCTTATTAGTGTATTTGACATAAGTTATCTTCTCACGTTTGTCATTATCTGATATATATTCAATTTTTACAGCAGGATTGATGTGCCAGTGAATTCCTTCCTGAAAACCAAAACCGCTGTACTCAGGTCCTGTTTTCATCTGAAGCATAACATCCCATTCAGAGTTGATGGAATCGGTGAGGAAATATTTGTTGGTCTGAAGTGTGCGTGCATAGAATTTCTGCGGCCAGTGGCATTTTTCGCATGTTTCTCTGGCAGGACGAAGATCGTGGAGTGGAGTAGGTATAGGTTCCGGATAAGTTTTTGTCAGAACTGCATAGACCTGATGTAAGCCTGAAAGCTTCGATTTAACATACCAGTTCGCTCCTGAACCAACATGACATTCAACACATGTGACATTTGCGTGAGGTGATTTCTGGTATGCAGTGTGTTCGGGTTCCATCACCTTATGACATAATTTGCCGCAGAATTCAACTGATTCAGTAAAATGATATGCCTGAAAACTCCCGAATGTTGAGAGAAACAATACAACTATAGTTGATACTGTAAAAATGACAAATGCATTTCTGTGCCTGATATCATTAAGATCAATCAGCGGAAGCCTGTACTTTCCAGCCTCGGTCTCCTTTTTCATCCTTCGTCTTCTAACAATCATTCCAATGGGAATCATAATTAATCCGAGTAGCATGAATCCTGGAAGAATGATATAAATGAATAAGCCCAGGTAGGTATTGCCTTTTTGGAAAATGGTGGAAACGGCGAATAGAATGATTATGATCAAAAGATTGATAATGGCTATTATAGAACCGATGATAGTCAGCCAGTTCTTTGATGAAGGAGGTAGTTTCATTGTACTCGTGATATCGTTTTCAGGATTAGTAAAAATAGAAAATATTTCTATATACTGCTAAATGGCCGGATATATTGTAAAACACATTCATTGTTAATAATTTAACAGTACAATTAATAAAAACGAAAGGGTGAAAAAATAATAAAATCAACTTTTTTAAAAAGTCAGGGTTAGCTTTGTTTTGAAGTTTTCTCAAGCCTTTTAAGAATGGAGAATATGAATGCAGCCGATATCAGACAGCATATAATAAATACAAGCCAGAGTTGCCAGAGTTCGACTTTATCCCATAGAAGTGTTCCTACAAAAAGCAGCTTGTTTCCCACAGCTGTTGCGAGTAGCCAGCCACCCTGCATTAGCCCCTGAAATCGTGAAGGAGCTACTTTTGATACAAAGGATAATCCCATCGGGCTCAAGAAGAGCTCAGCAATAGTAAGTATCAGGTAGCTGCTCATGAGCCAGTAGGGTGTAACTCTGTTGACATCAGAAGCAGATGCACCATGAAGAGAAAAAGGTGAAGGCAGGTGAACAGATGATAAGAGAACCAGCATAAAACCGGTTGCTGCAATAACCATACCTATGCCGATTTTCTTTGGTGTTGAAGGTTCAATGTTTTTCTTGTTCAGCCATGAAAATACTCCCATAACAGGAAATGTAAGTGCAACAATAAAAAGCGGATTAAATGACTGGAATATCTCTGGTGATATTGAATTCATTGCATTAGCTCTCGTAATTAAAAGGAATGAGATGATAAAAGCTATAATGAACAGGATACCACCAATTATTCTTCCGATAAGATTAACCTTCTTTTTAATGAGAATGAAAAGACCTGCTATTGAACCAATTACTGCAAGAATAGAAGGAAGAGTAAAGAAAAGATAAGTAAACGGCGTGACCTGTTTAGCTGTGTAGTCCCTTGCAAAAAGAGAAAGTGTTAATCCATTTTGATGGAATGACATCCAGAAAAAAATTACTACGATGAAGACGAGAATCAGAGAGGATATACTTGGAAGCTCCTCTTTTTTTGCGCTCATCAGCATCCATGTAACAAATCCTACGAATAGACCGAAAGCCATTCCGTTTGCAACTACCTTTCCAAAAGGGCTTCCGGTAGCATAGCTTAGAATGAAACTGAAGATTATGCCCGTTATAATTAAAGCTGCAAAAGCAGACAAAAGAGTTTCTGGTTTGAACTTAATTTCAGATGCCGTCTCCTTGATAGCTTTTTCTTTATTTGGAAGGAATTTATTAAAGAAGATATATACAAGTAGTGAAATTACCATTGCCCCGGCAGCAATACCAAAGGCATAGTTATATCCTTTTGAAAATACTTCAAGGTATTTATGAGCAAAAGCCGACAAATCAGTCACCGGACCTGATAGATTTGCAGCGTTAGCAAGTTGCTGGAACTGCGTCGTATCAGAAAGAGTGCCATTATTAAACTGATGACATAGAGATGGTAAAGAACCATCATGTGCGAAACCATTTACTTTTAACCACCAGTTTCTCATTGCAGTAGCTGCAAATGGAGCAAAGAATGCACCTACATTTATACCCATATAAAAAATCATAAATGCTGAATCTCTGAGTTTGGAATATATCGGATCATCATACATCTGTCCGACTACTGCCTGAAGATTGCCTTTGAACAGACCATTCCCAAAAGCTATCGTAAATAGGGCAATTATTGTGAAGGTGAGCGGCATTCCTGGTATTGCCATGAGGAGATAACCTCCGAACATGATAATAATTCCAAATAAGATAACAGTCTTATATTTTCTGGTTGCATCAGCTAAAATACCACCAACAAGCGCAAGGGCATAGATGCTGAAATAGAACCAACTGTAAATATCACCTGCTTTTTCTGCAGGCAGGCCATATTTGGCTTGCAGGAACAGGACGAGGATAGCCATCATAGTATAAAAACCAAACCTTTCCCCCATATTGGCAAAAAAGGCAACAAGCAGTCCTTTTGGATGATTTTTAAGCATAGTAACTGTATTTAATATGTTAGTTTATAATTATTTATACTATAGGTTATTTGAGCAAATTTCAAGTTTTATGTTCTCTGTACCCTGATAAGTTGCTAACAAATATATGAAATCCGAAATCAATATAATGGCGACTTATGCTATTCGAATTAAAACAATATCGGACAAACATTACTCAATGATTTGTAACTATTTCCAAACTTTATTTTTATTCCCGGCTGAACATTATAAATTTGTACATCAGTAAATTAATAATATGAAAATATTCAGCAGTAGTCAGATAAAACACATAGATAGCCTTACTATTTCAAATGAGCCTGTCAAATCTGTTGATTTGATGGAACGTGCTGCTCATAAACTACTTGAATGGCTGATGTTTCGTTTTGAAAGACCTGCACATTTTATAATTTTTGTAGGTCCCGGCAATAACGGAGGTGACGGACTGGCTCTAGCAAGACTATTGAAAGAAAACAGATATGATGTTGAAGTAAATTATATAAGCTTTACCGATAAAGTTTCAGAAGATTGGAATACCAATTTCATAAGAATAAAAGAACTGAAAAATATTCAATTCAACACTCTATCAGGTCCGGAGCAATTCCCAATAATTTGTGCAAACGATATTATTATAGATGCCATCTTCGGATCGGGTTTGATACGTCCTGCTGATGGATTTGCGGGAGAGGTCATAAGAAAGATCAACAGTTCAGGCAACATTGTGGTTTCAATCGATATTCCCTCAGGACTTTTCGCTGAAGACAACAGCAAAAATAATCAGGAAAACATAATTGAAGCCGATCACACTTTAAGCTTTCAGTTTCCCAAATTGTCCTTTCTTTTCCCTGAAAATACTTCCTATACCGGAGAATGGCATATTCTTCCGATAGGACTTCTTCCAGTAAGCATCAGGGATACCATTACTCCTTATTACTATATTGATAGAAAGGAGATTAACCCTCTTCTGAAGATTAGAAACAAATTCGATCATAAAGGTAAATTTGGCCATGGCCTCTTGATAGCAGGATCGAAAGGTAAAATGGGTGCAGCAGTACTTTCTGCAAAAGCTGCCTTAAGGACGGGTATAGGTTTGATAACTTGTCATATACCTGGAGCTGGAAATAATATAATCCAATCATCGGTTACCGAAGCAATGGTTGACGCAGATGAAAATAATGATTTAATTGCTTCATTACCAGACTTGAAACACTATAACGCAATAGGAATAGGACCTGGAATTGGTACTGATGATGCAACCGGTAACGTATTGTTCAAATTATTATCGGATTGTAAAGCTCCAATGGTTATTGATGCTGATGCAATCAATATTATCGGACTAAATAAAAAATGGCTTTCAGCCCTGCCGGCTGGTTCAATTCTGACCCCGCATCCAAAAGAATTTGAGAGGATGTCAGGAACAACCACTGATAGTTACATGCGATTATTAAAACAGATTTCATTTTCTGAAAAACATAAGTGTATAATTGTTCTTAAAGGTGCATATACATCTGTTTCATTTCCGGATGGCAGAGTGTTCTTCAACAGTACAGGTAATCCGGGGATGGCAACAGCAGGAAGCGGTGATGTTCTTACAGGTATGATTCTATCATTGCTTGCACAGGGCTATTCACGCGAGAATGCTGCAATTACTGCTGTTTATCTTCACGGATTGGCAGGTGATATCGCTGCTGAGAAAGCTTGTTATGAATCAATTATAGCGTCTGACATTATTGATAATATCGGCAGTGCATATAATAAAATACGACGGGGAGCTTATTGAAGGCAAAAAGCAAAAGACAAAAGACAAAAGATTTAATAAACCCCCCTTTAAAGAGCTTGTCCAGAACCTAAATTCAGGAGGGCTGGCGGATGTAATAGACTAAAAATAAATTACTTAAGGTGCATATTAATTTCTATAATAAAAAAAACTAATATCTCAATAAATGAAAACCATAATCAGACTTCTCACAATATTTTTAATCCTAATATTCTCTGTTTCATGCGCTTTAAAAAAGGGATTGGTCGAACCAAAAACCACAATACTCCCTCTTGGTGACACTGTTCATCTTATTGATGGTAGTCTGGTCTACGGATTACCACTTACGGTTTTTGATGTGGAGGTAGAGGTTGAAAGGCGAATTGAGAAACCAGGGCCATATGCAAGATATGCTGGCGATTTACTTGGAATTAAGGAAGTTATTAACCAGGAAAAGGAAACCTGGACTATTACCGGAATCAAGGTTAATTCTTCTGAGGAGCTTGATCCTTCAGAATTATATGTCATAGAAAGTAACACTCTTTTCCAGACAAATGCTCTGGCTCTTAAAAGATCAGGCCTTATTCTTGATCTGAATCCTGAAATCTATGAAAAGGGGTCAGAAAAAATGTTGGTAAAAGCTTTTTCAAATATTCAACCCGGATTTACAGATATGGGAGCGGATGAATATTTTGTTGTTCAGAGCGATACTCTTTACAAGCTTGTTAAGCTTGATACTGCCTTTATCAGAATACCCTATCTTGTCGAAAAGAAGAAACAACTAACGCCCGATCAGCTTGCTGAGAAAGCAGCAAAAGCGCTGCTTGAACTTCGTGATGGTAAGCATCAGATACTCTCTGGAGAAGCTACAGTCTTTCCGCAAAACGGCGCCGCTCTGGATGAAATGAATAAGCTTGAGAATGAATACCTCGCTTTATTTGCGGGTAAGTCATGGACCGAAGTTAAGAGATTCTCATATACGCTTGTACCTCAAAAAGATAATTCAGGCAAAGCGGTCACACTGCTTAAGTTTTCTGGTCAGACTGGTCCCGCAAATGCAAATGGTAAATCCGGAATTTCTGTCGATGTCACTCTGGTACCAGCCAAAAAATCAAAGGACTTAACCATCATGACAAAACCTCAGTCAGGGAATGAACCGGTACAGAAATTCGACAAACTTTATTACAGGATACCGGAAGTGGTGACTATGAATATTAAAATGGGGGAGGAGAACCTGTATAATTCGAGAAAACTTATTTACCAGTTCGGGGAGATTATTCAATTACCTGCGAATTATATAATTGGGAAGTAGCCATATTGTTTGTTCCCTGGTTATCACTACCAGTTACTCGGTTCTTGTTAATATATTAAGATTTGGATATTGTCGCCTACGGTGCCAACCCTGCAATCTGGCTCCTCCCTAAAATTGCC
>Ga0182017_10002913_pt1 | contig 12832 bp, 11 predicted proteins | sample 712E3DmetaG_FD_120492 | JGI IMG/M metagenome (GOLD analysis project Ga0182017, IMG submission 120492) | Permafrost microbial communities from Stordalen Mire, Sweden - 712E3D metaG | ecosystem: Environmental > Terrestrial > Soil > Wetlands > Permafrost | place: Sweden: Stordalen | collected... | reverse complement strand
GTTCGGAGGCGGCGTTCCCGGAGGAGGGGGGGGCGGCGGAGGGGGCGGGTTCGGAGGCGGCGGGGCCATTAACAACTTCCTCGTGGGGCAGCAGAGCGGCCTCGCGACGACGAACTCGGTGGGGCTGAATTACAACGATACCTGGATGAAGAACCTCGAAGTCAACGGGAGCTATTTCTTCAACCTCACGCGCGCGCAAAATGATCAGAGGCTCAACCGGCAGTATTTCGCGGCCGGGGATTCGAACAGCCTGTACGACGAGAACGCAGACGCGGCAAGCAGAAACTACAATAACAGGATCGATATGCGGCTGGTGTACACCGCAGATTCTTCCAACTCATTCATCGACCAGCCGCGCCTGTACTTCCAGGGGAACAACTCCACGAGCCTCGTGGGCGCAACGAGCACTATTCCTGCGTCACAGGTCATAAACCTGGCCAGCAGCGACAATCTCGCGCACACGACCGGTTACAATCTTTCGAACCATCTGATTCTGAGGCACAAATTCGACCTCCCCGGCCGGACGATTTCGCTCGACATCGGGACAGGATACAACCATAAGACAGGCTCCAGTACGCTGCAGTCGACCGCCGACTATATGCAGGGGACGGCCACGCAGAGCGATACGCTCGACCAGCAGGCGACGCTTCTCACCAACAGCTCCTCCCTTTCCACGCGACTGGTGTACACCGAGCCGCTCACGGTTTCCAGCCTCATGCAACTGAGTTATTCTCCTTCCTGGACCCGGAACACTTCCGACAACCGGAAGTACCTGGCGGACCCGGCAACGGGAGAATACACCGCGCTCGAGGAAAACCTCTCCAACACGTACGAAGACTGGTACACGACGCACCGTGCCGGAATCGGGTACAGGTACAGGGACGGGGGATTGAACCTGATGACCGACATCTCGTACCAGATCGCAAGCCTGAAGGGGAACCAGCAATTTCCGACATCGAGCGCGGTCGGCCGGGTCTTCTACGACATCCTGCCGTCGGCGACATTCAACGACGTCATTTCCGATCACACGAACCTGCGCATATTCTACCGGACATCGACGTCACCGCCGAGCGTCACGCAACTGCAGAGTGTTGTCGACAACACCAACCCCCTGCTGCTCACGGCCGGAAATCCGAACCTCAAACAGTCGTACAGCCACAACTTCGTGGTGCGCTATTCCGATGCTACCCCCGACAAATCCCGGAGCTTCCTGGCGTTCTTCGGCGTAAGCTACACGGGGGACTACGTGGCCAATTCGACGATCACTGCTCTGCACGACACACTCCTCGCGGGGGGGGTGTCGATGGCCCGGGGGACGCAGATCACGTCTCCGGTAAATCTCGACGGTGACTGGAGCTTGCGGTCGTTCCTTACATACGGTCTCCCGTTCGGCCTCGTCGGGAGCAACCTGAACCTGACATCCGGCTTTACGTATAGCAGGACGCCGGGGCTCATTCAGGGAGACCAGAGTATTGCAAACAGCTACGCCATGAGCGCCGGCGCAGTTGTCAGCAGCAATATCAGTCCCGATGTCGATTTCACGCTTTCCTATACGGGAAATTATACAATCTCCCGGTATTCCCAGCAGCCGCTCTCCAACAGCAACTATTTCTATCACACCGCGGGAGTGAGGATCAATCTCATATTCCTCGACGGGATTGTCCTCAGGAACGACGTGAACAATACGCTCTATACCGGGCTCGCGGGAGGCTACAATCAGGACATCGTGATCTGGAATGTGGGGCTGGGGAAGAAGTTCTTTTCGGACCAGCGGGGGGAAGTGAGGCTCAGCGCGAACGACATCCTCAATCAGAACAAGAGCGTCAGCCGGACGATCACCGACTCCTACGTCCAGGACACCCAGACGCAGGTGCTCTCCAGGTATTTCATGCTCGCGTTCACCTATACGCTACGGTAGCGGAACGTCGTGGCGAATACCATGGCCCCGGACTCCCGCAAGAGCGGGGTACCTGAAACATCCCGCAACGTGGTCGTTGACCATTCCGGTCGCCTGCATGAACGCGTAACAGATGGTGGACCCGGCGAAGCGGAAACCGCGTTGTTTCAGATCCCGGCTCAGGGCGTCTGAGATCGCTGTCCGGGGGGGAACCTGCTTCATCCTCCTGCGCCGGTTGACGACAGGCTCCCCACCGACAAACTGCCAGATGTACGCGTCGAAGCTACCGAACTCCCGGGAGACTTCAATGAACGCCGCGGCATTGGAAACTGCCGACTCTATCTTCAGCCTGTTCCTGACGATCCCGCTGTTTGCGAGCAACGAACGAATTTTTGTCTTCCCGTATACTGCGACAATTGAAGGGTCGAAACCATCGAATGCTTTCCGGTACGCCTCCCGTTTTTTCAATATGGTGGACCAGCTCAGGCCCGCCTGCGCCCCCTCCAGGATGAGAAGCTCGAAGAGCCTCCGGTCGTCGTGCAAAGGGACTCCCCACTCCGCGTCATGGTACCGCTGCATCAGGGGATCATCTCCCGCCCAGGCACACCTGTTTCGTTCCACGCGCGAACTCACCCGGGGAGACTCCCCCGCACACTCACCCGGGGTGTGCCGGGACGGCGGACGGACATCCTCACCTTCGCCCTTTCCGCGATTTTGCCTTTGGCTTCGCGGAGCTCTTTTTCTTCGTGGCCGCCTTTTTCTTCGGGGCAACTTTTTTCTTCGCCGCAGCCTTCCTCCCGGGAGCAGCTTTTTTCGCGGGAGTCTGGGGACCCTTGATGATCCCCACGATATTTCCTTCGGGGTCAGCGAACTGGGCGAATGTCACCATACCAGGAACGTCGGTCAGAGGCACGATCACGCGTCCGCCGAGCGCCACGACCCTTTCAAGGTGCGACTGGACGTCCTCAACCTGAACATAGAATGTGACGCTGGGGGGCCCATCTGCCTGGGTTTGGCCTATGCCGCCGTTGATCCCCATTTTGACTCCGGTGTTTACCAACCCGTATATCATCCCAGTGGTGGCATCGCTCGCAGGTTCGATGCTCCAGCCAAAGAGACCGGAATAGAACTGGTTTGCGCGTTTGGAATCCCTGGCGTTTATCTCAAAATGCGTCACCGGTGCCGCCATGACCGACTCCTTTCAATGTGGTAGGAAGTTGGGACGGAAAAGAAAAAACGTGGATTCTCAACTCACAGCTCGAGAGAGTGGGAGCCCAGATGGAAGAAGATTATCGAATATAACGACGGGGAGTCGAATGTCAAGCGCACATCGGCATTTCCCGAAAAAAAACCGGGCAGTCCAGGAAGGACCGCCAGGCGCGACTTCAGGGATCCAAGAGCCCAAAACGCCTCAAATTCGTCAACAAAGCGGAATTCCCGTCCCTGCTACCCCTGCCAGAACGAGGTATCAAGAGCCAGGTCCTTCACCCCGTTGACGATAAACTGGATCCCGATACATATGAGGAGGAAGCCCATTATGCGTGAGAGGCTGTTTACTCCGTTGACCCCGAGAAGCCTGCGCATGGCCCCTGCCCCTCTGAGCACGAGCCATGAAATGAGTGCTGTCAGCAATATTGCGAGTATCACCCCGGCGAATGCGAGGATCTTATCGATCCCGTGGCGCACGTCAATGGAAGAAGACATTGTAATCACGACGGCGAGTGAGCCGGGACCGCTCAGGCTCGGCATTGCGAGCGGACTGAACGAAATGTCGAGCTTCTCCTGCGCTTCCTCCTTCCCTTCCGTCGAAATCTGCCCTTCGTCGGGAAAGAGCATACGGAACCCGAGGAATCCGATGACCATTCCCCCGGCGATGCGGATCCCGGGAATCGATATGCCGAATGCCACCATGATGAAATGCCCCGCGAGGAGAAATGTGACCAGAATGGCAGTCATATATATGCAGGCACGCGTGATCTGGCGGTTCCGCTCGGCCTGGCTCAGGTGCGAGCTGATGCTCAGGAGGAGAACAGCCGTGCTGACAGGATTGACGATGGGGAGGAGCGTAACCAGAGCAACACCCACCCACGAGGAGAATTCTGCTAACGGATTCATAGATCGACCTGACGTCAAAAGAAGTTGGGTCAATATAGCCTGTCTGCGGCCGGATGTCAATGATGCAGGGGATGTCAGGCATGCCAATGAATGAGGACGTGACAGCAGAGAACATCGGTGAGCCGCCGTACGGCGCGGCCGAACTTAAGTCAACGTACAGGAAATTCCTGTGGCGCGGACTCGGCATTGCCGTCGCCATTCATTTCTGGATAGTCGGTCTCTATTATTTCATCGACCTTGTCGGCGGCGACGACCCTCCGGCGATACACGTCAGGTTGGTCCGGTACAGCGAACTCGGCCCCCCCCCGTCGATCGCCGGAGCAAACTCCCCTCCTCCCTTCGCTATCTCCGCCCCGAAGGCGCGGCTTGATGCCGGCGTCCCCGTCCCTGTCCCTGACGTTGACGTGAGCCCGGAACAAACGCTCGCAACACAGCATGAAATGAACCAGGGGACGGGCCCGGGAGGGGAAGGGGGCGGGACCGAAGGCGGAACGGGGCTCCCGGGAGATATCGCAATAGCGGATGACGAATCACCCCCGGCCGATTTTGTGGCGGTCGAAAAAGAGCCCGCGATCGTAAAGAGCGTGGAGCCGAAATACCCCGACATGGCCGTCAGGACAGGCCTCGAGGGAAAAGTCCTCGTGAAGATCTGGGTCGACAGGGAAGGGAAGCCGAAGGAGGTCGACGTGATTCAGAGCGACGCGGAAATATTCAACGAGCCGGCCATCGAAGCTGCAAAACAGTTCGTGTTCACTCCCGCCTACATGAACGACGGACCGGTCTCGGTCTGGGTGACGATCACGCTCAGGTTTGCCCTTTCCGGAGGAAAGTAACACCCCCGCGGCCCGGCAGGGCCCACGTCCGGGGCATGTCGTGCTTGTGCCTCTCTCCGTTGCGATCTATATTACGGCACGTACATCCACCCCACCTCACAGGAGATCTCCATGCGTAAGTACGTACGGCCGTTCCTCTTCTCCGGCATTGCCGCGGCGCTCCTTTCCGGATGCATCCAGCAGAAGACGCAATCGAACGTCTACCCTGTTCAGGAGGGATTCGTCGATGCCCAGGGGATGCTCATATACTACACTTCCATCGGCAACGGGAAACCACTTGTAATCGTTCACGGCGGGCCCGGCGCATCGCACGATTACTTCCTCCCGTACCTCCTCCCGCTGGCAAGGTCACACCGGATCGTTTTCATCGATGAACGGGGGTCCGGAAAATCCGAGAAACTCGAGGACCCCTCCGGTTACACGGTCGAAGCGATGGTGGAGGACGTCGAGTCCGTCAGAACCGCGCTCGATCTGGGAAAGATCGACCTCCTCGGACACTCCTACGGCGGAGTCCTCGCCCAGGCATACGCGCTCAAGTACCAGGAGAACCTCGAACACCTGATACTCTGCAGCACGTTCCACAGCACGAAAGCGATGAACGAGGTGTTCCGCCGGATGCTGGAAAAGATGGCACCGGAACTCCGCTCCCGGATACAGAAAATGGAATCGGCGGGACTGTACGGACACGGAAGGGAATTCGAGAAAAACAGGTACACGGAAGACTACATGATCGCGGCCTGGGGTGAGGGATATTTTCCCTACCTCTATCAGAATCATCCCGACCCGAACTACAATCCCGCTTCCGCCGGTAACATGTCATGGGACCTGTACAGAGCAATGTGGGGGTCAAGCGGCGAATACGTCATTGACGGGAACCTGGCGTCTGTGGAATATGCCGGGAAGCTCGGAACACTGAAAGTTCCCACACTTATTACTGCGGGAGACAACGATGAGTGCTCCCCCGCGCTGGCGCACGAAATGAACGGGCTCATCCCAGGTTCAAAACTTGTCATATTGCCCAGAAGCGGTCACATGACGTTCGTGGACCAGCCGGAGACGTTCATCAAGACGGTGGATGATTTCCTGCTAAAGTAAGAAATGAATCAAGGGTGTTTTGGATTGCGCCGCTCCTGGGTCCCGCTCATGAGCGGGGTCCCAAAGAGCGGGACTTCGCTCTCGCGATGACGAACTCTTGATGAGAGGGGTCAGCGTTTGATCCGGGCGCTCCCCCCCCCCATGACGTGCTTCAGCTCTTCCATCGTCACCATGCTCGTGTCGCCGCGGGTCGTCTGGAGCAGCGCGCCGTGCGCCGCTCCCATCTCCACGCATTCCTGCGGCGTCATCCCGTGAAGCAGGCCGTAGACGAACCCGCTGCAGAAGCCGTCGCCGCCCCCGACCCGGTCCTCGATTTCCAGGTTCATGAACTTGCGGGATTCGTAAAATGTCCCGTCGTAGTACATAATGGCCGACCAGTTGTTCACCAGCCCGCTCACCACCTCGCGCAGCGTCGTCCCGACGGCCCGGACCCCGGGAAATTTCTTCACCACCTGAGCGACCATCCTCTTGTACCCCTCGACGGGAAGACTCTTGAGGTTCGCATCTGTCCCCTCCACGTTGAACCCCAGCACCTTCTGAAAGTCCTCCTCGTTCCCGATCAGGACATCGATGTACGGGATGATATTCCCGGTGACCTCGATCGCCTTTTTGCTTGACCAGAGCTTGCTCCGGAAGTTCAGGTCGTAGCTGACGATCGTGCCGGCCTCGTGCGCGGCCTTCATCGATTCGATCGTCACCTCCGCGCAGCCGTCGCTGAGAGCGGCAAAGATGCCTCCGGTGTGGAACCACCGGACCCCACGCGCACCGAATATCCGCTTCCAGTCGACATCGCCGGGCTTCATATGGGCGACAGCCGTGTGCCCCCTGTCGTACAGCGTCACGCTCGCCCTGACCCCCATCCCGACTTCCGTGAAATTGAGCCCGACCCGGTCCGCCCTGCCCGACCCGTCATACGGGATCCAGACCACCTCGCTGATATCCATCCCGCTCGCACGCGCGTGGTTCCTGATGAAGTGGCCGAGCGGGTTATCCACGAGCCGCGAGACCCACCCGGTGCGCATCCCGTAGCGCGCGAGGGCGTACGATACGTTATATTCTCCTCCGCCCGCGAACGCCTCGAAGACGGGGGTCAGCTCGATCCTCTGATGCCCGGGGGGACTCAGCCGGATCATGCATTCACCCAGGGTCAGCACATCGAATTCTGTTTCTGTCTCAGGACGCAGAGTCAGGGACATGGCATCTCCTAAGTTGGTCTGTTGCTGTGGGGAGAGAACGGATGGTAACACAGTGCCGCAAAGATCAGAGGCGGAACCCGACACCGTTGATGGAACGGCGGAGCGATGGGTCCGCCGGACCGGAGACGACATTTATGGCTGCAAATTCACGCCGTACGCGATAGCCGGTCCTCAGACTCATAAAGCAACGGCCCCGCTCCTCCCGGGGAACCTCGAACAACCCTCGCAGAAGCCGGTCGTCACACTCGATGTCGTAACAGGCCTTCACCGCCATTTCGAGAATCTCTTCCGTCGTCCCCCTTCCGGGCAGCGCGACCGAGGGAACCGGTGGGGACGGTATCTCCCTCGAAGGATCCCACGCCGATGCATTATTGAGGAACCGGCAGAGGGAAGCGCGGATCATGCCGGCCGCGTTCACTTTTCCATCGATCGAATAACCCGCAATGTGCGACGTCCCAAGCGAAACCCGGCGGAGGAGTGCGGCGTCGATATCGGGCTCTCCCTCCCACACGTCCAGGACCGCGGCGGCGATGTGCCTTTCGAGGAGGGCGGACTCCAGCGCGCCGGTCTCAACGACGGCACCGCGGGAGGTGTTGATCAAAATCGAGCCGCGCTTCATCGCCCGGAGACGGCGGGCGTCAAAAAGATGAAATGTCGGATCACTCCCGGTCCGCGCCAGAGGAACATGAAGCGTGATGATGTCGGCCCCCATCAGGTCGTCGATCGGGAGATATCCTCCCCCTCCGGCTTCGCGCTCACGGGGGGGATCGTTCTCCAGCACCGTCATGCCGAGCGCGCGTGCCATTGACGCGACGCGTCCGCCGACATTTCCGGCACCGACAACACCCAGCGTCCTCCCCCGGAGCGAAAAGCCCCCCCGCCGGGCGAGCGCGAGGAGCGCGGCAAGGACGTATTCTTTCACCGAATTCGCGTTGGAGCCGGGCGCGCTTGCAAAGGTTATCCCCTTCGAAGCGAGGTACGGGAGATCGATGTGGTCCGTGCCGATCGTCGCGCTCCCCACGAAGCGTACCCCGCTCCCCTCCAGGAGGCCGGGGCCGACTTTCGTCTCGGAGCGGATCACGAGCGCACCGGCGTCCCTGACAGACCCTGAAGTGACCGCCGTCGTCTCGAGGAGCGTCACCTCGCCGAGCGGACCGAACGCCGAGCCGGCAAGCGGGATGTTCCTGTCGACGGCGATCCTCATCGCTTCTCTTCCCATTTTGTATGAAAGACCCCCTCGCGGTCGGTCCGCCTGTATGTGTGAGCCCCGAAATAGTCCCGCTGCGCCTGGAGAAGGTTCGCCGGAAGAGTCGCAGTCCGGTAGCTGTCGAAGTACGCGAGGGCGCTCGTAAATGCCGGGATCGGGATCCCCTGCTCCACTGCGGTCGCAATCACTTTTCTCCACGCGGATTGGTACGACGAGAGAATGCCGGAAAACCACGGATCGAGGAGGAGGTTTGCGATCGCCGGATTATGATCATACGCCTCGTTGATCTTCCCCAGAAACCGTGCGCGGATGATGCACCCGGCACGCCAGAGCATGGCGATCCTCCCGTAATTCAGCCCCCACCCATATTCGCCGTTCGCGGCCCGGAGGAGCTGGAAACCCTGTGCGTACGAGCAGATCTTGGAACAGAAGAGGGCCTTCCGGATCAGCTCCAGGAACGCGGTCCTGTCCCCGCGGAACGACACCTCCGGACCTTTCAATAAAGCGGAGGCGGCGACTCGTTCTTTTTTCAGCGCACTCAGCATTCGCGCGAAAACAGCGTCCGCGATCGTCAGTGCAGGGACCCCGAGGTCGAGCGCAACCTGACTGGTCCACTTGCCGGTCCCCTTCTGTTCCGCCGTGTCGAGGATTACCTCGACAATGGGCTTTCCGGTTTCCGGGTCGTCCCTGCGGAGTATCTCCGCGGTTATCTGGATGAGGTAGCTGTTCAGCTCTCCCGTGTCCCATTGCGTGAACACGTCGGCCATCGCCCCGGGCGACATCCCCAGGAGCCGGTCCATCAGAAAGTATGCTTCGCAGATGATCTGCATGTCGCCGTATTCGATGCCGTTGTGCACCATCTTTACAAAGTGCCCGGCTCCGCCGTTTCCGATCCAATCGCAGCACGGGACTCCGTCTTCGGTTTTCGCCGCGATCGCCTGAAGAGGGGATTTCACCATCGGCCACGCTGCCGGATTCCCCCCGGGCATAATCGAAGGCCCCCAGAGTGCGCCTTCCTCCCCGCCGCTCACGCCCGTCCCCACAAACAGTATCCCGGTCCCTTCCAGAGATTTCATGCGGCGGTCGGTATCAGTAAAATAAGTGTTCCCGCCGTCAATCAGCACGTCGCCGGCAGCAAGCCCCCCCTTCAGATCATTGATGACGGCATCGACCGCCTTTCCGGCAGGGACCATGATCAATACGCGCCGCGGAGACTCCAGCGAGGCCAGAAATTCCGCCGCCGACCGTGCCGGGACCCCGTTCTTCCCGGACATCACGCGGGCGAAATCGTCCACCTTTGCTGCGTCGGCGTCGTACCCGACCACGGAAAAACCGTTCCGCTCCAGGTTCCGGGCCAGGTTCTGCCCCATCACGCCGAGTCCCACCACTCCAAAGTGATACTTTACCACAGTGTGCCCCTTTCAGTCGTACCGGATCGCTCGCCATTCCGATGTCCCAACAGCATAATGTACGGAGGTTGGGGCGAATGAGCAACAATCGGGGGGAGTTGACAAATTCCGAAAATCTGAGTAAAGTTACGGGCGCGGAGAACTCCAAACCCGTTCCCCCCCAGCAAGCTCTTTGAGAGTCTCAACCGGAGAGAACCACATGGCCGACGACACAGAAAAGGGGAATGCACGCGAAGGAGAAGCCGGCGGGCTCACGCGGAGGAGCATACTGAAACTCTCCCCGCTTCTCCTCCTCGCCGGCTGCGACATGACTCCGGAGGGACGGACCGAATCATTCCTCAGAACTTTTCAGAAATTCAACGACTGGTTCCAGGCGAAGGTTTTCGACAGATCCCGCCTCAGCACCGAATATTCTGCAGCAGAGCTGACCCCCGAAGAGGGATTCCGCGTCAATGGCAAAGACGATGATCCCCCCGACATCGATCCGGCCACATGGACTCTGGCAGTGGAGGGACTCGTCGCCCGCCCGGGGACGTACACTCTCGCGTCAATCTCGTCGCTCCCCAAACGGGTCATGAACACGCGCCATGTCTGTGTCGAAGGATGGAGCATGGTTCCCCGCTGGGGGGGAACTCCCCTCGGCGAGTTTCTGCGCATGGTGGGCGCCGACCCCGGCGCGAAATACCTTTCGGTCGAGAGCGCGGACGACTATACGACGTCCTACGGCATGCCGAGCGCGCTCCATCCGCAAACGCTCCTCTGTTACGAGGCGTACGACAAGCCTCTGACCCTCCCCCACGGCGCACCCGTGCGCATCGTCATGCCGACAAAACTCGGATACAAGAGCGCGAAATGGATCAGGAAGCTCACCGTGACCGACGAGAAGACCGGGGGCTACTGGGAAGACCAGGGATATGACTGGTTCGCGGGTATCTGAATGCACAGACGGAAAAAAGAGTACCAGCATCCGCTCCTCGTCCGCCTGACGCACTGGGTCAATTTCATCGCACTGGCGGTGATGGTCGCAAGCGGACTGAGGATCTACAACGCATCCCCGATCTGGAATTTCAGCATGCCGGGATTCCTCACTCTCGGAGGATGGCTCGCGGGAGCGCGCATGTGGCATTTCTTCGGGATGTGGCTCTTTGCGGTCAACGGCGCGGCATGGGTCCTGTACAACGTTCTGAGCGCTCACGGCCGGCACACGACGCTGTTCCGGGGAAAGGACGTCTCAGGCCTGAAGCCGATGATACAGTACTATCTCAGGATCCGCCGGGAGCATCCCCCCGCCGGAAAATACAACCCGTTGCAGAAGCTCGCGTACACGTCGATCCCCCTGGCCGGACTGGGCTCGTTGCTGAGCGGGATGTCCCTCTACTGGCCCGTGCAGTTCGGCCCGCTCGCCTCACTCTTCGGCGGCTACGACACCGCCCGGATCTGGCATTGTCTGTTCACCGCAGGGTTCGTGCTGTTCTTTGCAGGCCACATACTCATGGTGATCATCGCCGGGTGGTCGAACTTCGTCTCAATAATCACAGGGTGGAAAAGCGCAGCGGACTGACGGGGAACGAACCCGGGAGACGGCGGTTCTTCGATTCCGGGACGGAGCGGGTCTGAAAGCTCAAGGAAGGATCATTCTCCGTTCAGGAGTGCGATGATTCCGGGGGATATCAGTTTCCTGTCAAGCTCGTAGCGGGGATCAATCCCTTTCACTTTGCCGAACGCGTCACGAGCTTCCTTCTTCAGATTCCCGTTTTCCCCCCCCGCGAGCAGGTACTCTGCGGCATAGGAACAGGCAAGAAACGCGTAGACATGAGGGTTGTCGTTCCAGTTCTTCGACGGTGAACCGAGCTTTTCGATCGCCACCCTGTACTCCCCTTCGAAATACGCGGCGATCCCCTGATGCACATTCTCCTCGGCAGAACTGATGAGCCCCATGTAATTTCCAAGCTCCGGGTAGGAGGGAGCAATGGTCTGCAGGCTGCGAAATGCGGCTTTCGCCTGGCCGATCTTCCCGTCATTGAATAGGGCCACCGCGTCTCTGAACAAAGCCGATCCGGCCGTGTCGGTTGAATGTGTTCCTTCTGTGGCGGCAGGCTCGTGCAGTGCCGGGGCCGGGATCTCCCTGGGACGCACCGCCGCTGCGGCCTCGAGTTTCCGCCTCCGGGCCTCTATGCGCTTCAGGTATGTTCCGGCTCCCGCGTGCGCGGGCTCCAGTTCAAGCACATTTTTGAATTGTTCTTCAGCCCGGTTCAGATCTTCCTTCCTGAAGAACTCAACGCCCGCCGCAAATGACGTGGAGACCCGCTCTCTTTTCTGCTTCTGGTCGGAAGCCGCGGTCTCGAGCTTCTTCAGGTCGGGGGCCTTCAGCTCGGTCTTCTTCAGGTCGGGTTTCGGAGCACCCGAAGAGAGATTCTGAGGAGTGTTCTGAGGCGTCTTCTGCTGCGCGGTCTGAGGAGCGGGCTTCTGGATAAGACCCAGGTACTCGGCGAGAAGAGCGGGTGCATCTTTGTCCCGCTCGGCTTTGTTGATTTCTTCGTTGCTTCTCTCCTTTTCAAGGTCGGCCCGTGCGTTCACCAGGTCACCGAGCCTGTAGTAGGCAATCCCCCGGTAGAGGTACGGGAAATAGTCGATGAACTGGAGGCTGTAGGTCTTCTTCCTCGCCTTTGAATCCGGCTCATCGTTCAGGGCTTCGCTGAGGTGGGTCACCGCCTGCTGCCATTGGCCCTTCTCTACCGCCTTCCGTCCCTTCTCGTAGCTGTCGTACCACTGCGCCCGAAGAAGCGCGGAAGAGAGGAGAAGGAGAAGTATAAGGACTACGGACCTATTCACCTTTGCGCACGCCTTTGAATATGTCGATGACGTCTCTGGAGAAGAGGGTCCGGTCGAGCTGGTAGGAAGGTTCGATCTCGAGAGCGCGCCGGAATTCGAGCCGCGCGCTCCGGAGCGCGTCGCTCTCCTTCTTCCCTGCAGCACGGTGCCGGAGGCAGTACGCCACGCCCAGGTACGCGTGGAAGCTTGCATCGTGGTCCATCCCCGGCTGCGCCGCTTTGAAAAATCTGATCGCCTGTTCGTGCCGT
>Ga0182017_10002911_pt1 | contig 12836 bp, 15 predicted proteins | sample 712E3DmetaG_FD_120492 | JGI IMG/M metagenome (GOLD analysis project Ga0182017, IMG submission 120492) | Permafrost microbial communities from Stordalen Mire, Sweden - 712E3D metaG | ecosystem: Environmental > Terrestrial > Soil > Wetlands > Permafrost | place: Sweden: Stordalen | collected... | reverse complement strand
TTTTGGAGGTGCTCCGATGATAAAGGTTATTTATAGTTACGAAGTCCCCAGCGAGAAGCAGGATGAATATCTGAAGATTACGAAGGATGAGATCAAACCATTCTGGGAATCTCATGGGTGCGAAGCCTATACAGTCTGGCTTTCTCTGGAAGGATCAACAAGATTTATGAAAGAGATGGTCTTCAAGGACGAGCTTGCGATGCAGAGCGCTATGAAGTTAGCGGAAGCGGAACCCATCAAGAAACTCTTTTTTCAATTTGCGGGCGGCATAACCCGTATAACTTACAGACAGGTGGTGTGAATTCCTGTAACGGGACGGACGCTCTCTTGGAGAGAATGACTGCGATGAAGAAGTATGTGCTTTGTTGTGACTGCCAGATAACGGAGGTACGGGCATGGATTCAATCGAAACGGTAAAGGAGATACTGAAGGGACTAGCCGATGCGGTAATCGCCTACGATGAGGAAAAGACAGTTGAACTGGCCAGGACGGCACTCGAAAAGGGCATTGATCCGAGTGATGCCATACTGAAAGGTCTTGCCGTCGGAATGGATGAGGTGGGAAAACTCTACGAGAAACAGGAATACTTTGTGCCCGAGTTGCTCCTCTGCGCAGATTCGATGTCTGCGGCCGTCGATGTGCTCAAGCCTCACATTAAACTCGAAACGCAGGCAAAGCCCTATAGCGTTGTCATCGGCACTGTGGAGGGGGATATCCACGAGATTGGCAAGAACCTCGTGAGAATCATGTATGAGGCCGCAGGGTGGACTGTTTACGACCTGGGTGCTGACGTAAAGATACCCCGATTCCTGGACGAGCAAAAAAGAACAGGTGCTGACGTCGTGGCGATTTCCTCCTTGATGACGACGAGCATGCTGGCCATTCCCGAGGTCATAAAAACCATTAAGGAGTATGATCCGGGGATAACCGTGATGGTCGGCGGAGCACCGCTGAGCCGCGAGATGGCGATGGCCTACGGGGCCGACGGGTTTGCCCATAGCTGCGGGACGGCGGTGAAAGAAACACTCAACGCCCTCAATAGGGTGAAAACCAGGCCCGAATGATCTATTACCGGGGCTTGCGTCGCCCCCTCCACCGGCAAAGCCGTCGGAGCCTCCCCCTCTCGCTCGCCGTGCGAGCTAATTCCCAGGGCGACGCGAGGCAGCAGAGGACCACGCTTTCGAGCGGGGGGGTAAATGCGATTATCATCCACGCAAAGGGTGTTGGGTATTGGTGCCACGGGCTTGCCCCTGGGAATCTATCCGGACACATGTAAGGAGAGCGGCAAGGGAGGCGACGCCATGAGCGAGAATTGGAGTTTGAGGCCGGATAGAATGACGCCGGCGGAGAGAATGAAGGCGCTCCTTTCGGGAAAACCGGTCGACCGGGTAGGGTTTTACCCCTTTGCCCGGGGTTTTTGCGCCATAAACACAGGTATGACGCTGGAGACCTTTTATTCGGAACCAGCAAGTAGTCTTGAGGCACAGCTATGGATCCAAAAGATGTATAATCACGACGAAGTCCTCAAGTTTGGCGGCGCCTGTTATGGCGCCTGGGAATTTGGCGGGAACATTAGAATACCCACGTCCGAGTGGCAGCAGGCCATTTCGGTGGAGCGCCATCCTGTCCAATCAGAGGAAGACGTGGAGCAATTGGAGTTACCTGATGTGACCAGTGCAGGTACAATTCCGACGTGCATGGAGTTTAGTAAGTTGCAGCGCGCGGCCGGGCTTGTCTGCTCGACCTCGGTGGGCAGCCCCTTCATGATGGCAGGGAACATTTGTGGGGTTGAGAAGTTGACGCGGTGGATACTCAAGAAACCGGCCCTGGCGCATAGAGTGCTCCGGCTGGCTACGGACTTCGGGGTGGCGGTCGCAAAGTACTGGTTGGATACCTTTGGCGCTGATAATGTGGATATCCGCGATTCGGCGCCCACAGATTCGAACCAGGTCATATCGCCGAAACATTTCAGGGACTTCTCGTTTCCGTACCTCCTGGAGCTTCACGAGAAGGTGCTGGCCTTGGGTGGAAAATACATCTCCAGCCACATCTGTGGAGAGCACAATCTGAACCTGCCGTTGTGGCGTGAGCTGCCCTTTGGAGATCCGGGAATCGCCAGCTTTGGTCACGAAGTAGACCTGGCGAAGGCAATAGAGATGCTGGGGGACAAATGCATCGTGGTCGGCAACGTGGAGCCTCGAATCATTCAGACGGGAAACCCTCAGGAAGTGTACCAGCGGTCACGGGAGTGTATCGAGAAGGGCAAGCACGCACCCAGGGGTTTCATTCTGGGCACGGGATGTGAGCTGCCGCCCAAGTCACCGGCTGCTAACCTCTTTGCAATGAAAAAGGCTATCAATGACTTCGGTTGGTACGAGTAGATTCCCACGGGCAAGTCCTGTCCGGCTGTTGAGCGCAAAACCACTTACGGGAGGTAGTAGAAATGAATAACCGAGCCATGAGATTACTTAAGGGTGAACCGGTTGACCGGACCCCGCTTTTCCCTTTCGTTCTGGGATTCTGCGCAAAGAATGCAGGATACCCTATTGCCGCCATTTACAGCGACCCACAAAAGAGCTTTGAACTCCAAATGTGGACGCACGAACAGTATGGTTTCGACTGGGGGCCTATCTACGGCTATGCCTCGTACGGCACCTGGGAGTTTGGCGGTGAGATCAAAATGCCTACCACTACCTATGAACAGGCGCCGTTCCACACGAGATTTCCGGTCGAGAAAGAACAGGATATTCCAAAACTGAGCTTGCCTGATCCAAGGGTAGCAGGGTGCCTTCCCCTTTCGATGGAGTTTTCCCGGCTGCAAGAAAAACATGAAAAGCCGATTTCCGTTGTGTGTGGCGGCAACTTTACCATTGCAGGAAATATTTGTTCCGTTGAAACGCTCTGCCGGTGGATGCTGAAAAAACCGGATCTCGTACACAGCATTATGCGCCTTACCACAGACCACATTGTTGACATTGTCCGTTACTGGTCGGATGTTTTTGGCGCCGAGCGCGTGATTCCACAGATGTGGGAGCCTCTGGCAGCCAACATCATCATCTCGCCAAAACAATTTGAAAAGTTCGTTCTCCCTTACATCAAAGAATCGAGTGAAAAGATATTGTCCATGGGGGTAAAGCACATTCTCTACCATATCTGCGGAGATCAGAACAAAAACTTGCCTTACTGGAGCCAGGTTCCCATGGGCGATCCAGGGCTTTGCAGCTTTGGACTCGAGATTGACCTTGCTACGGCAATCGAGCGCCTTGGTTCCCGGAATGTTATCGTCGGCAACATAGACCATAAGGTGTACCTGAGTGAAACACCGGAACAGATCTACCGCCTTTGCAGGGAGGCTATAGAGAAGGGAAAATCGGCTCCCCGAGGTTTCATGCTGTCGTCGGGATGTGAGATTCCACCGGAGACCCCACCCTACCACGTTTACCAGATGCACAAGGCCATCATGGATTCGGCGACCGGTGGGTGATACCCTAAGGAACCGTATCACCCCATCCTTGTCCTTCGATGATGAAGGGCCTCGGCAACGGCCCCTGGAACAACAGCTACCCTATGGTGTAATCGTAATATCCACGGACCACACGATAACGGGAAATTTGTTGCCCGCCGAGCCACAATTGTGTAATTTTCGCATCCCGCAGGTATTTCTCGAGGTGATACTCCGGAGACAGGCCGTTGGAGCCCATAAGCTGCATGGCCATGTCCGCAACCCACACAGCCGCATCGGCCGCATATATCCTCACGATGCCTGCCTTCGAGATCATCTCGTTTGAGAAGGAAGGCCCGTATTTATCCCGATGATCGGCCATCCACGCAAAGTTATAGACCAAGGCCCTTGTGGTCTCCACCCTGATCGCCATGTCTGCGAGGATGCCTGCTGCCATGCTCCATTCCCGTACCGGCTTACCACCGCTCATCCGGTCCTTTGTATAATCAAGGGCAATGTCAAAAGCCGCCTGGGCAATACCGAGCGATATTGTGGCGGAACTCAACTGTGAACTCGCCATGGTGGCATGGTAGAAACGCCCGTCATCACCGGGACCGGAGAGCCGAAATTCCTTCGGTACCCGGACATTGTCGTAGAATATACTCCCATTGACGGACGTTTTGAATCCCATCTTTTTTTCCGGTTTCCCGAAAGAAAGCCCTTTGGCGTCCCCCGGCACATAGATAAGTGCGATGCCCTCATCCCCCAGATTCGGGTCTGTGGTACAGACAGTAAGGTACACACTTGAAATGCCGGCATGGGTAGGCCAGGACTTGTTTCCGTTGATGACCCACTCATCACCTTCCAGCCGGGCTCTTGTAGTAACGTACTTGCCCCTCAAAAGAGGGTTCTCTGTATCGGCGCCCCCTGTGGAATCCGTCATCGACAAGCAGGCGTAGTTCAACTTGCGTCCGCAAAAGGCAGGGACGAACCTGTCCAGGACGGCCTTGTTGCCTGCTGCTATAGCAGGCTTGAGGATGCTCCCCCCGTTGATGACGGCGCTGAGGCTGATGCCCGCATCTCCGCGTGCCAACTCTTCGCGGATTATGCAGACGGTGGTGGTCGAATGATTACCTTCCCCGCCATATTCTTCCGGGTAACCGATTCGCTGGATACCCAAATCAACGAGCTTTTGAAGCACTGATTCAACCAGGCCGTACTCCTCTTCGAGCTTTTCTCGAATCGGCATAATTTCCTTGTCTACGAATTTCCTGATCATTTGACGAATGTCGTTTTGTTCTTCTGTGAGCAGGTCCCTGAGATACATACAAGCCTCCTTCGCTTTTTCTTATTTCCCACAGCCTCAATAGTGAAAAATCATACAACATATTGCGACCCCCTCTGGCCATACGCGTACCAAAGAGTGGATCGACATCATCTGCCGACAGCAAGGGCTGAGAACGATCGTCCGCGCGTGATATCTTTCGACTTCGGAGCGCAAACGAATTATGCAGGACTCAACGCATAAGATCTATTTTTCATTAAGAGATCCGCCATGTCAACATATTCTTGTAGAAATTTTGGAGTGAAAAGGGGCTGGCCTTCTCTGGCTCGGACCTCCAAAGAAGATGAAGGGGGCAGACGAGACGTCCAGGTTTAATTCAATTGGCAGGATAGATCACTACCGATAGTCTGATCCTCGGGCCCTACATCGGGTCACATTTATCTTTGCATTTTTCTTAAAGGCTGGTAAAATCGGCATAATACTATCGGTATAATACTATTCAACAGAAAAAGGAGGCATACCATGCAATGCTCACACTGTGGTCAGGAAAATCAGGAAGGATCTAATTTCTGCGCCAAATGTGGAAAAGATGTCACGGCGGGGCCTGGAGGGGGCAAGATCAATTGCCCTTCCTGCGGAAAAGAGAACACCGAGGGCGCGCTCTTTTGCGCCTTTTGCTGCGCTTCCCTTGGTGCCCCGCAGGGAAATGTGGGTTATGGAAATCCGCCGGGTCCGCAGGGACAACAGCCTTACAGGGGACCATACGCATCGAGCATTGCCCTCGATATCATTCTTTCAATTATCACCTGTGGCATCTACTGGTTCTTCTGGCAGGCCCGGCAGATGCGGGCGCTGAATTACTTGTTGAAGGAACAGAAGTTCAGCTTCCCTCTGTGGTTCCTGGTGTCATTGATTACTTGTTTCCTCTTCAACATATATTATGAGTACATCATGGCTAAGGCCATCGTGGAGATACAAAAGAAGCAGGGGAAGGCCCCATCGAACGATCTGCCGGTGCTCTCTCTTGTGCTTTCCATCTTCGGACTTCATATCATTACGGACGCTATCCAGCAACATGAGATCAACAAGTTTTTCGAGAACTAAGATGGAACGTTGCCTCATTCCGAGAATGCCCGCCCTTGTCTTAGCCTGCATTCTCCTCTCTATTGCTGTCCTGCATGTTACAGGTGTCTTTTCTGCCGACCAGATCGGAGGCGTTTTCCCGCTCTTTTGTCCCTTCAAGGCATTGACGGGCATACCGTGCCCCGGCTGCGGCATGACGCGAGCGCTGCTTTCCATGACAAAAGGAGACTTTCAGGGGGCAACGAACTTTAACCCCTTTTCCTACTTCCTTGTTTTTATGATCATTATGAGTATCATACCCGGAAGGCAGTTAGCAAAACTGCCTTCCGGCGTTCCGGTCGCAATGAAATATTTTTTTATCGTTGTGCTTATATCGGTATTGGTCTTCTGGTTTTTTGAAAGGCTCCTACCGGCTTTAGGCTAATCCTTTTCTTCTATCTTCCCTCTTCCCACTTCCATCTTATGCCCAAGCAGGTATTCTTCCCGTACCCTTGTGAGGCTCCTGAAGATATTCTTTTTTACGTTTTCGTTGTGTTTCTTGAGCTCTTTTATGATGCCCTTTACGAGTTGTCTCTTGGAGGTTTCGCCGTGAGGGCATTCGGAAGCGATAACGGGCAGTTCAAGGATTTTTGCAAGGCGAAGGAGTTCCACTTCTTCTACATAGGCAAGGGGCCTTATGATAGTAAGCTCGCCGTCAAACATCTCCTGGTAAGGCTGCATAGTGCCTATTTCACCCTGGAAAAAGAGATTGAGAAGCATTGTCTCGATAATGTCGTCCATGTGGTGGGCAAAGGCAATCTTGGTCGCGCCTATTTTGGGCGCAAGGTCAAAGAGGGCCTTCCTACGGTTCCAGCTGCACCAGAAGCACCCGAAGTCTTCCTTCTCGCCCTTCCATTGCTCGGGCCCGGTTGCAATGATGTACGGGATCGATTCCTTTTCAAAATGTTTTACGAGGATATCCTTGTCGATCCACGAAAAACCCATGTCAACGAAGCACGCCACAATTTCGAAACGGATGGGAACGAACTTGAGCCGCTCTTGCATGATTTTGAGAAGGCATAAGCTGTCTTTGCCCCCGGAGACGGCAATGATTACCTTGTCGCCTTCTTTGAGCATTTTATAGTCCCAGATGGCCTTGCCGACTTTTTTCGTTGTGAAGTAGAGGGGGCCGCTTATGTTCATGCAAGCGAGTCAGCGAGTTTTTTCGTTTTCTTTTTATATGCTTCTTTGATGTCCCCTTTATCTTCACAGCCGAGCGCCTCGATGCTCCCAACGTAGCTCAGTTTGAGGAGGTCGAAGGTCTTCTTAAATATATCGATTGTGGGCCTGCAGGTGTCAATGTCGTCGCTTCCGCATGTCATAAGGGTGATTGCCTTTTTACCTGCAATGCGCGAGTTGTAATCTTTATCCATGAATGCAATGGAACGATCCATAGCAAGCTTTAGCTGGCCGGAAGGTCCAAACCAGTAAATGGGAGTCGCATAGACAATGAGATCGGATTCCATAATGTATTTTCGTATGTCCTTCATATCGTCATTAATCTTGCAAATTCCATTCTTGAGACATATATAGCAGCCCTGACACGGCCTGATATTGAGGTCGTTGAGGTAGAGCGTTCGAACACTGTGTCCTTTTTCTTTCAGTCTGTCCACCATGACCTGTGAAAGCTGGATCGTATTACCCTTTTTCCGCGGGCTCCCGAAGAGAACAAGTACTTTCATTGTGAACCTCCCTGTCTTAAAATATGTGCCTTATTATATGTATAATCCCCCGTAACGGTCAAGAACCTATCACAATTGTGCAGCAAACGAGAAAATATACCTTTATACAATTGAAAAGTACGGACACAGTAGTTATAATATAAAAAGTCGCCAATAATTAAGTTTTGGATGGTTGCAGGTGGCTTATCGTTTAAGGGGGTATTATGAATAGTCTCTTTTTTGGTCTTATAACCCTTGCTATTCTGGTACTTGTCGGTTTTGTTGTCTACATTCTTCTTGAACTTAAAAAGACAATCAATGCGCTGAAGCAATTTATAGAGACAACAGAGAACATGCTTAAACCAACGACAGAAGAATTACAGATGACCCTTAAGAGCGTACGAAAAATAACCGATGATGTGGGTGTGGTTACGGCAGATGTGAGGTTGATTTCGGGTTCTATTCGGGAAATTGGAGAAAACGTGCAACACATGAGTGAAGTTGTCGGCATGGTTACAACGGCCTCTGTTGTTCAGGCATCAGGTCTCAAGGCAGGGATAAAGGCGGGTTTTGAATATTTTCTCAAAAATCTCTTTGCAAAGGGAAAATAAAGTCAATAAAAAAGGAGGTAGTGTATGGGACGCGAGGACAGTGGATTTAGCAGCGGTGTCGTTCTTCTTTCGTTTCTTGTCGGTGGATTAATTGGAGCAGGGGTTGCGCTGCTTGTAGCGCCGAAGACAGGAGAGGAAACCAGAAGGATGATAAAAGACATGGCTGAAGACGCGAAAGAGAAGGCGGAAGGCTATTATGAGCAGGTTAAGGGAAAGGCAACCTCCTATGTGGAAAAGGGCAAGGACTTCATAGAAAAAGAAAAGAATGTTATTACCAAGGCTGTGGAAGCCGGTAAAGAGGCATACGAAAAAGAAAAACAGCGCAGCTAAGATCAATTGCATAATTTTGAGAAAGATACTTCTTAGAAAAGGATTCAGCCCTAGGGGTATATTTTTGCGCATAGATGGCTGATAACAAACTCTATTTTATTTTAATGGCCTTTATTATCCTGGTGCTTGGTTACCTGACGTATCAGATAATGAGTCCTTTTTTATCTCCCATCATGTGGGCCATTGTTCTCTCTATCATATTCTATCCGATCTATGCGTTTATCCTCAGATATGTTAAGCAAAAATCGATTGCATCGCTTCTTACGCTCATCATTATACTGATCGTCCTTTTCGGCCCTGTCTCTTATTTGTCATATCTTGTTACCCAGGAGGCGATGTCCGTTATAGGAAATATCGAAAAAGGAAGCCTCGATTCCCTGGGCAATGTATGGAAGCATCCTGCCGCAAATACGGTTGTCAATAAAATACTGTCGTTATTCCATGTCACCGAGCGGGAATTTCAAAAGGCTATCATTGACAATGTGACAAAAATCAGTAAGGAATCGGCAGGTCTCGTAACAACGGGTTTGGGCAATATTGTGTCTGGGGCAATCAATTTCATTTTCGTGCTCCTGTCAACATTCTTTTTTCTCGGGGACGGGCCACGGTTTATTGAGACGATCGGCAATTTTATGCCCTTTTCAAAGAGGCAGAAGGACAGGCTTTTAAGACAGACGAGAGATATTATTGTATCAACAATCTACGGTGGCGTTGCTGTCGCTCTTGCACAGGGAACAATAGGCGGTATTGCCTTTGCTGCTCTCAATATACCATCCCCGGTTCTCTGGGGCCTTACCATGTTTATGGCATCTTTTATTCCGCTGATCGGTACCTTTATCATCTGGGGACCGGCTGCAGGGTATCTTTTTTTTCAGGGCTCTTATGCGAAAGGCTTCATTCTTGTCCTCGTGGGTGTTTTTGCCATAAGCGCTGTCGATAATATCATAAGACCCCTTATTATGAAGGGTAAAATGAAGATGCCCACCATTGCCATATTTTTCAGCATCCTCGGCGGCATCAAGCTCTTCGGACTCATAGGCCTCATCGTGGGCCCCCTTGTCCTCGCGCTCTTTGTATCGGTCTTTGAAATATTTAGATACTCTGAGGGCAATAAAGCGGAAGTTAAGGAGGCGAGGGGTTCGGAAGAGCAGCCTTGAGGACATTCATTTCTTCTTAACTTCTCATCTTCTTTTGTCGTCATGTCAACAACTTTTCTCCCGAGGCAAGGGATTCCAGGGCATCTTTCTTCAAGAGCTTTATTCGACGACCTTTTACCTCAATGAATCCCTGAGCTGCCATTTTATTCAAAATTCGGGAAAGCGTTTCGGGAATCGTACCCAAAAGACTTGCCAACTGTCCCTTGGAGATACTCAAATCTATGTGGGAAGCATTATTTCTCGCGTCGCTGAGATAGAGAAGATAGGTTGCGAGCCTCTGTGGCACTTCTTTAAGAGACAGGTCCTCAACGAGCCGGGAAAAATATTTGAGGCGATGGGAAAGGATCGCAAGCATGTTCATGGCAAGATCCGGGTTTCTTTTAATGAGTTTTTCAAAGGCGGTTCTTGGGAAAAAGATGACGCTGGTTTCTTTTAATGATTCTGCGTGGGCAGGATAACTTGAACCGGCGAACAACGCCACCTCTGCAAAAGGCTCTCCCGGTTCTATGATATGGAGGATCTGCTCTTTGCCTTCCAGAGACAGTTTGAATTACGCGGCCCGAAAGGAGCACATAAAATCCTTTCGCTTCGTCGCCTTCCGAGAAAATACTATCGTCCTGCTTATAGCTTCGCTCAACGGCTATGCGTGCAAGCTCAGCGATCTGCCGTTCAGGCAGCCCTTGAAAGAGAGGGATCTTTCCGATAGAGTCAATGATCATTTTATGCTTTCGGCCTAACCCTAATACTACTCTCATACCAAGTTCTAAGTCAAAAATAGCACCCAAAGGGTACCCGAGATGCCGAGGAGGAGGAAACCGGAGCGTACAGTATTAAAACATGGCGCAAAGCGCCATGAAGCGAGCTTTAAGCGAGCAGAGGGGGGAGGCTCTACGGGCTTTGCCGGTGGAGGGGGGCGACGTGAGCCCCGCAAATAGCGGATTTCCGACGACGAGAAAGCTTTATTATATGCATGACAGGTCTATTAAGTAATTGCGCTTCATTCCTATCCTGGAAGCCACGGTCTATGTGGCTTCAATGAGAATTGGCATAACTATACGGGGGAAAGGCAATGCCATGTTATCATGAGGTCTCTATAGAAAAAACCAATGTTTTTGTGTATGATGATATATCATCAAATCTTGTTTTAGGTTTTAGGTTTTAGGTTGTAGGATCAGCAACGCCTTATACGTAAAACTTCATCACTTAAAACTTAACACTGTTTTCACGAAAGGAGTTTTTATGAAAAACCCGAAAATTTTAATCCTTATGGGAAGTGACAGCGATCTTTCTGTTATAGAGGATGGTCTTAAATTTCTTAAAGACATGGGTGTTCAATATAAAGTCGATGTATCCTCCGCGCACCGCAATCCTGATAAAACGATACAGTACGCAAAGAACGCACGACAAGATGGGATTGAAGTGATTATTGCTATAGCGGGGATGGCCGCGCATCTTCCGGGGGTTGTGGCATCGCATACAACGCTTCCCGTTATCGGCGTCCCTACAAGCTCCGGGGCGCTCAAGGGGATCGACGCCCTTCTTTCCATTGTGCAGATGCCGAAAGGCATACCGGTGGCAGCTGTTGGCCTCGATGCAGGGAAGAATGCGGCAATCCTCGCATGCACGATACTCTCCCTAAAAGACGATGCTATCAGAAAAAAAATTGAGAAAATGAAAGAAGACCTGAAGAAGGAAAATGAAGAAAAGGCTTCAAAAATACATAAAATTTTGTCTCATTGACAAGATATTTTCCATCTGGTAAGGTGTTTGCATATGTTGAATGCCATTACGGATATTCAAGGCTTAAAAGTCGGCCACGCTTCTGATTTTGAAGGATGTACCGGCTGCACGGTCATCCTCTGCGAGAAAGGCGCTGTATGTGGAATTGACATTCGTGGGAGCGCGGCCGGTACACGACAGACAGACGCCCTGAGCATAAACCATATCGTGGAACAGGTCCATGGCATACTCCTCTCGGGCGGAAGTTCTTTCGGGCTTGATGCGGCAACCGGCGTTTCCCGTTACCTCGAAGAGAAAAATGTGGGCTTCGATGTGGGTGTCGCCCGTATTCCCATCGTGCCATCCGCCGTTATCTTTGATCTCGCTTTGGGAAACCCAAAAGCAAGACCCACCCCTGACATGGGTTACGAAGCCTGCTTAAAAGCGGGTGATGAAATAGAAGAGGGAAGCGTCGGGGTCGGCACGGGGGCTACTGTCGGAAAACTCTTTGAACTGCCTCGGGCAATGAAGGGAGGTCTTGGCACATGCAGCATTGCAATGCCCAACGGGCTCAAGGTCGGCGCACTGGTTGTCGTAAATGCTTTTGGGGACATTGTTGATAATGTTACGGGGAAGATCATAGTCGGCTTGCGAAAAGCTGAAGACAGCCTGGAGTTTGCAAATACGGTATCGTTGCTCAAAGAAGGCGTTGTTAAGAAGCAGTTCGGCATCGTCAATACGACCCTCGGTGTCGTTGCCACTAATGCAAAATTTGACAAACGAGAAGTGACAAAGGTTGCCCAGATGGCCCAGGCGGGACTCATAAAAACAATAAGTCCTGTTCATACGACATTCGACGGCGACCTTGTCTTTGCGCTTGCCACAGGGGAATTGGAGGCGGACGTTAACAATGTGGGGGTGCTGGCCGAATTTGTACTTGCCGAAGCAATAAAGAGGGCGGTCAAGAAAGCAGACGGTTTTGGTATCATACCTTCATTTCGTGACATAACGAAGGGCTGGAAGACTGCCTGAGAAAACGCTGACGAATTATAGACTACTACATATTGCAATAAATAAAAAACCGGCCAGACATCATTCTGTCAGATTTTGCCTGAGGGGGTAGCGGCGATGGAAGATTATGAGAAGGTCGCAGATATCATTAAAGAACAAAAGTACCTTGTTGCCTTTACCGGCGCTGGTATTTCAGTGGACAGCGGCATTCCGGCGTTTCGCGGTGGCCAAGGGTTATGGGAGAAGTACGACCCCATGGAGTATGCCCATATACGGGCTTTCACGGTAGATCCGGAGAAAGTCTGGGTCATGCTCAGGGAAATGTCAGAGGTGATCCTTAAATCAGAGCCGAGTCCCGCCCACCGCGCGCTTGCCACACTGGAAGAAAAAGGCTATTTAAAGGTAGTGATTACACAGAATGTTGACGGTCTCCACCATGTCGCCGGTAACAACGATGTTATAGAATATCACGGCAATCACCGCTGGCTAACCTGTGTC
>Ga0182017_10002910_pt1 | contig 12838 bp, 8 predicted proteins | sample 712E3DmetaG_FD_120492 | JGI IMG/M metagenome (GOLD analysis project Ga0182017, IMG submission 120492) | Permafrost microbial communities from Stordalen Mire, Sweden - 712E3D metaG | ecosystem: Environmental > Terrestrial > Soil > Wetlands > Permafrost | place: Sweden: Stordalen | collected... | reverse complement strand
CGGGACGGGCCATTTCTTGATGAGGGGAAAAAGATATTCCTCCGGACTAATCCGGAGCGCAAGCACGGCAATCAGCCGTTTTGCAGAACGATCTTCCATTATCGGAACAAGAATTTTTAGATATATGTGTTGATCCTGATCGTTGAGATAAAAGTCCTGAAAGGCAATGTTTCCCGACCTCAGTATTTCAGTATTATTTTGGTCGATTACCAAACGCGCTCGTTCTTTATTTTCCGGAAACACCAGCAGTGTATTGAACTGCGCGTCCAGCAGCATCATGAGATCATAGTTGCCGGCGTTCTGTACCTGGCCTGCCCATGTTAGAATTTCCTGTTTCGCGCTGCGGTCGTTTCGGTTTTGGACGTACCGTTTTACGGCTGCAGAAAACACCTCGTTCCTGTAAAAGATTTGCCCGTCCCCCAGCCGTTCTTTGCGCCACCTTTCAATCTGATCGACCTTCAAATCCGCTACGGCGGCAAGCTGCTGCTCTACTCCAGTGCGATAATTCTTTTGATAGTTTTGGAAAGCGAAATAACCGCCGGCAAGAATGCCTAAAGCAAGGAAGCTGAATATCAGGAGGAAAATATATCCGGTTCGGGAGTCTCTTTTTTCAGGATTATTCATGGCGACGGTCCGTTCCAATATTATCTCTCTTCATAACCGGCCTTCTCCGTTCAGAGAGAGCATCATGGAATATTTTACTGATCTTGTTCGGCATGCGTTTTTCATGGATTTTCCCATTGAACAAAACTCTTTAAAAAAATACGCCATAAGACGCTGCGCTGCATTCCGGATATTATAAACTCAGATTATTTTAAGATGGACAGCGCAGTCAAGAGATAAAAGTAAACCTCAAGACTGCACGACAAAAAATATTCCCTGAGTTTCCGACTAAGGAGAGAAATTACAACAATTCATGGAAGAAAACAAATCGGCGAGGATTAAGTATAGTTTTGAGAATTCTCCGGTATAAATCGCCTCTCTCAGGGTGTAAACGAACGGTTATCCACTTCATGCCGGGAGATTCAATTCGATGTAATATAATAGTGATCGATTTGGGATCCGGATTAAAAAGATATCCGTCGTATTGTCTTTAATTCGCACCATTCCTCAGGGGAGCGATAAGAAATCAGAATCCGTTACTATTTTGTGCCGCTCCAATTAAGTAATAATGTGTTTTGTCATGCAGAATTACATTGTTTCCGCGGCACTAGGTATAATGGAATACAATATCATTTATTAGGATTGGCACTAGTCTTTCGGAACGCTCTATAATTATTTCTTAAATCGTGCATACTCATCATCGTTTCTCATCTCCCCGCATTGCTTTATGTGTTTTAAGAACACAAACACTTTTTTCATTGACAAATTCCTTTCACTCACGACAGCGGTTCACGCGAGCCGACAGCGCTTTTATCCGGCTTGCACAAGACTGAAAATAAGGGGCTCGCCTGCGGCGTATTGTTTCTCTTTCTTATCGCTTTCCGCAGCAGATTTCAATTGAACCGGAGCCCAGCGTTTCAGTGCGGAGATAACTTCCTCCAGCCGTACCGGCTTGGTAACGTAATCGTCCATACCGGCCTCGATACATTTTTCTTTATCACCGGACATTGCATCAGCCGTGAGAGCAATGATCCGGGGACGCTCGCTTGCCGGCCTGGAATTGACAATCTTCCTTGTTGCTTCGAGCCCGTCCATTTCGGGCATATGCACATCCATAAAGACGATGTCATAATGAGCGGCATCAACGGCTTCTTTTGCCTGCAATCCATTCGCTACGACATCCGCAGTGCAGCCGATTTGTTTCAGCATGCGCATGAGGATTTTTTGATTTGCAATACCGTCTTCTGCAATTAATATTTTCATAGTTGTTATCCCCGTAATTTCAATCACTTCCTTCTGAACATTTTTGGCTTTTCTTTCCGTTATTAATTCTTTTCCGGCAAGAACTTCAAGAATAGCATTAAAAAGCTGCGATTGTTTAACCGGCTTGAAGATCTGTTTTTGGAAGAGATCGGCCGGTATATTCAATCCTTTGACATTTGTTCCCAGAGACGAAAAGAGAATGAATGGCAGCGCCTCTTTCGTACGCTGTCTTCTTACTTCAGTTGCAAGCTGAATACCGTCCATTTCCGGCATTTGAAGATCGAAAATTGAGAGGTCGAACGGATCTCCCCGCTCGATCCATTTCAGAGCCTCAGCCGGTGAGGAAGTAGTACGCGGAACGAGTTTCCATACCTGACACAATTCCTTGAGTATTTGAAGATTTGTTTTATTATCATCGACAATGAGCACTCGTTTGTTTGTAAGTTCAAATTCGTTCTCATGAAGATATGCTCTGGAAATATTCAATTCATTCTGAGGGACGGTTGTCTTCATTGTAAAAATGAATGTTGAGCCTTCACCCTCTATACTTTCCGCCCGGATGCTGCCGCCCATCAAATCCACCAGCCGCATGCTGATTGCAAGGCCAAGTCCTGTCCCGCCGTACTTTCGCGTTATCGATGAATCTGCCTGAGAGAAAGGTTTAAATAGTTTTTCAATTTTATGAATGGGAATGCCAATACCCGTATCTTTCACTGCAAAGAGCAGTTCGAGCCCTTTTTTATTTTGGTGGTTCAATCCGACGGTAATAATGATCTCTCCCTTTTCCGTAAATTTGACGGCATTGCCTACAAGGTTATACAATACCTGACGTAAACGGAGCCTGTCTCCTACAATATATTGCGGAATCTCCGGATCGACACGGTACAGAAGATCCAGATTTTTTTGCTGCGAGCGAGATGCAAGCAGATCGAATACTTCTTCTATACAAACGTTCAATTCAAACGGCTCTTCTTCCAGCTCCATCTTGCTCGATTCAATTTTAGAGAAATCGAGAATATCATTGATAACGGAGAGCAAGGTTTCTCCGCTGACACGGATTGTTTCCACATAGTCTGCCTGTTCGGGCGTTAGCTCGGTGCGTTCGAGCAGGTCGGTCATACCGATGACGCCGTTCATCGGTGTACGAATTTCATGACTCATTACAGCAAGGAATTCCGATTTTGCTTTAACCGCAGCTTCCGCTTCTTCTTTGGCTTCTTTCAATGCATTCTGCATCTTTTTGACATCCGTGATGTCACGCGATAAACCGAACGTTCCGACAATCTGCCCATCGTGATTGCGGAGAGGCATCTTTGTCGTTGAGACCCATCCTTCTTTCCCTCCGGGCCATATCTCTTTTTCCACTTTCCCTACAATCGCCTCTCCGGAGAGCATAATTGCCTGTTCATCTTCAAATGCCGGCCGCGCGTGTTCTTCACTGAAATAATCAAAGTCTGTCTTGTTGAGCATTTCTTCAGGGTTGGTAATACCAAGATGACGGGCCTGAGCCGGGTTGACTTGAATAAAACGGCTTTCCATATCTTTGAAATATATCCCGTCAGGAATATTATCCATAAGCGCTTGAAGAAAATTGCGTTCTTTTGCCAGAGCTTCTTCGGTTCGCCTGCGATCTGTTATGTCTTCCACCGTTCCATCGTAGGATAAAGTTTTGTTCTGAGAATCGCGGATCGCTCGAGCGTTCTCTAATACAAAGAAGGCAGTGCCGTCCTGTCGTGTCCATTTTGACTCAAGATTATTTACTTCGCCATCTTTTTCGATTTTTTCAAGAAATTCTTTTCGTTGATAAGAAGGTTCAAAGCCGTCTTGTTCCAGGTTTTTATCGGCAAGCTCCTGGAAAGACTTATACCCGAGCATTTTTACTAATGCCGGATTTGCTAAAAGTATTTTCCCATCGGGTGTTGTTCTATAAAGACCGATTTTGGTGTTTTCGTACAGTGAACGAAAACGCAGTTCACTTTCCTTCAAATCGTCTTCCGCTTGCTTGCGTTTTGTGAAATCACGTATGCTGCCGACGATTTTTGCCGGATTGCCTTGAGCATTAAACTGGACTTTTGCCGAAACAGAACATGGAATTTGTGAACCGTCCCGGTTCTGAAGAGTTATTTCGTAATCCGTAACGCTTCCCCGATCCTGTAATGCCGAGAGAAGGCCAAGGCGTTCATCTTCAAGAGGATAAAAATCATATACCGACTTTCCTATGATCTCGTTTCTGTTGTACAGCCCCTTTGATATAAATCCAATGGAAGGACTGATTTCAAGTATCTTACCGTCGATCGATGTTTCGTAATACACGTCCTGCACATTTTCGAAAATGCAGCGGTATTTATTTTCGCTCTCCTGCAGTTCTTCTTCCGCCTGCCTGCGTTCGGTTATGTCCCGAATAATGCCTACTGCGTTCCATTTTCCTTTTAGTTTAAAAGTGGAAAGCGAAAGGGATATGGGAAACTCAGCGCCGTCTTTCCGAAGCGCTGAAAGCTCGATCGTCCTGCCGATTGCCGCTCCCTCGCCCGTCGTCTGGAAGCGTTCAAATCCGAGCATATAACTCGGATGGTATCGAGTCGGGACTAAAAGGTTATGAAGATTCCTGCCCAGCGCCTCCTCCTCCGTGTATCCGAAGATTTTTTCCGCCGCTTTATTCCACGTTGAAATCGCACCTTTATCATCCATGAGAAGTATTGCATCGTTCGCCAATGTTGCAATTGCACGGAACCTTTCCTCGCTCTCCTGAATACTTTCTCTTGCCAGCTTCTGCACGTTGATATTTTCGATGGTCGTTCGAATACCAATCGTCTTCCCATCGTCGTCTCTCAGCAGACGGTCTTCCATAAGAACAAAAAAGGATCTTCCGTCTTTCCGCCGGAACGTTTGTTCATACGCATCTGTCGACGGGAGTATTCTTCCACTCAGCGCTGCGAGCACTTTCTGCTGCAATGCTTCCTCTTCCTCTACAAATTCCCAGATATATTTTCCCAGCATTTCATTCTGCGCGTAGCCCAGCATTGCAAGCTCAGCGGGACTTATTTGTATGATACGTCCTTGCTCATCTATTTCATGATATCCTACCGGAACATTTTCCAATATTTCTTTGAATTTGTCTTCATTCTGCTTCAGATCTTCCCGCATACGATTTTCCGCATGTGCCATTTCGTATTGGAGACCATAATATCGAATATGCTGACGGTACCAAGCGAATCCAAGCAATGGAGATACAATCAATACAAGGAAAATCACTGCTGCTCCCAGGAGCCACAGATGCTCATTGAAAAGACTGGTAAAATTCGTCTGCTCCCATAGCACAATCGAAACGGCCGATGTCGCCGCTACCAGCGCCGATATTTTTATGATTTTATGCATATCAATGTCCTCCATTTTCCTTTACAGCCTTCTCTTATATTTTGCACACGATATGCCAGATTTCAGGGAGTAAAAAAGAGGAAAATTCAATCGAAAAACTGAATTTCGATGAAAATTCAGAATTTGACGGATAACTCGATGTATTGTAGAATTGTATATTCAACAAATAGGATTGATTGGCTGGAGTGTTGTACTGTAGCCGCGACCGGTGGTCGCGGGGACTTCCGACACCACCCCATAGGGGCACAACGCCTTGCCCGCCGCAAGAGGGCGGTGTCGGCTACAGGGATAACCGGAGATTCATGATATCACTCTTTTTTCAGAGTCTTCGGCTTAAACTCCGGATAAAATTTATCGATGCAATCGGGACAAATACCGTGAGAAAATTGAATCTCGCTGTGTTTCGAAAAATACCCCTCCACAGCTTCCCAATATCCTTTATCGCCCCGGACTTTTTTGCAACAGGCACAGATAGGAAGCAATCCCCGTAAGACCTTTACGTTATCGAGAGCTATTTTTAATTCGCTATTCAGACGGCGCAATTCCGTTAGATCGGCAAACCGTGCGGCTGCAATAATCAGTGCCCGTTCAATTTCTTCGATTCTTGGAGGTTTCAAGAGATAAGCTCCGACACCTGCCTGACTGGCGAGCCTTACCATTTCAGGCTCATCGTGTGAAGTGAGCAGCACAACGGGGCAAGGATACTTTTCCTGAATCTGCCGGGCGGCTTCGAGGCCGTCCATTTCCGGCATCTCAATATCCATAACAACCGCGTCTGGCCGGAGAACGCCTGCCAGCTCGACGGCCTGACTACCGTTCATCGCAATGCCGATAACCTCATGTCCGATCTTTTCCAATTGATGCTGGATCAATTTGTTGATGGATTCCTGATCTTCTGCTATCAATACTTTCAATGGCTGCTGTGTAATCATGATAATGCCGTCACTTTAATAGAAATTTGCAGCCGGCATCGGCGTTGCCCCTATGGGTGACGCCGAAAGCTCCAGCGACCGCCGGTCGCGGCTGCAGAAAGAATAGAGGATATCAAGAACATGCAAAATTATGCAGTTCTCTGTGTTTTTGGTTATTCGTAAATCTTTAATTTGTAAGTCCGTACGTTTGAATTCTAAGATAAAGCGTTTTAAGATTGATATCGAGAATTTTCGCTGCAAGTTTTTTGTCCCAACTTACCGCATTCAGGACACCGGAGATATGGGCTTTCTCTATTTCCTTCAGTGCAACAAGTTTTCCAACTTCAACTTCCGTACCAATCGCTCCGGATTCTGCAGATTCGTTTTTCAATATCCGCGATTTCTTAAGAAGAGCCAGATCTTTGAATTGTATAGTTCGGTCGTCAGCAACGATAGTTGCCCGCTCTATAATATTTTCCAATTCGCGTACATTGCCGGGCCATTCATATTGACAAAGCGCTGCAAGCGTATCCTCTGCTATTTTCCATCCGTTTTTTTCACCGTATCGCCGGTTTAAAAAATTATCTACAAGAAATGGAATATCTTCTTTGCGGTCCCTGAGTGGAGGCAATTCCAATGTAAAAACATTCATTCGATATAAGAGATCTTCCCGAAAACGTCCTTGCCTTACTTCCTCCTTAAGATTTCTATTGGTGGCAGATAAAATTCTAACGTCGGATTGGAGCGTCCGTGTCCCTCCCAGTCTCCGGTATTCTCCGCTCTGTACAAACCGAAGTAATTTCGGCTGGATAACGGGGGATATTTCGCCTATCTCGTCAAGAAAGAGCGTTCCCCCGTTTGCAATTTCTACCAGACCTTGTTTTTCCTTGCTCGCATCCGTAAAAGCGCCTTTTTCGTGGCCAAAAAGTTCGCTCTCAAGCAGTGTTTCCTGCATCGAAGCGCAATTCAGGACGACGAATGGCTGTTCCTTGCGTTCGCTGTTGCTGTGAATATAATTGGCAATAAGCTCTTTCCCCGTCCCGCTTTCCCCTTGAATCAATACAATCGCATCGGTCGGGGCAACTTTCATAGCCAGATTTAGTATTTCCAGCACCGCTGGACTTTGAGTCACAATCTTTGAAGATGCGGCACGTCTTGCAAGTTCTGTTTTAAGCGCTTTATTCTGCAGAAGGAGCCGCTTTCGCTCAACCGCTCTGTTTAAGGTATTAATAATTTCCGTTCCCGAGCATGGTTTAAGAAGATAATCGTATGCGCCAAGTTTGATACTTTCGACAGCCGTATGAATATCGTTTTCTCCGGTCAGCATGACAACTTCACAGTCATAAAAGCTGTTCTTAATGTTCTTTAAGACATCGATGCCGTTCACAAGCGGCATGACGATATCGAGGAGTATGAGATCGTATTGATTTGACTGCAATATATTAATAGCCGAGACGCCGTCGATGACGGTTTTTACTTCATATCCTTCCGTTTCGAGAATACTTCTTAATCCTTCACGGTATGATTCGTCGTCGTCAACAACCAGGACTTTGATGATTTGCTTCATGATATATCCTCATAAAGTAAAGGGAATAAAATGCAGATCAGCAGATTGCTGCACTTACAAAATATAATCAGTATTCATTTCTTTTTGTCCCCGTTTGTACGGAGAATTTAAATTCTAAAAAAACCTGACGTCTGCTCTGTCCATGCAGGGGAAAAGCTACGACGATCCCGGAAACATTGCCGGATATTTCCGTGACTGCTTAGAGAATCTCAGGCACCAAAAACATGTCGAGCAGCCGCAAAATTTGAAATCGCTCGATTCCAGGGGAACAACTCTTTATTATTCACTTTCCGGATCGATCATTTTTTTACCCATCGCTGCCTGGATTGTTTTCGGATCTTTTATAGATTGATATTTTTTTAAAAGTTCCTGCATCTCAACAAGTACCGTCCCCAAATCTTCAATCGATTGACTGACTTTTACGCACTCTTTTGCATTTTCTTGAATATACTGCTGTAAGAAACGCGCTGCTGCCAAAGGGTTGCCGATTTTATCCGTGACCGATAAAGCCATTTCAAGGACAGTGCTTCTTCTTTCATTCTCTATAAGTTCGTTCTCCAATGCGAGAATCCGGATTGCCGCTCTGATTCGCGCGAGCAGTTCCTGCGATTCAAAGGGTTTGACCAAATAATCATCGGCTCCTACGTCCATCCCGGAGACTTTGTCTTCGAGTGTACTTTTTCCGGATACCATAATGATATATTTTTGCCGATGGTCCGGATGGGATCGTATCTGCCGTATGAGATCTATTCCGCTCATTCCGGGCATTTGCCAATCGACAAGAAGAATCTCGAAATTCATGCCGTCCAGCGCTTTCAATGCGGCCTTTGAGTCATTCACTGTCTGGCACTTATAACCTTCAGACTCGAGCAGAATGGAAATTCCCTCTGAATAACCTGGATCATCGTCAACAATCAAGATTCCTGCCGGTATATTTTTCATTTTGGTAGTCCTTGAAAATAATGAAAAACCATTTGAGAACAACAGGAAGCTACCAATATTCTCCTTCAGTATCAAATCCTGATTTCATTGCCGGACATCAACCATGAATCCCGGCGCATTTTAAGCACTGAAATAATCGGCACAGTGTTTGCAACAGATTTATAAAATATTCAGAGAATACATTTAAGAGGAGATTTGACATGCGGATCATACATCGATTTTATCAAATTGTGAATAGCTTCTTTTCACGCTACCCGGCAGTCCTGTCCGGACTTGTGATGTATGCCTATTTGGTTGTTTCAATTATGCACTTTTATGTAAAGACAAAAGCGTTTCCATTGGGTTTTTACGATATTTTTACAATATTTTCTGCTCTTCCTTTTATGTGGTTCCTGTCCGTGGCTTTAGTTAAAATCATTCAAGTGCGAACGAAACTCTATGAAAGCGAGCAACAGCGGATTCTCGTCGAAAAAGAACTGGAAATACACCAAACACAACTACGTACCATGCAGGAAACCGTCCGCGGCCTGCAGCATCATATCAACAATCCTCTTGCAGTTATTGTGCTTTCTATGGAAGCCGCACGAAAAGCTGCAATCGGAAATAACGCAGTGATTTTTCAATTGTCATCCGCCGAACAATCCGTAGACCGGATTCAAGCTGCACTTTCCGGCTTTTCAAAAGCCCAACAATATAAGACCGAATCAATAGGCTCGTATTGCGGCAAAATGATATCACTCAAAGCAATGGCCCAGGCACAATAAAAAAGGAATAATCGATATAAATATAGACCGGGACGTCATCATGACAGCAAATACCAATTATAAAGCATCGGCAGAGACGCAACATCAATTGACGGAACTTGATGAAAAAAGAAAAATGGCGAGCGAAGTCCTTAAGCGTGTTGACCAATTGATAAAAGCCAAAGATTTGCAGAAAGCGCTCCTTGAGACGTCCTATGCAAAAAAGATCGACCCGCAAAACGTTTATGCGCACGCACTTGAAGAACACATACAAAGTTTGCTTGTAAATCAATTGAAAAATCAACGACAAAACGAACAAATAAAAAATCAACCGGTACCGGCAATACAGACTAAAAATGAGTGTACCGCTAAAATAATGCATCCATTGCCCGTTGAAGGGCATCAGAATCTCGAGAAAACCAATTCCACAGTTGCTGCTCCGGTTCCTCAGACCCGGCACAGCACGATGCCTGCAAGAGACCGAATTTCAAACGAAATTCAGCAGCAGCGTCTCTTTGCGTCGGTTGTTGATTCCAGGAGAGTACGAAACAACAACACCGGTAATCCGGCGAAGCGGCATCCCAAAGTTGTAATGATCGACGACGATAAAGACCTCCTCTCAGTTCTCAGCCTGAGCATTGAATCCTTCGGATTTGAGGTCATTGCAGTAAGCACATCGGATGAAGCTTATGTTCTTCTGAAAAAATTTACACCGGACATTATTCTGTGCGATATCAATCTCGAAACATCGACAATGGGCGGGTTCACTTTTTTTGAGAAAGTCCAGGAAATAGAGCATTTAAAGCAGGTTCCGTTCATTTTCTTAAGCGGCCTGAACGATGACGTTCTCATTCGCACCGGAAAAGAATTGGGCGCAGATGATTACCTTGTCAAACCTATTAAAGAACAAAATCTGCTTGCTGCACTCCGCGGAAAAATAAAGCGATTTGAAAAATTAAAAGGAGCGCCCGCCGCTCAATATGTTCCTGCTCCTTTTCCATTGAGCGAGGTACATTCTTAAAAACTGCATGATCCTACCGGCATAGATCATTCGCTGTTTCCGATTCGCTCCGCCTCAGTTCCAGCTTATCCAATCCTCTTTGGTGAATTTACAATTTACGGCGGCTTATGTTGCGCTCAAAATGGCCGGATAATAATTTCCGGGATCTCTTCAGTCGGACAAAAAGCTTTAAAGATCCCGCACTCTACTTTTTTACATAGACAAGAACTCACAAGCGGAAGAGAGAAACCGCGAGTCCATCTCAGCGAGTCCATCTCAGAATGAGATGCGAGTTTTTGCGAAGCCGGCTTTTCATCTGCGTCTCTTGATAACTTAATCCGATTTGCCGAAAATACAATTTATGATGTACCGGCTCTTTTCCAATTTTTGCATTTCCCGCTTTTTCCTCTGAAAAATCATTTTCGTCTTTACTGAAAAGACTTGCTTCCTCTCTTCACTTTGGCACACAAGTAGCACTTATTGCTGCAGAAGAAGGAAAAGACCATGAAAACAAAATTGATACCTCATTATATTTCGGCTGCAGCATTTACTCTGCTTATTCTATCATTTCCCTTTTTACTATTCGCGCAGAGCGGACACATGGGATTTTCTTCGATCATGATTGACAAGGGCAGTTCCGGAACAATAACACAGGCAACAGACAGAGTCATACAAGACGCAAATCAAAATTGGAGCATTAATAAATGGGCCGGCTATTACGTCCGTATCGCCAATGGCCGCGGGTCGGGACAAATTCGCAATATTACCGGCAATACCGCCACAACAATAAACGTATCCCCGTCATTTGTCAACGCCCCGGATCCTCTTGCCACCTACGAAATCAGACAGGGATACAAAGATTCGACACAGAACATAAAACTTAAAATATATATCCAGTATAATGACAGCAATAGAACAGGCGGACATTTTAACGGATACTCCTGCAGGATTCAAGCATCGGATACTGCCGCAGTTGAATTCGTTTCGGTAGAAAAAGGCAGCGATCTTGATAATGCGTGGACGCCTGAATATTTTGTCCCGCCGGGACAGGGATGCATCAACTGGCTTGTGCTTCAATTTCCGGAATACCACACACTCGCATCAGGGCTCTATAATATTGCGACAGTCACCGTCAACCTGCGGAAAACAAATACTGATAAACCGATCACGTTCTCCATAACGAATTGTCCGGACGGCGGATTGCCTATCGGTGCAACAGAGGACAGTCATTTCTTTTTCTTCGATACAACATCGAATAATGCGTTTAGCGGCAGAGAAGAGTTTTATGTCCTCCACAATGCGAACGGAAGCAATCAACTCCTCGCAGGCGGAAGTGCAGCGCCGTCTGCTGCAATGGGCTCTTATCCTAATCCTTTCAATCCATCGACGACCATTCGGTATGAATTAACGGAATATTCAAAAGTACATCTTGTAATTTTTGACATGTTGGGAAGATTAATAGGCGAACTTGTGAATTCACCGCAATATGAAGGGATCCATTCCGTAACATGGGCGCCGCATAATGTCGCCAGCGGAATATATTTTGCCCGTCTATCGATAGAGGGTTCCGTATCAAATCAGAAGGAATTTAAGACACTGAAACTTGCATACGCCAGATAAATTAGAAATATTTTTTTAGCAGGGAGGAAGAGAAATTGCGTATTCTTGTTATTGACGATATTTCATCAATAAGGATTCTTGTAAGACAATTTCTGAAGAAACATCAAGAAGAACTTGTCCTTGAGGAAGCTGGAAGCTGCCAGGAAGCGCTTGAAAAAGCGAAAAGACTATCTCCGGACGTTATACTGACCGATTTGTGCCTTCCCGACGGGAACGGCTTAGACGTAGCTAAACAGCTGAAAGAAATGCTTCCAAAAAGTGCAATATATATTTTTTCTGCCTATGAAGCAGGCAAAATTCGTAATCTTCAGACCCTGAAGTCACTCGCAGACGGAGTTATTCAAAAGTCCAATCTGAAAACTGAACTGAATGCGATGGTAATAAAAGAATTGGAACGCAGAGTACAAAGCCGTTGATAATTATTTCTCTTTTTTCCATACAGAGTACAGATTCTCTTTCGCACCTGTTTCCTTTTTCTTCAGACAGGAACGTTCCTTCCTTTGTGAAGGCATTGTTTACAACGATGTCAAAGCTGATCTGTTCCCAAATGATGTGCGGATAATAAATTTGTTTCTTTCCAATATCAAACCTTGGCATCCGAATAGAGATATCTGTTTTTTTTGCAGTTACACTGCGTGAAATAAACAAGATATTGAATCACATTTATATGATACTCTTTTCAGAAGAATTTAAAACCGGGTGTAAGTGCTCAGTGTATTTTGAAACAATTGTTTTTTTATTCGGTTTTCAATCCCCCTTTATCCCTCTTTTGAACAAAAGGGAGTTGGAAACATAAAAATGTATCATGCGAATG
>Ga0182017_10002909_pt1 | contig 12839 bp, 9 predicted proteins | sample 712E3DmetaG_FD_120492 | JGI IMG/M metagenome (GOLD analysis project Ga0182017, IMG submission 120492) | Permafrost microbial communities from Stordalen Mire, Sweden - 712E3D metaG | ecosystem: Environmental > Terrestrial > Soil > Wetlands > Permafrost | place: Sweden: Stordalen | collected... | reverse complement strand
GATCGAGGTGGCCGTTGGTAATCGGGTCGAATGAACCCGGATAAACGGCGATTACTCTGTGCGGCGTCGAGGGCAAGCGGATGGTTGGCCTTTCTCTGCGATTGTAGCGCAGGGGGAACGGAAAGGCCGCGCCATAGCGTTTGGGCGGCCATGCCGGGGCTCCGCGGAGGCGTGCACGGCCGCGTGCCGGGTGGCTCCAGAGCGCGATGAGATGAGATATCCGGCCCCTGATATACTCTCAGCATGATGAGGCATCTTCCCCGTCTCTCGGTCGGTCTCCTACTCATCTCCGGCCTCCAGGCCCAGTCGGGCCGGTTCGGCGTCGATCCGCGCGTCGAGCTGATGAGTATCGTCTTCCGCCTGGCCGGGAACGCGGAATACGCGCACAGCAGCGTTCCCGCCTATGACGCCGCCATTGACCGCCACTTTGCCCGCTTCCGCGACCACGAAGCCGTTCGTCTGGCCCGCGAACTTCGAGACAGCGATGGCGTATCCTACGACGCGGTGATGAACATGGCGGTCCACGTGACCGATGTCGAGTCTCTGGCCGAACGCGTCCCTTTCGATCGATCGGCTTCGCTTGACAGGCGATGGCATGGGGCCAAGGCGCGGCTTTTTCTAGAAGCTGCGCGCAAATTCGTAGCCGATTCCGATTTCGCCGCCTTCACGAAATCCCAGCAGCCGCTCTACGATCTGACCGACGCGCGGCTCCGCGCCTTCGTCGCCAAGAATGCGGATCTGCCATGGTTCGACCGCTTCTTCGGAGCACGCGCCCACGCTCCGTTCAATGTCATACCCGGGTTAGCCAATGGAGGTTCGAGCTATGGATCCCACGTCGCGCTCTCGAACGGCGTCGAGGAGATCTATGCGATTCCCGGCGTATGGAAGGTAGACTCGGACGGGTTACCCGACTTCGATCCCGGATGGACCCTGACTCTGGTGCACGAATTCGCCCACTCCTATGTGGGACCGCTGATCGACAAGTTTGGAGCGCGGCTGCAGAAATCCGGCAACCGTCTCTTTGAGGCGTTGAGCGCCGAGATGAAACGCCAGGCATACTCGAACGGGAAAACGGTGTTGAATGAGTCGCTGGTTCGCGGGGCCACCGCCCGCTACGTCTTCGAGCACCAGGGGCCGGAGGCGGCAGCGGCCTCTGTGAAAATGGAGCGCAGCCACGGCTTCCTCTGGACCGGCGAGCTGCTCGCTCTGCTCGGAAAGTACGCGCAGGATCGCGCGCGCTACCCGTCGCTCGATTCGTTCATGCCCCAGGTGGTGGCGTTCTTCGACGATGCGGCCGCGCGCGTGGACCAGATGGTCCGCGACGACGATGCCGGCCGGCCGAAGGTGGTCTCCCTGAGCATCGTCAACGGTGCCCAGGACGTGGACCCGGCGCTTAAGGAAATCGTTGTCCGCTTTGACCGTGCGATGAAGACCGATCGCTACTCGGTCGCGCGCACCAGCGCGCTGCCGCAGCCCAAGTTCGGCAAGGTCTCGTTCGATGAGAGCGGCCGCGTGTTCACGATTCCGGTCACGCTTGAACCGGACAAGGAGTACGCTTTCAGCCTGAACTGGCCCGAAGGAGGGTCCTTCGAGTCGGCTGACGGTTTCCTGCTGAAGGCCGTCGAGGTCAAGTTTCGAACCAGGCCGGCGCCGTAGATCGTCGCCATTGCGCGCTGCCAATTCCGCGCGGCGACCTCGCGATCGGCCAGCCCTGGGAGCAATTGATCGCCTTTCGGCCCGAAGCAAGAGGCTGCGGTCGCAGAGCCGCTCGCCCCGGTCGATGAGATCGAGGTGGCCGTTGGCGATGGGGTCGAAGGAGGCCGGCCTTTCGCCGCGAACCTAGCGCTTGGGGGCGGGGAAAGATCCTCAACAAATCAGTCCAGATCCAGTGCGGCCTTCAGCCCTGCCTCAACCTCTCGCAGGAGATCCCAAGGTATGTTGCCAATTCTCTTGGTGAGCTTGGCGCGGTCGAGCGTGGTCACCTGATGGCACACGGCAAAACTCGTTTTCGGCAAACCCGCTGCGCCGCCGGGCAATTCGACCACCGTGGGCCCACGCTTGCTTTGCGACGCTGAAGTCGATATCGGAACTACGATGATCGACCTCCATGCCGGAGTCTGGTTGAAGCCGTCATGGGACAAGACGATGACGGGACGGCGGCCCGCTTGTTCGGATCCCGATCGGGGAACGAGATCGGCCCAGTAGACCTCACCCCGCTTCATTTGGCCGCCTTGCCGGTCTTGACCAGGTGCTCGATTCCGGCCGACTCCAGATCGAGGTCGAGGTCGAGAGGCGTGCCCGCGGCTTTCGTGGCGTAGGATGCGATGGCGTCATGCCGGGCCTTGCGAAACCGCTCCCGCAGCCACGAATCGATGGCCTCGCGCGCCAGGCTGGTCGCAGGCACGTGCGCCCGCTCAGCCTCGGCTCTGAGGTCGGCGTAGGTCCGCTCCGGCAGCGGCAGATGGAAGTTCTTCATAGGCCGGCTCCTGCCTGCATTATGGCATGAATCGATGGCAGGATTATGGCATTGGAATAGTGGCAGGTTGCGCGGCCGCTCGGCGCGCAACGGAGAGGGCCGGAGATGGGACGTTGGCGCTCACGACCGCTCTTTCCCGATCTTTTCAATCAGGTTGCGGGCTCGTTTGTGGTCATCGTCTTCGTTTGCCCGAGAGAGCCACTTGAGCGCCCGAGCGCCGGACCTCTTCACGCCACGCCCCTCGTGAAAAGCGACGCCGAGGTGGAACATGGCGTCCTCGCGTCCCGCTATCGAAATGGTCTGGCTTGCAATTGCCTTGCGAAAGCAACGCACGGCTTTGTTAGGGTCGCACCTGACGCCGATGCCTCTGTAGTATCGGTATCCGACCTCAATCAATGCATCTTCGTCACCACGGGCAACGGCGCGTCTGTACCAGAACATGGCGCGACGGTTGTCTCCCTTGTCTCTGTACACGGTGGCGATATTGTTCGCAGCGGAGCAGTTACCTTGCCGCAGCGCTCGCTTGTACCAACAAAGGGCCTCCGCATCGTCACGGCGGATGCCAGACCCGGAAGTGCTGAGCAGATTGCCCAAGTTGATCTGAGCGGAGGAATTTCCGGCAGTCGCGCTCAGGCGGTACCAGCGAGCAGCGGTCGACGCGTCGGGACGAACGAGAACTGAGCCATTGAGATCGGTCAGACCGTCCTCAAACCAAATGCCGACCTCCCACTGCGCTTCCGCATCTCCCGCCTGTGCCTTGCGCTTGAGCTGACTCCACTGTTTGCGGGTCATTTTCATCGCCTCCTGCCGTGCGAAGGCCCGCCCTTACGGCTTGTACACCTCCGGCACGAAAGTCTGGTCCGTGATGGGCGGCCGCACGTAGGCGCTGCGGACGCGATCGGGCAGCTTGATGGGCTCGGGCGTCAGGTCCTTGTAAGGAACTATCGAGAGCAGGTGATGGATGCAGTTCAGCCGCGCGCACTCCTTGTTGTCGGCGTTCACCACGTACCAGGGTGCCTGCTTGACGTCGGTGTACGCGAACATCTCGTCCTTGGCCTTCGAGTACTCCACCCAGCGGCGGCGGGACTCCAGGTCCATCGGGCTCAGCTTCCAGCGCTTGGTGGGATCTTTGATGCGCGCCTGGAAACGGCGCTCCTGCTCTTCGTCGCTGACCGAGAACCAGTACTTGATGAGGGTGATCCCCGAGCGCGTTAGCATGCGCTCGAACTCCGGGCAGGAGTGCATGAACTCCAGGTATTCCGCATCGGTGCAGAAGCCCATGACGCGCTCGACCCCGGCGCGGTTATACCAGCTCCGGTCGAACAGGACCATCTCGCCCGCAGCCGGCAAGTGCGCGACATAGCGCTGGAAGTACCACTGCGTCTTCTCTTTTTCCGTGGGCACGCCGAGAGCGACCACGCGGCAGACCCTGGGATTGAGGCTCTCGGTGATGCGCTTGATGACTCCGCCCTTGCCCGCGGCATCGCGGCCCTCGAAGAGCACCACCACCTTCAAGCCTTCGTGCTTGATCCACTCCTCGAGTTTCACCAGCTCGATCTGGAGCCGGCGCAGTTCCTTGAGATACTCGGCATCGCTCAGGCGGATCGCCTTGGTCTTGCCGCCGTCCGGAGAAACGCCTTCCGCCGCATCCGATTTATGTCCGTGTTTGCCCACGAGGCCTCCCTGCGCGCCGGTGGCGCGCCGCAGGATGTAGCTTACACCAAGTGGCGGGCCGCCGGGAAGCGCGGCAGTTCGGCCCGTCTACATGATCGCCGTCGGAGGCGCGGGCTCGTCGGGCGAGCCGGCGCTCGCGAGCGGCACCTTCACCATCGTGAAACCAAGCAGCGCCATCACGGCCAGGCCGGCAACGACGGATGGCTCCGGAAACACGGCCGGCAGCTTGATCTCGAAGAAGCGGAACGCGGCGATCACCAGGCCCATCATGGCTTCGCCTGCGATCAGGCCGGAGGCGGTCAGCACGCCGGCGTTTTCCACCCGGGCCTTCTGAGCTTCGTTCAGGCCGCGGCGGTTGCGCAGCGTGTCGGTGACCCAACGGATGACGCCGCCCACGAAGATCGCGGAGACGGTTTCAAACGGCAGGTACATGCCCACCGCGAAAAGCATCGGGCTGCGCACCTGGACCAGAATGAGCGAGAATCCCATCAGAACGCCGACCGCAACCAGCGGCCAGGCCATCTCCCCTCCCACGATGCCCTTGGCCAGCGAGGCCATCAGTCCCGCCTGGGGCGCCGGCAGGGCCTTTCCGCCGAAGCCGATGCCGCCGGCGTTGATATCGCCCTGGTGCAGAATCAGAAGCGGGAAGTAGAGCGCGGCACTGGCGACAAGGACGCCCAGAATGTCGCCGATCTGCATACTGCGCGGCGTGCCGCCGAGCAGGTGGCCGACCTTGAGGTCCTGCAACATCTCGCCGGCCACGGCGGAGGAGACGCAGATCACCGCCGCCACGCCAAGCACCGCGGCCACGCCGTGGATCCCCGAGACGCCGATGGCCACCATCAGCAGTGCGGCGACAATCAGCGTCGAAAGCGTCAGCCCGGAAACCGGATTGTTCGACGATCCGATCAGCCCCACCAGGTTTCCCGAGACGGCCGCGAAGAAGAAGCCGAGAACGATCATGACCAGCGCGGCCACGATGCCGCCCGGCAGCGTTCCCGAGAAATAGGTGTAGAGCAGGATCATGCAAACGAAAGCGGCGGCCAGGCCGCCGAAGACGGTCTTGGCGCCCAGGTCGCGCTCGCGGCGGTCGGTTACAGCGGACTGGCCGCCCGCCTTGCGAAGGTCGGAGATCGCCCGGCCCATCCCCATCATCAGGCTCTTCCTCATGCGGAACAGCGTGTAGCAGGCGCCCACCAACATTCCGCCCACTGCGATAGGCCGCACGATGGACTTCCAGATGGCGTCGTTGACCGCGTCCCAGGAGAGCGTGGGGTCGGTGTGTATCAACTGCGGGCCCAGGAAGTAGGCGAACAGCGGCACCAGCAGGCCCCATGCCAGCACGCCACCCGAGAAGTTCAGCGCCGCCAGCCGCGGGCCGATGATATAGCCGACGCCCAGGTAAGCGGGGCTCACCTGCGGCATTGAGACCGAGGTGACGCCGCCCACGCCCACCGGCTGGTTGTAACCGCGCGTCAGCAGGCGCACGACGCTCTTTCCGATGGTACCGATTCCCACCAGAAACGACTTACTCGCCGCGAAGATATTCAGCGACCCCAGTAAGTAAACGAGCGCGCCGAAACCCATGTTGGCGAACAGCAGCCGCGCCGCCCCCGCGCCCTGTTGCCCAGCGATGTGTATCTGCGATGCGGCGACGGACTCCGGAAAAGGCAGGTCGGGGTCTTCGACCATCACGCGCCTCAGCAGGGTGACGAACAGGATGCCCAGGATGCCGCCCACCGCCATCAGCACGGTCGATTTCCAGTAGGCCTCGGGCGTGGAGAACGACTTCCACGCGCCCGAGATGACGAAGGCGGGGATGGTGAAAATAGCGCCGGCCGCCACCGATTCGCCGATCGAGCCGACCGTTCGCGCGATGTTTTCTTCGAGCAGCGACCCTTTGCGCAGGCGCAGGAGGGCCATTCCGATGACCGCGGCGGGGTAGGTGGCGGCGATGGTCATGCCGGCGCGGAGGCCGAGGTAGGCGTTGGCCGCGCCCAGGACGACGGTCATCACCAGACCGATCAGGACGGCGCGGAAGGTAAACTCCCGCATTTCGGTTTTTTCGGGTACGAAAGACTGGTGCTTTGTTTCGGGCATCCGGGCAGGCCTCCGAACGGCCATCATACCAGCCCCCGGAGGTGGGCCGGCGTGTGGCGCACGCTTTGGCGTAATGCCGTGAGCTTCGGCCCGCCAAAGCGTGCGCCGCCGGACGCTACCGGCCCCGGTACCCGCGCGAGTAGCCGCCCCGGCCGTAAGACCGGCCGTAGCCGTATCCGACGCGGCCCCGGAAGCCGCCGTAGTAACGCGGCCCGACGCCGTACCCGCCGTAAACGCGCGGCGCGGCCCAGGTTCCGGCATGCCAGTAGCGATGGGGCCCGGACCAATTCCAATAGCCGCCAACCCAGTTGTACCCGGGGTAAGGCGCGGCGTAACTCACAACGGGCGGCGGCGCGGCATAGTATCCATGGCCGTATCCGCCTCCAACGCCGACTCCCACGACGACATGCGTCCCCGCGAACACGGAGCCTACCGCAACCAACAGAAGAACCAGCAATCGCGTTTTCGTCTTCTCCTCTCCTTTGAACTGCTTCGCCGGCTGGGAAGCACTCCGCTTGCCAAAGCGCAACATGCTGATCGCGTTCAAGTTGTCATCCTTCTGCGCGTCCTACCGGTGGCCCATAAGCACCACCGGGAACGAAATCGGCCAGGGGCTGCGCGACCGGCGAACTACCGTCAATCCGCGCGGCGGGTTCTCGGTGGGAGACGGCTGCGACTTCGGCGGTGAGCGGCGCCGTTGGCGACTACCGGCGATTCCCGCGGCGGGTTTTCCGTGGGAGTGCCGCTTGCTTCGCCTTGGGCAGCTTTGAGACCACGAGATCGTACGCTCTCGCCAGCAATCGCCGGATCTCCTCCGGGCTCAGGACATCGGCCTCCTCGAGGGCAACCCAGTGGGCGCGCGCCAGGTATGGCGCCGGCACGATCCCCGGCCGTTCCACCAGTTCGGAGAACTCCTCGGGAGCGCACTTGAAAGAGAGCCAGTGGTCAGCCGGCTCGAGCGCCGCGATGGCAAAGATCTTGCCAGCCACTTTGAATACCAGGTTGTCGCCCCACTGCACCCGCTCCGTGGTGTCGGGAAAAGACAGGCAGTGCCGCCGGACCCATTCGATCTCCACTCTTCCAGCCTACACTGTGCGGTCGAGTACTTCCCGGACTCTGGACACCAGACCGTCCACGGAAAAGGGCTTCTGGATGAAGTCCGTGTCCGCTTCCAACATGCCGTGCTGCTCAATGGCATCGTCGCTGTAACCGGACATAAACAGCACCTTCAGTTTGGGGCTGGTTTCACGCAGCTTCACGGAGAGGTCGCGCCCGCTCATGTCCGGCATCACCACGTCGGTCAGGAGCAGGTCGACCTTCGCGGGGCCCGCTTCGGCCGCGCCGCCGGCTTCCTTCGCGCCGCCCGCTTCGGCCGCGCCGCCCGCCCCGGCCGCGCGCAAAGCCTCCGCGCCGCTCGCGACGGCCGCGCCGCCCGCCCCGGCCGCGCGCAAAGCCTCCGCGCCGCTCGCGACGGAAAGGACTCTGTAGCCCTGCATCTGGAGAAGGCTCTGGGTCAGCTTCCGGACCATGTCGTTGTCCTCCACCAGGAGGATCGTTTCGGTTCCGCGCCAGGCCAGGCGCGTCGCGGGCTGGTCTCTCGGGCGCTCCACCTCCGGCCCCGCCGCCGGCAGGTATATGCTGAATCGGGCGCCCTTCCCGCGCTCGCTCTCGATCCAGATGCTTCCTGCGTGCTGCTTGACCACTCCGTGAACCGTGGCCAGGCCGAGGCCCGTGCCGTGGTCGCTCTTAGTCGAAAAAAACGGCTCGAAAGCATGTTGCCGGGTTTCCTCGTCCATGCCGCAGCCGGTGTCGGAAACGGTGAGCGAGCCGTAGCGGCCGGGCTTGACGTCGTGGTGCGCTGCGCAGAACGCCTCATCCAGTTCAACCGGCGCGACCTCGATAATCAACTCTCCGCCCGCCGGCATGGCGTCCTGTGCGTTCACGGCCAGGTTCATCAGGACCTGCTCGATCTGTCCCACGTCGACCGCAACCGGACAGGGGCCGAAAGACAGGCGGGTCGTCAGCGCGACATTCTTCCGCACCGTCCGCCTGAGCAGTTGCTCGATCCCGCTCACCACCGTGCGCAGGTCCACGGTCTTCACCTGCAGCACCTGCTTGCGGCTGAACGCGACCAATTGGCGGGTCAAATCCCGGGAGGATTCCGCGGCCTTCCTGATCTCCTGCAACTGTGCGTACCGGACGTCGGCCGGATGCATGCCCGCCAGCAGGATCTCCGTGTAGCCCAGAATGGGCGTCAGCATGTTATTGAAATCGTGGGCCACGCCCGCCGCCAGTCGGCCAACGGATTCGATCTTCTGCGCCTGGCGAAGCTGCTCCTCCATCCGCAGGTGGTCCGTGATATCCCTGTACACCACCGCCACGTGCTCGAGTTTGCCATCCTGGCCCAGCACCGGCGAAACCGTGCACGCGGTGACGATCGATGTCCCATCCCGCCGCTTGGCCGGGGTGCGGCCGGACCACGTCCGGCCTGCCCGGAGGATCGCCTGGATGTCGTCGTATAGCGGCTGCTGCTCTCGGCCGCCGCTCAGGATGTCCCATCGCGATCCGACAACTTCAGGGGACCGGTAGCCGGTGGTGCGCTCGAAGGCCGGGTTCACGTACTCGATCACCCCTTGGCGATCCACGATGATGAAGCTCTCCCCTGCATGTTCGATGGCGGCGGTCAGCCGGATGCGCTCCGCGTCCACCCGGCGGCGTTCGGTGATGTCCCAGACGACGCCCAACATGCGCACGGGCGTGCCGCTGGCATCGTAGGAAAACGTCCCCCGGGCGGCCATCCAACGCACCGAACGGTCAGGCCGGACGATCCGGAACTCGTGCTGGTAAGGAGAGTGGTTCTCCCGGCAGCGGGCCACCTCCGCATCGATACCTGGCAGGTCTTCGGGATGAACCCACTTGTTGAAGCCTTCGCGCGTTCCGCCGAATTGCCTGGGATCGAGGCCGAACAGCTTGTAGTGGCTCTCCGACCACGCCATCTCGTCGGTGACGGCATTCCAGTCCCAGATCCCCATGGCGCCGGATTCGAGCGCCAGCCGCAGCCGCTCCTCGCTCGATTGGAGAGCCTGTTCGGCTTTCTTGCGATCCGTAATGTCCAGGTGGGTGCCGCACATTCGCACCGGCCTGCCGGCGGAGTCGTGCTCGACCACCTTGCCCCGGTCGAGCACCCAGACCCACCTTCCGGAGGAGTGCCTCCGCCGATGTTCGTTCTGATAGAAAGCGGTCTTGCCGGCCAAGTGGGCTTCGATGGCCTCGGTCATCCGCGGCAGGTCGTCGGCGTGCACGAGGCGCTCCCAGGAACGCACACTCGGCTCGACTTCCTTCACCGTGTAGCCCAGCATCCCGGCACAGCGCTCGCTATAGGCAACCTGGCCGGAAGCCACGTTCCAATCCCACGTGCCGAGGTCGGCGCCCTGGATCGCCAATTCCAGCCTGGCCTTGCCTTCCTCGATCTCGAGCGTTCGCGCGCGAACCAGCCGGGAGAGATTCTCGCTCCGCTCGCCCAGTTCCGCCGCCTGCGTCCCGATTTCGAGATTCAGAGCCACCCGGCTGGCCGTGTTGTTCACATACGGCTCATAGACCGAGTACTGCTCCTCATCGGAGATCGCGATCAGAAGGCCGCCGTAAGTCCGGCGCTGGGTGGCCAGCGCAATCCTGGCGAATCCAGCGCTGCGCAGCGAGATGCAATCCGCCCGGCGCTCCGTATCGAAGCGCTCGTTCCTGCACCCGTCCCGGCAGAAACGCGCGGTGAGATCGTGCTGTTCAGGCGCCGAGGAAGCGACCACGGTCCCACTGAGGCAGAGAGCGCAGTTCTCGATGCCGGGAATGCGCAGGAGCCCGCGGCACAACGTCCGCCCCAGTGCCTCCTCGCCTGAGGCCTCCTCGAGCGTGCCCTGCAGGATCACAATTCGCCCCAGAACATAGGGGTCGAGCGCGCCGTCAGCGAGCATTTCCGCCACCCCCCGCAGTCAAAACGCGGATATCCCGTCCCCGGCCGCTGTCATTGGCCTTCGACATGAGACAGTTCCGCCACGGAGAGCACACCTGGAACCTTCCTTTTGCGCCTTTATGAAGTCTATGCCCGCGGGTTTTCGTTTTCAAGACCCCAATAGGCTCTTTGACGTACCCCCATCCGGACCGGTACCTTCGCGCCACGGCGTTCTGAAATCCTGTCTGCGCTCGGATGTTGGCGAATTCCTGCGGAGTTTATGTCGCGCTTAACCGGCCGCGGTCCATCCGTAATTGCGTTGCGGGCAGGCCCGCCGGCGCGCGCGGTTTCGGCGCCGGGAGCGGCGTCTTCGGGCGGCGTGGCCGCACCCGGCCGGTGCGCGGCCCCACCCGGCCGGTGCGCGGCTGTAGATGACGATTCGGCCGCTGGGCGGGCTGTTCGTCGTGAGAAACCCGCCGCGCCCGCGGCTGCCTGCTATCCTGAAAAGCGGTACCTATGTTGCGGAACGCCCGCGGGCTGCTGCTGCTGGCTCTCGTGTTGATGCTGGTTGCGGTCGGCGCCACTTATTATCGCCAGAAGCGCAGGCAGGCGAGGCACGAGCCGCGGCCGCCGCAGACCCTTCCGAATGACACGGAGCTCTCCGCTACGACCTGGGTCTGGCGCAAGGACGAGACCACCTTCGGAATGGTCGAGGTCCGCGCCAAACGCTTCCGGCAACTCAAGGCCCCTTCCCTGGTCGAGATTGAAGACGTAGAGGTGCTCGTCTACAAGAACCAGGGCCACGACCTGGACCGCATCCGCACGCCGAAGGCCCAGTTCGACGACGACAAAGGCACTCTGTACGCGGACGGGGAGGTCGATATCGCTCTGGGTCTCGCCGTCGAAGGACCGCCGCACGGCCACCAGCTCCGGATCCACAGCACCGGCGTTACTTACGAGGCCAAAACCGGCAAGGCGCGCACGGACCGCGCGGCTACGTTCACGTTTGACGAGGGGGACGGCAAGTCGGTGGGCGCCTCCTACGATCCCACCGCCGGCAAGCTCGAAATGCTCGCCCAAGTGGAGTTGACCTGGCGCGGCAAGGACCCCACCAAGCCTCCCATGAAGATCGAGACGGGCCAGGCCACCTACATGGAGAAGGACGCGTACGTCCTGCTCGGGCCCTCGTCGCGGCTCACGCACGATACCAGCGTGCTCGAAGCCGGAGAGGCAATTGTAACGCTCAACGACGAGGGAACCATTGATGAGGTGGAAGCCGCGGCGGCCCACGGCACGGACAATCAGCCCGGCCGCCAGCTCCAGTACTCCGCCGGCCGGCTGCACATGAAGTTGACGCCCAAGGGCGAGATAGAGAAGGTGTCCGGCGAGCCCGACGCCCGCCTGCTCTCGGTGAGCGACACCGCGCGGACCACCGTTTCCAGTTTTCGCGTGGATCTCGACTTCGATACCGCTTCCGGCGGGAGCGTGCTCAAGCAGGCCGTCACCAGCGGCAACACCGTGCTTGAGTCCGTTCCCCTGCCACGTCCGGGCGCGCAGTTGCCCGAGACCAAGATCCTGCACAGCGACCGCGTCGCGCTGAAGATGCGGCCGGGCGGCCAGGAGCTGGACACGGTGGAGAGTCTCACTCCCTGTCATCTGGAGTTCCTGCCGAACCGGGCCGGCCAGCGCCACCGCACGCTGGACGCCAGCCACCTGTTCGTGGCCTACGGCAGCGACAACGTCATTCAGTCGCTCCGGGCCGAGGACGCCGCCACCCGCACGGAGCCGGAAACCCCGGTGGTTCAAGCCGGCCAGAAGCCCAAGAAGCCCGGCGACCCCATCCTCACCCGCAGCAAGAACATGAAGGCGGATTTCGACAAGAACGGGGAACTGGCGCGCATGGAGCAGTGGGACGATTTCACCTACCAGGAGGGCGAACGCCGGGCTCGCGCCAACCGCGCCATCCTCGAGCAGACCCGCGATGTCATCACGCTGGATCAGAACGCGCGGGTCTGGGACAGCTCGGGAACGACTGCCGCCAACCACATTCTGATGGACCAGAAGAGCGGCGACGTGGAGGCCGAGGGCAACGTGGTTTCGACGCGCATGCCCGACCGCAAGGGCAACTCATCCGCCATCCTCTCGAACGACGAGCCGCTCGAGGCCACGGCGGCCCGGATGCGAACCGCCGGACGCAACCATCAGTTTCACTACGAAGGGCAGGCAATCGCCTGGCAGGGGTCGAATCGCCTGTGGGCCGATGCGATCGACATCGACCGGGCCGCCCGCAATCTCTCCGCCAGCGGGCACGTCCGCACGCGGTTCATGGAGAAAGAGAAGAAGGAGAACGGTTCAGCCGCAGATGGCGCCGCGACGAAGACTGCCGGGGCCGCCCAGCCTCCGGCCGCTCAGCTCCCAGCCGCCCAGCCTCCGGCGGCCCAGGCCCCGCCGAAGGCCCCCTCGTTCGTCACGGTGGAGGCGGCCACGCTCGTCTATACCGAAGCGGACCGCCTGGCGCATTACGCCGGCGGCTCGCACATGGTGCGGCCGGGCATGGATGTGAAGGCGTCCGAGATCCGCGCGTTCCTGAACGACGCCAAGGCCGATTCCTCGCTCGACCACGCCATCTCGGACGGCCAGGTG
>Ga0182017_10002908_pt1 | contig 12843 bp, 11 predicted proteins | sample 712E3DmetaG_FD_120492 | JGI IMG/M metagenome (GOLD analysis project Ga0182017, IMG submission 120492) | Permafrost microbial communities from Stordalen Mire, Sweden - 712E3D metaG | ecosystem: Environmental > Terrestrial > Soil > Wetlands > Permafrost | place: Sweden: Stordalen | collected... | reverse complement strand
CGGTACAGACGGATGTGATGGAGAAGTACCATGATATTGGGACCTCCGTAAATATCAATGTCCTCAACTGGCTCAAAGGGTTGCCTACCAAGAACTTCATCCTCTCCAGCTTCCCTGAGGGAGAAAAGATAGGCGGAGAGATGTTTGCCGAAAAATACCTTATTCGAAGGCTCTCCTGCGCCGGGTGCCCCATCGGCTGCGTGCATATTGCCGCCCTGAAGTCGGCCTTTTCCACCCATCACGAGTTCGAGGTCCGGAAGGTCTCCTACGACTACGAGCCCATCTATTCCCTGGGCTCGAACCTGGGAGTCGAGTCGGCGGAAGGAATACTGCAACTGATCGATGTCTGCGAGAGGACGGGACTGGATGTTATGTCTGCAGGAGTGGTCCTCTCCTGGGCCACCGAGGCCCTGGAAAAGGGGCTCATCACAACTAAAGAGACGTTGGATGTGCCGATGCAGTGGAACAATGTAGAAGGTTACTCCCGGGCACTGGAGAACATCGTCAACGGCACCAACGATTTCTACCGGGCTCTTGCCAGGGGCGTGGATTATGCTGCCGAAAGGTATGGCGGCCGGGATTTTGCCATGGCTCTGGGGAAAAATGAGGTCTCCGGCTACCACACCGGCCCCGCGTCCATCGTTGGCCAGCTGGTCGGCGTCCGCCACTCTCACCTGGACAATGCCGGGTACGGCATCGACCAGAAGGCGGCCAAAAAGCCAATGGACCCGGAAAGAATGGTGGACGAACTCATCCGAGAAGATAACTCTCGCGGCGTCTTCAACAGCCTGGTGGGCTGTCTATTTGCGCGGGGCGTCTACACCGAGGAGAACATAATAGACTCTTTAGGTGCCGTTGGCATCGTCAAGACCCGTGAAGAGCTGCAGGACCTGGGGAAGCGGATCTTCGACGAGAAGTATAAATTCAAAATGCAAGAGGGCTTCGACCTCTCTCGTGTCCGGGTACCCAAAAGGTTCTATGAGACGGTTTCCCTCTCTGGCAACGTAACTCCCGAGACCGTGGAGGAGATGCTAAGGATTTATCGGAAGAAGAGAGGATGGAGCTGACTAATCCGCCTCTTCTTCGGCAGCGGGTTCGATCTTCGCGCCCTTTCTGGAGGGCTTACGGGTTTTTCCGGCCGCCACCGCTACTTTTTTTGGTTCTTCGTGTTTGTTCTCCGGCAGTTCCTTTTTGCGATCCTTGATTGTGCCTTTGCGGATCATCCTCTCCTTGATCATCCTCTTTACTTCGTCGCCCCCGACAGAGAAGACCTCAGCTATCAATTCCCTTGCCACCTCCAGCTCTCTTCCGATCAATTGGTCGCTAGCGCTGGATTTTCCTGCCAGATCGCATAAATGATCGAGGGGCTTATCCACCAGCTGGGATGAGTACTTGTCCGGCTCCTCCTTGTAGATCTTGAGCATGCCGAATATGTAGGGGTAGAGCGGTGTGGCAGGACTGAGCCGATAGAAGGTGTTGGTCTTTTTCTTGGCCTCGGCGCGGAGCGATGGGAGGATCCTGCGTTCCATGGAAACGACCTCCATGCGCTCCAGCTTATCGAGTTTATTGATAAGAGTGGTCTGGTTCCAGAAAGGGCCTCCGCCGGTGGGACCCAGTTCCCGCCAGATCTGGTTGAGCTGCACAAAACCGCCCTTCCGCTTCAGGTAGACCAGAAGCGAGGCCAAGGGCAATTGATCGCGCTGCAGTGCTGAGTAGCGAATGAACTCATCCAACATGCATGTAGTTGGGGCAAATAACTCTAAAGCCTTTTCGGTTTTTTTACAAAAGCTTTTTTAAGCTCTCACGCACCTCAATCAGACCGGAGATACAATGCAAGCGATCATTCTCGCCGCCGGTGAGGGGAGCCGGATGAGGCCGCTCACCGCTCACCGGCCCAAGGTCATGCTTCCCGTAGCAGGAATGCCCCTTTTGGAGCACATCGTCCAGAGGTCGCGGGCCGCTGGCCTGGATAGTTTCGTAATAGTAGTAGGATACGGTGCAGAATACATCCGGTCCCACTTCGGCGACGGCAGCCGTCTTGGCGTGAGGATCGATTATGCCGTCCAGGAGAGGCAATTGGGCACGGGCCATGCTCTGATGGCAGCCGAAAGCGAGGCCGCGGATCGATTCATGGTTTTAAACGGTGACGTCCTTCCGGATGTCGGCTCCCTGCAGGATATGGCTGCGGGAGGCCCCGCGGTTTCAGCTATCGAAGTCGATGATCCGACGCGATACGGCGTCTTCATCCAGGAGGAGGGCATCTTTCGATCTGTGGTAGAGAAGAGTGACAAACCTCCTTCTAATCTGGCCAATGCCGGGATCTATCTATTCAAGAGAAGCATCTTCGATGACCTGCGAACTCTCCCCAAATCGGTACGGGGTGAGTACGAGTTGACCGACGCACTGAACAGGGCTGCCGCAAGGGAGCCGATCAGGATAGTAGAGCTCAAGAGCTGGCTGGAGATCGGCAGGCCATGGGACATCCTGGCCGCGAATGCTGTTCTGCTCCCGGAGGTGTCGCCCCGAATCCTGGGCAAGGTTGAGCCCGGAGCGACGTTGCAGGGGAATGTATCCATCGGCCAGGGTACCATCGTCCGGTCCGGAGCCTATATCGTAGGCCCGGTTCTGATTGGAGAAGACTGCGATATCGGGCCCAATTGCTACATCCGGCCCACGACGTGCATTGGCAACAACGTCCGGGTGGGAAACGCTGTGGAGGTCAAGAACAGCGCTATCATGAACGGCACTAAAATAGGCCACCTGAGCTACGTCGGCGACAGCGTCATAGGCGAGAGATGCAACTTCGGTGCCGGAACCGTCTGCTCCAATCTGCGCCATGACAATGGTAACATAAAGTCGTACATCAAGGGCCAGAAGACAGATAGTGGGCGGCGCAAGTTGGGGGTTATCATGGGCGACAATGTCATGACTGGAATCAATACCACCATCTACCCGGGAACTGTCATCGAGTCCGGCTTTTGGGGGTCGCCGGCCGCAATTATCCGGGGCCTGGCCTCAAAAGAGAGGAAGAGCTGAGCTCCTTGACAACGGCCGTTATCTCAGGCACAACAAGCCTTTTGAAGGCAGAGGATGAGCATAGAATTGAAATGACGAGAATCAAGGTTGAAAGGAGATCTTGATGAGAGATTTTATTTCCATAGCAAAACCCATCATAGGCGAAGAGGAAGTCGAAGCCGTGGGAGAGGTGCTGAGGAGCGGCATGCTCACCCAGGGTGAGACTGTCAAACGTTTTGAAGAGGAGTTCTCGAAGTACCTGAACGTCCGGAACTCCATTGCCGTCAGCAACGGCACCGTCGCCCTGGACCTGGCTCTGAAGGCACTGGGACTCGGGGCCGATGACGAAGTCATCGGGCCCGCATTCACCTTCATCGCAACGGCCAACTGCATCCTTTACCAGGGCGCAAAACCCGTCTTTGCAGATGTGGATGCCAGGACATTCAACATCGACCCCGATGACCTTTTGGAGAAGATAACTCCCAGGACACGAGCGGTTATTGGCGTTCACCTCTATGGCCAGCCCTTTGATGTCAAAGCGGTAAGTCAGATCTGTGAGGATCGCAATATTGCTCTGGTGGAAGACTGCGCTCAGGCTCACGGTGCAGAGTTCGAAGGAAAGAAGGTGGGCTCTTTCGGCACAGGATGCTTCTCTTTCTATCCCACCAAGAATATGACCACGGGCGAAGGAGGCATGGTCACCACCAATGATGATGCTCTGGCCGCGCGTCTGCGCCTGCTGCGTAACCACGGAGACACGGGAAAATACAACCACGTCGCCCTGGGGTACAACTACAGGATGATGAACCTGCAGGGTGCCATCGGTCTCTTGCAGCTCAAGCGATTGGAGGGTTTTGTCGCTAAGCGGATCGAAAACGCAGAACGGCTCAACCAGAATATCAGGATTATGGGGCTGACCACACCATACAAAGCGAGCAACGTCCGGCATGTCTACAATCAATATGTGGTCCGGCTGGAGGATAGCTTCCCGATCTCCAGAGAGAAGCTTATGGAGCGCCTTCAAGCAAAGGGAATTGCATCGGCGGTCCATTATCCCAAAGCTGTCTATGAGCAGCCCCTCTACCGGGAATTGGGTTATGGAGAGGAAAGGTGTCCCGTATCCGAGGACGTAGCTCGCCGGGTGATGAGCCTGCCTGTGCATCCTTCTTTGAGCCCATCGGATCTCATGTACATCGCCGAGACCCTGAACAGCTTCGAGGCCTGAGCATGGACGTAGGTGTCATCGGCGTCGGTGCCATGGGCAGAAATCATGTGCGCGTCTACTCAGAGCTGAAAGGAGTAGATACGGTTTACGTCTACGACCCGGTCCCTGAAAACGCGGAGCGTATGAAGGAGTTTGCCACCATCTGCAGCACTCAGGAAGAGCTGCTCAGCAAAGCAGAAGCCGTCAGCATCTGTGTGCCCACCAGGTACCACTTTGAAACGGCCAAGACGGTCATCAACGCCGGCACAGACTGCCTGATCGAGAAGCCCATCACCTTGACGGTCGATGAGGGTGCAAGGCTGCTTGAATTTGCTCAGGGTAAAGAGATCACAGTTGGTGTAGGCCACATCGAGAGGTTTAACCCCATCGTGGAAGAGATCAAAAAGATCGCCGAGCGGCCGGATTACGTATCCATTAAGCGGCATAACCCCACATCAAGCCGCATCACGGATGCCTCGGTGGTAGAGGATCTCATGATCCACGACATTGATATCGTCTTCAATGTCCTGTTCAAAGGCGAAAATGACTATAAGATTTACTCTGCCGGTAGCCGTAACGTCTGCGAGGCCATGGTAGTATTTAGCGACTCGGTTGTCTCCATCTCCGCCAGCCGTCTCTCCTCTAAGAAGTTCCGAACCTTTTACGTCGAGGCCGAGGACTTTACAACAGAGGGTGATTTCATGACCCAGGAGGTCTATATCTATCGAAAACCTGGGAAATACGGCGTGGAAAATGAGCGATACCTGCAAGAGAACATCATCGAAAAGGTCCTGGTCAATAAGGTTGAGCCGCTAAAGGTTGAGCTGAAGACCTTTTTGGACTGCGCCAGATCCGGCAAGAGCTTCCCGGTCACGCCGGAAGAAGCCCTGAAGAATCTTGAAATTTGCGAAAAGATTAAGCAGGGATTGCGTTGCGCGCCGGGAGTCTAGAATGGTTTGGACTCTTGCAGTTGTGGAGAGATCCGGGAGATGACCGGTCCCCAAAGCTACTACGCCCATCCCACTGCGATCGTTGAGAGCCTGGCGGTTGGAGAGGGCACAAAGATCTGGCACTTTGCCCATGTGCGACAGGGCTCGAAAATTGGCAAGAACTGCATTATCGGCAAGAGCGTCTATATCGATACAGGAGCCGAGATCGGAAACAATGTGAAAATCCAGAACTTCGTCTCCGTTTACAAGGGCGTCTCTATAGAGGATGATGTCTTCGTAGGACCCTCGGCCACATTTACCAACGATCTATATCCACGTGCGTTTATTTGGGACGAGGAGCACGTTGTTCTGACGCACATATCCAAGGGCGCAAGCATCGGGGCCAACGCTACGCTTGTCTGCGGCATAACCGTAGGAGAGTATGCAATGATTGGAGCCGGAAGTGTGGTGACAAAGGATGTTCCGCCCTTCGCACTAATCCTGGGTAACCCCGGCCGCAAAGTCGGTTGGGTCTGCTATTGCGGCCAGCGTCTGAAGGCAATCCCACCAGATTGCGCCGGCAAAACAGTTCTTAAATGTCCAGCTTGCGAGAGAAGTGTAGAGATCACGAATTAAAGACTCGCGAAATTTCAGAAGAGGAAGGATAATAGAGATGTCTGAGGAGAAAGCGAGGATCGCTGTGATTGGCCTTGGCAACGCCGGGCTCCCACTGGCTGCTGTCATTGCCGATTGCGGCATCGATGTCATCGGAGTAGACATAAACGAGGAGCGCTGCCAGCTTATAAATCATGGAGTGAACCCGATCCCTGAGGAAGAAGGCCTGGAAGAACTGATAGGGCTACACGGAGGAAAGAGGCTCATCGCCACATCACGCTTCACAGATGCCAGTGATTGCCGGAACTACATCGTGATAGTACCCCTTTTTGTAGACCAGAGCAACAATCCCGATTTCACAATTATGGAAAATGCCCTGCAGTCCTTAGGCCGGATCTTGAAAAAAGGAGATCTGGTAGTCCTCGAGACCACCTTTCCTCCGGGAACTACGGATAATAAAGTTCGTCGCTGGCTGTGCCAATCAAGCGGTCTCGAAGGTGAAGACTTCTTCCTGGCATATTCTCCGGAAAGGATAATGACGGGATACAGCATCTCAAGGCTGAGAGATTTTCCCAAAGTGATCGGCGGCACGGACGAAGAGAGCGGTTTTAGAGCTTATCAGGTCTATAAACAATTCATTTCCAATCTTCATCTGGTCTCATCTGCCAGAGTGGCAGAGATGATCAAGGTGATGGAAGGATGCTACAGAGACGTGAACATTGCTCTTGCCAATGAGCTCTTCAAGATCTGCGATGAGATGGGGATCGACTTCTCTGAGGCCAGAGAGTATGCAAACCATCAGTTCTGCAACATTCATCTGCCTTCCACGGGCGTAGGGGGACACTGCATTCCCGTATACCCCTGGTTTCTCATAAAAGAGATGGAAAAACGCGAGCATTTCGACAAATGCCGCTTACTGCATACATCTCGCCTCGTCAACGATGAGATGATTCAGTACTGGGCCGAGAAAGTACTGCTGGAGTGCATGAAATTCGACAAACCACTTTCTCTCGTTAAGATCTGCATCAAGGGCATTACCTTCCGAGAAGGTGTGAAAGAGTTTTATCACAGCCGCAACCTGGCCCTGGCCAAGCTACTGGCAGATAAGGGCCTTGACGTCTACGTTGCCGATCCCATCCTCTCCGAGGAAGATGTTCGCGGGAAAGGCCTGCGCTATCTCAAAGCAGATGATGCAGATCTGGTTTTTGATCCTTTTGAGCTGAAGTTCGAGGTGTCAGGCCAAACTGCAAGATCAGGAGCCCTCCAATGAAGGTAGCATCTATCGTTGGCGCACGGCCGAATTTCGTCAAGCTTGCCCCCGTATCAAGAGAGGTGCGAAGACGGTTTGATGAGGTAATAATTCATACCGGTCAGCACTATAATTATGAAATGGATAAGGTCTTCTTCGAGGACCTTGGTATACCGGCTCCGGACTACCATCTGGGCATTGGATCGGGAAGTCACGGTCACCAGACAGGAGAGATGCTAAAAAAGGTAGAAGAGGCCATAATGTTGGAGAAGCCTGATGTGGTCTTGGTCTTTGGCGATACCAACTCCACATTGGCCGGAGCACTTGCGGCAGCGAAGTTGCATATCAATGTAGCTCACGTCGAAGCAGGCCTCAGATCCTATGACAAAAGCATGCCCGAGGAGATTAACCGAGTGCTAGTGGACCATTGCTCTGACCTGCTGCTCTGCCCGACAAAGACCGCCGTGGAGAACCTGAAGATAGAGGGAATCAAAAGGAATGTTTACCTGACAGGAGATGTCATGGTGGACGCGCAAAGGGATTGCGCAAAGATAGCCGAGAATAAATCGCGCATCCTGGCGGATCTGGGCATAGAGCCCAAAGATTACAGTCTGGCGACGATTCATAGAGCGTCGAATACCGACGACCCGGATAAGTTCAGGGCGATTATAGAGGCGCTGGAAGAGTTGGGGGATATAGTCTTTCCCTGCCATCCACGTGCAGAGAAATACCTCAGACAGTTCGGGCTCTGGGATGATCTGAACCGACGTGCCAGGGTCATTAAGCCAGTCGGCTATCTTGATATGCTCATGCTGGAGAAGAATGCTAAGAAGATTCTTACCGATTCAGGGGGCGTACAGAAAGAAGCCTATCTGCTCGGAGTTCCTTGCATCACTCTCAGGGATGAAACGGAATGGGTAGAGACAGTGGCGGACGGATGGAATGTGCTTGTGGGTTCGAGCAGAGAGATGATAGTCCAGTACGCTAGGCATTTTGAGCCAAGCCAAGAACGTCATGATGCCTTTGGTAAGGGTGATGCGAGCATTAAGACCGCAGAACTGATTGAAAAGCTGGTTTGTGGTTCGCTTGATTAGAGTGGAATCATGAGGATACTTCTTTTAGCCAATCAGCCAGAAAGAACCACACGGCTGAAGATGTTCGGGAGCACTCTAAAATCCCAAGGACATGAAGTGATTATCCCCAACTTTGGCACCAGAAACTGGATCAAAATTGCGGGAATGGCGAAGAAGATCGCCAGAGAAAAAAAGCCTGATGTAGTTCACATCTTCAATGTACCAGATGCGATCTATCACGGCTTCGCAGGTCTGAGGGGGGAAGGCTTCAGGAAGCTCATCTACGACTACAGGTCTCCCTGGGGCATCGAGTTTGCGCAAACCTTCGGCAAACCAGGCAGGATATTCGCGGAGCATTTCGAGAAAGAACTGGCAAAGAATGCCGACATCATCACCACGGTAAATGCGCCTTTAGGCCGGAAGGTGCAAGAGTATGCGCCCGAAAAAGAGGTGCGGGTTATACCCAACTATCCCTTCAGTTCCTTTGCCAAAGGGAATCTGAAGGTTGGCAGTCCGGAATGGGCGGTTAAACCCGGAAGAGAACCAATAATCTTCATAGGAAGGATCTGCACCCAGGAGGGAATTGGAAAGCTCTTGGAGGTGGCGCGTTCCATACCCGACCAGGAGTTCTGGATAGTTGGTGGAGGGCCTCTTGCGAAGTGGTATCTCTGGAGAAAGCCAGATAATGTGAAGAATTTGGGCTGGCAGCCTCATGAGAGTATAGCAGCCCTGCTGCATAAGGCCCGTCTCTGCCTGATACCCAGAGAGGAAAACGCCCTCACGCCCTACTCCACAGATAAAAGCGTATGGAAGCTCAATGAGTACCTGGCACTGGGGAAGATAGTAGTAGCCTCAGGCGTGACCATGGAGGAGAAAAGAAAGAACCTGGTGGTTGTGAAGACAAGAGAACTTGTCAATGCGGTTCGTGAAAATCTCATGCGAGAGCCCGAGAAGCTGAACGCTGAGGATTACAGGTTCTGGGAGATGAACGAAAAGATTATCCGAGAGGTTTACGAGAGCCTTTGAGTCTTGGAATACCACCCGGAAATCCATGCCAAAATGAATGGTAGCGGGCTCACTTGGCATCCAATGGCTTGCAGAACCTCACTCCACCGTCACGCACTTGGCCAGGTTTCTGGGCTTATCAATGGGCAGGCCTAGCTTATTGGCAGTGTAGTACGCCAGAAGCTGCACCGCCACGGTACACAAAACGGCCGAGTAGATGGGGCTTGTCTCAGGCAGCTCGATCACCCTGCTTGCCACCTTGGCGATATCCGGGTCTCCTTCTGTGGCGAGAGCAATGACCTCAGCGCCGCGTGCTCTGACCTCTTTGATGTTCGACTGGATCTTTTTGCCGCAGGTGGCCAAAGCTACGACGGGCGTCTTTTCCGTGATCAAAGCCAGCGGACCGTGCTTGAGCTCGCCTCCTGCATAGCCCTCGGAGGGTATGTAGGCGATCTCTTTCATCTTCAGAGCGCCTTCCAGAGAGATGGGATAGAGGTAGTCCCGGCCGATGAAGAAGTAGCAGCTGGCATTCGAAAACTCCTCGGCGATCTTCTTAATCTCCTCTCTCTTCTCCAAGACTCTCTGCACCAATCCAGGCAGTTTGGTTAGCTCTATGAGCATCTTCCTGGCCTGATCGGGCGTCAGATGGCCACGGGCCCGGCCCAGACGTATGGCCAGCAAAATGATCGCCACGAGCTGAGACGTGAAGGTCTTGGTCGCAGCTACCCCTATCTCCGGCCCGCAGCGAGTAAAGATCGTCCCATCCACCAATTCCGTCACAGTTGAGCCGACGACGTTAGTAATCGCCAGGCTCCGCCCGCCGCAGGTCTTGGCCTTCTTCAGGGCAAGAAGAGTATCCGCAGTCTCTCCAGACTGAGTGATTCCTAAGAGCAACGCCCGCGGCCGCATCTGAATGTTCAGGAACTCGGATGCCACTTCCACATCCACAGGCAGGCCGGCGGCGCGAGCAAACAGGTTCTTCGCCAGCATTCCTGCATGGTAGGATGTGCCGCAGGCAATGATGGTCACCCTCTCCATGGATTTTATCTCCTCTTCGCTGATGCCTAGAGTGAGCCGCACATCCCCATCGATCTCGGAGATGCGCCCGGCGATGGTCTCGCGAATGGCCCGCGGCTGCTCATGAATCTCTTTCAGCATGAAGTGCGGATAACCACCCTTCTCAGCGGCGTTCGCATCCCATGTAATGCGCTCGATATCGACAGGGCGAGGACAGCCATCATGATCCATCATCTCCACTCGATCCGCATAGATGCGGGCAATCTCGCCATCCCGCATGCGTATCACATTTTTGGTGTATGGAAGTAATGCCGGAACATCGGAGGCCACATAAACGGCGCCTTCGCCCTTGCCCATCACCAATGGGCTCTCCTTTCTGGCGCAGACAATATATGGCGAGCTGGCTGCGAGCACAGCCACGGCATAAGAGCCTTCTACTTTCTCCAGGGCCTTGCAGACGGCCTGATAGAGATCCCCTTTGTAATAAAAGTGAATGAGATGCGCCAGAACTTCGCTGTCTGTTTCGGACTGAAACTCATACCCCAGCTCTGTCAATAGTTCTCGCAGATCCAGATAGTTCTCAATGATCCCGTTATGCACTATGGCGACTTCGCCCGAGGTATGGGGATGGGCATTTCGATCGCTCGGCCGTCCATGCGTCGCCCAGCGGGTATGGCCTATGCCCATGCATTCTCCAGGGCAGCCAAGGCTCTTGTAGACTTTTTCCAGATCAGCTATTCGGCCGGATGACTTGAGAACGTCGATCTCCCCGCAGGATTTGACAGCTATGCCCGCTGAATCGTAACCCCTGTACTCCAACCTTTTCAGAGTATCAAATAGTATGGGCCCTGCCAACTCGTTGCCGATATATGCCACTATTCCGCACATCAGCAAATCACCCTGCTCTCTCGATCTATCCAGCCGCGAATTGAGGCCCCGGAGCCGATTTGCGCACCCGTGCCTACTACAGTTCCCGGACTCACCAGAACTCTGCCTCCTGCCGATACATCATCTGCAAAGATCGCGCCGAACTCTGCTCTATGGAAGGCGTTCTCCACCTCAACGACAGAAGGGCCCGTCTCGATGACCAGTTGATCCCCAAAAGTGCAGCTCGCTCCTATGACAGAATCGGATACAATAGTTCCAGAGCCGATCCTGGCATCATTCATGATTATGCTGTTGCGAATCTCGGAATTAGATCCGATCTTTGCCGAATCGCCGACAGATGTGGACGGAAGGATGACGGCATTGGGACCGATATCGCAGTCCTCGCCGATGGAGACCGGGCCTACCAGATAAGATCCGGAACGTATAATGCTGCCCTCTCCGACACCCACAGGACCTTTGATCCTGGCACCCTCTTCTATTTCTCCGCAGATTTTTGTATCTCTTATGCTGAGAGCCAGACTGTTGGCATTGAGCAAATCCCAGGCAAATATGGCGTCAGCCCATATTCCCTTGCTGATCAAGGGCACAATCTCCTTGCCGTCTTTGATCATCTGCGATATGGTCTCGGTGAGTTCATAAGAACCACGCTCAGAGATAGGGGTTCGGGAGAGATCTTCAAATATGGTGGGGCTGAACTTATAGGCACCCGTATTAAGGAGTCCCCCGCAGGGCCTTCCGGGCTTCTCGATTATGGATTTTACCCTCTGCTGCTCTACCATCAAAACGCCGTAGTCGCCCGTATGCTGGCGAAGAGCGGCTAAGATCACGTTATCTCCTTTTGCATTGATCAGCTCAGTGATCGCCCTGCTGTCGACGAGGTTATCTCCATTGACCACGAGGAACTCCTCATCCACGAAAGGCTCGAATTTACGCAGAGCATGAGCAGTTCCCAGAAGCTCATTTTGCTCGATGTAAGTGATCTTTGCGCCGAAATCAACGCCATCCTCGAAATGATCCATGACCCTCTCTTTCTGATAGCCTACTACGATGAAGAGGTCTCGAATGCCATTTGCTGCTAACGCTAGGATGACATGTTCCATGAAAGGCCGGTTCCCCACAGGCAGCATGACCTTGGATCTGGTCTGGGTAAGCGGCCTGCACCTGCGGCCTTCTCCTGCCGCCAATATGACTCCCTTCAAATCCATCACCGCCAGATAACTCAAACCAACCATTGGAGCGTTACCTGTTTTATATCTTTTCGGTCCGGGATTCATAAAAAATATGAAAGGAGCATATCGAAAATGCCCAGGCTTTTATAGGAGCAGAGAATAAAACCGTTGGCGAGACGAAAGGTAAATGAGGATACTAGTTATACCAACTACGGACTGGATCAGACATCCTGTTCCCAACCGGCTCAACTTCATCTTCGACACTCTGGCAGAACATAACGATGTTTATGTGCTGCATTTCGGCTTGAAGAGGTTCCAGGGCCTGGAAGCGAGATTGACGAAGTGCACCCTTGTGGATGCGAGCTGGATCACAGTCGAGGATCCGTCGCTCTATTATTTGCTGAACTTTCCATATCACTTGTGGAAGATCAGGAATATAGCGAAGAGCCTTAAAATAGACGTCATCCTCTCCACCAACATTCTGCCATCCTTTGCCGCCAATTTCGCTGGGGTGCCCGTGGTTTTCGATTATCTGGATCATCTGGAAGAATCGGCATCCATTTACTACCCGGGCTCAGCCCTGGGAGAGATTGACCCTGGAAGGCGATTTTTTCCAGACCCAAAATGAAAAGGATTATAACGGGGACCTGGTCACCAGGTCTAACGATGTTTACCGGCT
>Ga0182017_10002907_pt1 | contig 12844 bp, 9 predicted proteins | sample 712E3DmetaG_FD_120492 | JGI IMG/M metagenome (GOLD analysis project Ga0182017, IMG submission 120492) | Permafrost microbial communities from Stordalen Mire, Sweden - 712E3D metaG | ecosystem: Environmental > Terrestrial > Soil > Wetlands > Permafrost | place: Sweden: Stordalen | collected... | reverse complement strand
CGTTAAAAACGCCACTCCAGACTTCAATGTATCTAAGCGGCTCGATTGCGGGATAGCCATGCTGCATATTGAAGTAGCCGCGCTAAATTCCGGCATTAAAGGTAAATGGGAATTACTGCTCGCGCCGGAGGTAGCACGGTTTGGAACTTAGTCGATAACTAATCGATCTCAGAGTGCTCACAAGTCGCAGACGGACTAGTGGCACGGATAAGACAACAAATCAAATGGTCGAGTCCAGACCTGGGGTTATAGTGAATTAGTGAGGTTAGCTATGGATAAAACATTGAATATCTTGGCTTTTGCCGGGAGTCTGAGAAAAGGTTCCTATAACAAAATGCTATTGCGAGTTGCCGTAGCCCTGGCTCCTAAAGATGCCATGATTCAAGTGTTTGACCTCGAAGGAATTCCTCCCCTCAATCAGGATTTAGAGCAATCTTTGCCTGAGAAAGTCAAGGATTTCAAGGGCAAAAATGTTCGAGGTCGGCTCACTATGAGTTGATATGGGAAATTCCGGTTGATATGGGAGACCCGATAAGCACAAAAATTTGTTTAGGAGATATTAATAATGAAAATAGACTGTCATTCCCATTTTTTTGATCCATTCATCAGGGAAGGGATCAAAAAAACTCTCAAGGAATACAACGTGAGGGGGTTGGAGACCGCGGCAGTACGATCAAATTCAGCATTCTTGAACCCTGAGGAGCGGCTACGGGTTATGGATGCTTCCGGTGTGGATATAGCAGCTATCGAGTACCATGTCGTATATGAACACTACGAAGAGCTAGAAGCTCCCCTTAGGTTGCGGGTCAAACTCGCCGAACTGGTCAATAATCGGCTCTCCGAGGTAGCTCAGAAATATCCGGACAGGTACTGGTGGATGGCCGATATTCCATTAATAGATACAGAGGGTAGTGTTTATGCCAGTATTGAGGAATTAAAAAGGGCTTACGAACTTGGGACTAAGGGCGTGTGCCTTCATACCAACATCAACTTGAAACCACTGACCAATCCTGATTATCACACTTTCTGGACCGAAGTTGATCGTCTAGGTCTCCCTGTGTTCTTACATCCCCGCTCAGCTCTTAGAGCGCCGCGAGTTCCCGAAATAGCTTATATGGGCATTGGTTTTGAGGTTGATACAGCACTAACTGGCATTGATTTATTGAGTGATGACTTTTTTGATAAATATAAACGTATTAATGTGATGCTATGCCACTCCGGGGGAGTCCTAGCATTCATGAAAAGAAGACTAGATAAGCATATCAGTGCTGGGGGTACAAAGACATCCACATTGTTAAATAAGTTTTTTTACGATGTAGCCATAAGTTTTCCTCAGAAAGTCGGATTCCTTATGGATATAGTGGGGTTGGACCAGCTGTGTTATGGTTCAGATTATCCGTACTGCGAATTCAATGAAACTATCGGAGTCATTGATGCAATGGACTTGGATAAAACGAGAAAAGAGAAGATATTCTCCGGAAATGCCCGCCGATTCTTCGGTATTGATTAGTTTGTTGCTCGGCAGTTTGGATTAGACCGCTGTGTTCCGGGGAGTGCCACTGAAAAGGTCTTACACGTGGAGAGAAACCCCTACCACTGAAAAACGCTAGAGTGAGTTAAGCGATATAGAAGAACAGTGTGGGACTCATTTAATGCTTTTCGTGGGGAAATAAAGATGCCATAACTATCGCTAAAGAGCTTAGGGAAAGACTTAATATTCAAGAGAAAATATACCCGCTAACCTATTCAAACTAAAGCATACCGGAAATTCGCCAATTTGCAATATATTTAAAGATGGTAGAAAGAAAGGTAAGGACGATATTTGGTACATTTCACCCAAATCGACACAATCGTTTCATCGTGTCGTAAATCCCTGAAAGGACTTGTTGCTGTAGACAATGGGACAGAATAAAGTTAGCGTGTATATTTTCTGGCTTTAATTGTTATATGTTCTTTTTGAATACTAAGTTTTGCACTAAGCTCATTAGAGAATGATTGAGCATCTTGTTTACGCTCGAAAAGCATTAAAGGTATGCCATGTTTATCTTCGATATGGCCTTTAAATTCGGCAATGTTCTTATCTATAAAAGCAACAAGTTCTTCATTCTTTTTTGGCCCTAAATCTTTAGTTATATAAACCTCATGAAAGGACTTATAACTTGGTGTTTCACCGTCCTGAGTTCGGTACTTGTGTTCTTCTCTCTGGATCATTCTATCTCTCCTTGTGCGCTTTCGTATTTAAGTGTATATGTCTTGATATTGAGTGTGAGGGCAAAATAATAATAGGCTTTATTCCCAGCATCAGTACATCTATTTCCTTCTCGGCGGGATAATATTTTATAAGGGAACCAGGTTATAAGTTATGCTCTTGGTATGCTTGATCTTCATCATCATCGGCCTCCTCGCTTGAATCTTCGGGGGAATCTGAATATGAAGGAGATTGTTCAATGAATTCTTCGGAGACCTTTTTCCTAAACTCACCTCTAATGTCATCTAAATCTGTGTTGGGGTTGTCTCGCGAAATCACTTCCCGCAATTCTTTTTCAGATTCAGCAATAGGAGTAAAGGCTATATCTCCAGACTGTCCTTCTAGACGCTCGAACCAACCCATTTTGGTCCATATGAATATTCTTCCATTCGCTGGATATTCCGGATTAGTACCTAAGATTTGGATTTTAGCTCCACGGGTCTCTTCTCGTTCAGAATTTTCCTCATTATTGATCATGGTACTCCTCCCGAATGACTTGGACGTGAATGTTGTGAATTATAATTATCAATGCTCGCCAGATCTTCAATAACTTTGACCAGTTAGAAATTAGTGGGATTTCGAACGGTATAATCTAAATCACACACTCTCTTGGTTCGAGCCCATAAATAAGAATATTTTTCCAAAGGAGACATGAAAATCCATCTAACCTGGAATGGTATTGACCTTGCAAGCGTAACCAATCTTTTCACAAATCTGTCCTTTCGGTAGAATAATCGGGTCACGATTTTACTTGTCCAAGACGTTACATGAACCCAATAATTTACCACCAAAATACCCTGAATGTTTTCTTAATCTTATTATACAGACTGCGTAGTAGAATAGTTATGTCGCGCGCTTAAAATGTGTGACAGATTTATGACGTTTTATAGCCAAGGTATACCCAAACCGACCGGATTTATGCCTATTTACAAATCCGATGAGCACACACTAAGTTTGGATGCTGTCTTGAGCTCTAAATGAATCATCAGCGACTGCAAGAGCAGATGGCTACGGAGAGATACAAATCCCTATGCCTGGGTAGCAACTGACAGAATCTTTGGACGACCAACCCTGACATTTTCCCTAGACAACGAGAGTCTCCTGTTTACAATGATGGTAGGAGATTAACCCAGTCCCAATGAAATATAGTGTTGGGATGTTTCAATTTCACATATTCATAGGCACGCTAATATGACCACCCATTCTTGCGGGCAGAGTAGACCATCGCTAGGAATGGCGTTCGGTCTAATCCCCATACGCAGTGAATGAGGGTTCTCGCACCGTGTTCTGAGAGAACACAGAGAAGATTGGCGGACGTGATCACATTCCCTACAACCGGCTGAATAGGAGAATGTGTAAAACATAACCTGGCGTCAATGATAAGGTCTACGTCCTTTCTGAGCAAGGTGACGACTTCCTCAGAATCGAGTAATGACCCAACTGCAACGTTGCTATCTATCCAATCCATTTTGGCCTCCTTCTCAGTCAGCACCCATTTCTACTCTTTTATTCTAGTTCTATTGTCCGGAATCATTAAGCTATTAGCGCTGGTGTCAATTCGAACCACTAAACCGATAATATAATAGATGCCTTGTTTCATTTTCGCCTTCCCGTTTGTGTAAAACCGGAGAGATACTGAGACATAACTTTGTTTTGATCGAGGTCGTAATCCGATATGGATACAGGTTTTTCAGCCACGAGCACTGTGAGCGCACCCGATAGAACCTCGACTTCGATTGGCGTCGTCCCGATAATATCTCCGTCAGCTTGCACTGGCAAAGGCACACTGCTTCTAATGGAGACGCTCTTTTCGGAATTGATGAAATGTGAGAGGTTTTTTGCAGGCCTTCTGATGATCATTTGTAACAAGTACCACGGATAATCTTGAAGTGTTTTCGCGCTCGCGATCCAGACGTCGAGGTGACCATCATCGATACGAATGTCTGGTCCTTTAGGATAGAGTACATTAGCAAGAATCCCGCAATTAAAGATTGCGACCTCGACAGCTCGATATTTGAGCGCCTTCCCGTCAACTGCAACTACGAGATACCGGCTTCTTAATGTAACTATCTTGAGAATGACTGTCCAGAAATAGGCGATACGCCCAAAGCGGCTTTTATTTTTACGCGTTGTACCGCCGGCGACAGAAGCACTAATGCCTAAACTAGCATTGAGAACATATACCCGCTTGCCGATTCTCATCGCATCGATCTTCCTAGATTTATGTGCACCTGCAATGAGCGCGACGGCATCTTCTATTTCAAGCGGGATATTGAGCTCGTGCGCAATCAGATTCCCTGTTCCGGCAGGGATGATCCCCAAAGGGATGGAGGTTCCGATAAGGCCGTCAATGACGGCTGATACTGTCCCATCACCCCCGGCGGCCACCACAAGATCGAAGTGGTCGCTCAGCCGCGCACGCACGATATCACCAGGTTTATCTTCTTTGCTAGTCTCATAAATCTCGTAATCGATTTGGGAACTCGTAAAATAGCGGCTTATAGCCTCGCTTATAGGCTCCGCGGCGTTTTTCCCTGAAGCGGGGTTTAATACGATAAAAGCCTTCATCTTTTCTGTCTACCAGAACCTTATTATCATGATTAGGAGCCTGTTAACCTGATTTGACCCTACTGGAACTTTACCAGTTTGTGTAGAACTGCACAAGTTTTTATATTGGATGAAATTTTTGGGTGCAAGTGAGGGATGGCGGCTCTTGTGACTGTTATAAAGAAGAACGTAAACACAATCCAAAAGACGGAGGCCTGATTTTAGAAAACTGTGGACTATTTCTTTTGTCACGGAGAGTCCGACTTCCTCAATATCTGAGAACAGACACTATTAAGGGTTCGTGTCTCAGAATCCTATTTAAGGTTCGATATCTTGTCATAATTTATCGATAGTGATAATATTGACATAATTATAGTGGCTGGGTTGTAAATCAGCCTTGCCAAAAATTAGTAAGGAATAATATCAGTGCCTGATCAAAAAAAACAAAGTACTTTTATTAATAATACAGAGAACAAAATCCTCAAAGATAGAATCTCCCAACTAATTGGTATTAGTAAAGAATTAAAATTCCTGGTAGGTTTCTTCTATTTTTCCGGAATACGGGAATTATACGAATCCATCAAGAATAACCCGGATTTAGTAACCAAAGTTCTTGTTGGCCTAAATGTGGATAAACAAGCTTACGGGTTGATTGAATATGAAGCTACAGGCAAGCTAGACGGTAATAGACATCAGTCGTTGTTTAAAGATTCTATTATCAAATCTATTAATTCTGATGAATTTGATACGAAAGAGTTTTACGAACAAGCAAAGTTCTTCATTCAAACAATTATTGAAAAGAAGCTTATCATTCGTAAAACCCGTGAACCTAATCACGCTAAATTGTACTTTTTTAAAATGAGGGCCGAGCAAGCAATCCTGAAACCCTGCTGCTTTATTACCGGCAGCAGTAATCTGACTAGAGCCGGATTGGGCTATCAAAATGAATTAAATGTTGAAATTAGCGACTACGGCACACAGGAAGCCGAAGACTATTTTGATGACCTTTGGGATAAAGCTGTAAAAATTACAGAGGATGACAGTTTTAGATTTGAATTGGTAAAAATATTAAAAGAGTCTACACTAATAGCCGAGGTCACCCCTTACGAAGCTTTCGCATTTGTTTTAAAAACATATCTTGAATTACATAAACCCAAAGATGTAAAAGAATACGTTTTTCAACTCCTTGAAAAGAACGGCTATAAGAAATACGCTTACCAGGTAGATGCCGTAGCTCAAGCGCTCAGTATTATAGAAAAGGAAAATGGCGTCATCATCTCGGACGTGGTTGGATTGGGTAAAAGTATTATTGCCGGGATGGTTGCCAAATGCCTATACAAACGTGGTTTAATTATTTGCCCGCCCGGTCTCAAAGGTGATGTTAATGAAGGCATCCGCACCGGTTGGGAAAAGTATCGACATGACTTCGAGCTAAATGGATGGGAAATCAGAAGTTGTGGTTTAGAGACATTAAGAGACACTCTCAAACTTGTGCAAAATGAGAATGATTTCGATGTGGTTATCGTTGACGAAGCTCACCGTTTCCGTAATCAGGATACAGAAGCTTATGAAATTCTGAGTAATATTTGCCGTGATAAAATCGTCATTCTACTCACGGCCACACCCTTTAACAATACCCCAGCGGATATTTTCTCCCTGCTCAAGCTCTTTACAATACCCGGTAAATCAAATCTTATTTTAGCTAATAATTTAGATGAAAGATTCCGGCAGTATAACCAAACATTCAAACGTCTCTCCAATATTAAAAAGAACCACAACACTTCGAAACGGGACAGCGCGATAGCGGATTATAAGGCTTTGTTTGGCATAGAGAAAATTGACCTGAAGCAGGTCACGGCAAGAGCGAAATACCTGGCAAAGGATATTCGGGCGGTTATATCCCCGGTCACCATCCGCCGCAACCGTATTGACTTAAAAACCGACCCGGAATACTCAAAGGAAATTTACGAACTTTCTGATGTTAAAGACCCTTGTGAAGCATTCTTCGCATTAACCCCGGAACAGTCAGAGTTTTATGACCGGGTAATTTCTCAGTATTTCGGTGAGGGTGGCGATTTTAAAGGCACTATTTATCGCCCCTTCGAGTACGAAGCCGGCATTGTTGGAATGGACGAAGACGAGCTTAATAAAGATGAGAATCGCGAGGCCTTAATCCAGAAGAATCTGTATGACTTCATGAGAAGGCTGTTGGTAAAAAGGTTCGAAAGTTCATTTGGTGCATTCCGACAAAGTATTACTAATTTCAAATCCATCACGGAAAAAGTAAAGCAGTTTATCACTAACAGTGGTGGCAAATATATTCTTGATCGTAAACTTATTGACCAGATTTACGAAGATGACGAGGACGAGATTGCCGAAGAGTTAGAAAAGTTCGAACAAATGCTTACCTACGGGAATTACCCCAAACAATATAAGATTTATAAACTGAATGAAAAGGGCTTCAGACAAAAAGATCAGTTCCTGGCAGATATTCAATCCGATATTGACCTCTTCGAAAATATCCTTCAAGAATTGGACACACTGAAATTGCTAGATAACGACCCCAAATTGGCCAAATTAGAAACAGATTTATCTAAGATTCTAAAGCAAAAAGATAAGGCCAGCGAACCTAATAGGAAAGTCATCGTGTTTTCTGAATATATAGACACTGTAAAATATATCGAGGCTTATTTAGAGAAGAAGTTCACATGGCACATTATTACTGTGGCTGGGGACATTAACAAAGCAAAGACAACGGAAATCATGAGCAACTTTGATACTACCTACAAAAACCAGACCAACAAATATCAGATATTGCTTACCACGGATAAAATGTCGGAAGGGGTAAATCTCAACCGGGCTGGGGCTGTCATTAATGTAGATATACCGTGGAATCCTACCCGCGTAGTACAACGTGTCGGCAGAATCAACCGGATTAGCAAGAAGGTTTTTAATAATCTCTATATTTATAATTTCTTTCCCACCATCCAGGGGGCTGACATAGTGAAAAGCCGGCAGATTGCCAGAGAAAAGATGTTCATGATTCACAATACCCTGGGTGAAGATTCCAAGGTATTTGAAGCAGAAGAAGAACCGACCGCATCTAAACTCTATGATAAAATTCAGCAAAATCCGGAAAGCCTTGAACAGGAAAGTTTCCAGACCAGCATTCGCCGCATGTATTCTGAAATTGATGAGGAAACTAAACAGAGAATTGCCATTCTGCCATCCCGCGTTAAGGTTGCAAAAAAACATAACCAGTACTCGCTTACGGTCTTTATCAAAAAAGGGATGGGGTTATTCATCCGGGGTGTTTCCGGGGATAAACAAGAACCAGCGGAATTGCTTTTTGAAGAAGCGTTGCCATTAATTAAGTGTGGGAAGAATGAAAAAGCTCTGCCATTGAGTGATCGCTTCTGGGATAGATATACCCAGATTAAGGACCTAAAAGAAAAGGTTGGCGTACCGTCCAGCGTTCTGAGTGTTGAGAAAAAAGCCTTCTTTAATACCAAAGCCCTCTTGACTGACAGAAACGACACTTATCGCGAATTCCATCAACTTTTAACAAACCTTGTTGAAGATATAGACGATTATAAAACGCTCTCTGATTACACCCTAAGACGAATCGCTAATTTGGATGCGAACGCAAAAGATGAAAAGAAAATCGCAACTAACAAAACCGAACTTGCCAATCTACAAAATGACCTTGGCCTTGACTATCTTTCTAAAATAAAACAGAAAATCGGGCAATTGGATAAAGAGGTCATCGTTGCTATCGAAAATATTGGGGATTGAAGATGAGTAAAGAACTACTACAGAAAGTCATTAGTAAAGGCGCAGAAGATAACTTAAATGTATTTTTCCAGGATGTCAGCAAATACTACGCCGAATATGAAGATGACCTATCTATTTACAATGATGACCAGTTCACCAATTTTCATACCATCGGTGAGATTGTGTTTAGCCCGAATGAACAGCTAGTAGTTGTTACGGCTGATATAGCTGGCGCCCTCTCAGAACGCAGCGGCAAAAAAGCCCAATACGAAAAGGCAAAGAAAATCCTAAAAAGATATATGCGGTATGATGCCGGTGTTTTTGTCTATACCGACCCCTCGTGTAATTTCCGCCTAAGTTTGGTCTATGGAACCCCAGATTCAACTCGTTTAGTCTGGAGTAATTTCCGCCGTTTTACCTATTTTGTAAGCCAAGACCAGACCAATAAAACCTTCTTGGAAAGAGTAGGTAATTGCGGTTTTTCCAGCCTGGAGATTATTAAAGACGCGTTCTCTGTCGAGAAAGTCAATAAAGAGTTTTACATTAAGATAGCCGAATTCTTTTATCGTCTGACGGGGAAAAATGATTATGAAAGAGAAATGAGCCTACCATCGGTTGGTGAGGAAGATAATAAAACTTATGAAGAGTTTGCGGTGCGTCTAATTGGCCGTTCAATATTCTGCTGGTTTTTAAAGCACAAGAAGTCAGCCGCAGGGATTCCTCTTATCGCTAAAGAAGCGCTATCCGTGACGGCGGTTCTAAACTACTCAAATTACTACCATTGCATCTCGGAGCCGCTATTTTTTGGGCTGATGAATACACCCATCAAGGACCGAAAATCCCTCACAATTCCGGAAGCGGGTAAGGTGCCTTTCTTAAACGGCGGTTTGTTTGAACCGCATGAGAATGATTTTTACAAACCATCGTTAATCAATGTGGTGAAGATACCTGATAATTGGTTTATGGATTTTTTCTCCGTACTTGAGCAATATAACTTCACTATTGATGAAAACAGCACGGTTGACGCCGATGTCTCTGTTGACCCGGAGATGCTGGGAAGAATCTTTGAAAACCTACTGGCAGAAGTGAACCCGATAACTGGAGAAACCGCCCGTAAAGCGACCGGTAGTTATTACACTCCTCGTACTATCGTGGATTATATGGTGGAACAATCCCTTAAACAATATCTGATTTCTAAAACCTCCTTATCCGAGGATAAAATTACTGCGCTACTCTCCTATGACGACAATCCACAGGAATTCAATGCTACCGAAAAAGAAGCTGTTGTCAAAGCTTCAAAAGAGATAAGGATTATTGACCCGGCTTGTGGTTCAGGGGCTTTTCCGATGGGTATATTACATCGTATGTTATTGGCACTGGAAAAGGTTGACCCTAAACTGGAGATTTGGCGGAAACTGTATCTCAATACTTACCATCCTGTGATGAGAAAAATAATAGAAGATAAGCTGAATAAAGGCAACGAACACTACATCCGCAAGCTTACTTTGATTCAAGATTCTATTTATGGGGTGGATATCCAACCTGTTGCCGTAGAGATATCCAAATTAAGATGTTTTCTTTCGTTAGTGGTTGATGAACTGGTTTTTGATAATGAAGACAACCGCGGCATTGAGCCATTACCAAACCTGGAGTTTAAGTTCGTGGCGGCAAACTCGCTTATAGGACTTCCCAAAATAGCCAGCCAAAGCGCTTTTGGCATTACAGATACTGTAAAAAGACTTAAAGAACTTAGAGAAACTTATCTGAGCAGTTTTGCCGAAGATAAAAAACAGGTTGAGAAGGATTTCCGTGCCACCCAGCAAAGACTCTTTAAGGAAAATGTCGAATGGGCTGTTTCAGATTCTCTTGTAAAACAGCTTACGGAGTGGAACCCATTCACTTACGAATCTTGTAGTTGGTTTGATCCGGAATGGATGTTCGGTGTGAGTGGTGGCTTTGATGTCGTTATTGCGAACCCTCCTTACATGGATTCTGAATTAATGGTTAATTTGGGATTATCTGACATTCGGGATAAAATTCAGAATACCTACATGACGACAAAAGGTAATTGGGACATTTATATAGCGTTTTTTGAGATGGGTTTTAAAATTATAAATACCCATGGAGTACTGACATATATAACTCCAGATAAATGGATATCAAAACCATTTGGCGATGCGCTGAGAAGTGCAACAATAAATAATATCTATAGAATAGTTAGGTCTGGGCGGGATGTATTTGAAAGTTCAAACGTTGATTCAATAATCTCCTTTTTTTCAAATACAAAGCAATCCTTATTGACAATACTTGATTCTGAAAAGGATCAGTTTGTCTTTAAAAGGCAGATAAATAAAAATACGCTCAGATCTCCATTCTATTTAGATTTTTTGTTTTCAGAACACATTGAAATATTACTAAAGATAGGAAGTATTCAAGGTACGATCTCTAATTTGGCTTATTGCGAGAATGCTTGTGCAACCTCTGACGCCTACAAATTAAAACCACTGGTGAAAGAAACAAATGGTGTTTTCAATAATGGGATGCATCTCAAAATAGTAAATACAGGAACAATCGGTAAATATTCCGCAAAATGGGGAAGGAGGGAAATGACTTACTTGGGAAATAAGTATTTATATCCCCTCATAGACAGAAGAAAGTTCCTACAGTTGTTTCAGAATTCGTACGGGATAAAATCAGTGCAGCCTAAAATTATTATTAAAGGTTTGAATTTATTAGACGCCTGTTTGGATTCTGAAGGGGTTATCATTCCCGGAAAATCAACACTAATTATTGCCGATAGCGATGAAAACAAGTTGATGTTTCTGTTGTCCATAATAAATAGCCACATTGCCTTCTTCTATTTAAAAGAACGCTATCCTGCGTCAAGTTATAATTTGGGCACGAGCTTTACAAAGGAAATGATAAACAATTTACCATTGCCCAGCGTAAGTGACGGTAAAATAAAGCCATTCGTCACACTTATACATCAAATACTCGCCGTCACCAAAGAGGAAGACTTCCTTTCCAACTCAACTAAGCAAGCTACGGTCAAAAAACTGGAAGCACAAATAGACCAACTGGTTTACCAGCTTTATGGTATTACTCCGGAGGAGATAGCTGTTATTGAGGGGAAATAGTCAACACATTAAATATGAGGTAAACACAATCAGGTCATAATGTCTGGTCAGACATTGTTTATTTTTTGCCTGAATATGAATTCAAAGGCGAACACCTTTTTACCTGGTGTCGAAATCATCCAGAAAATTATCCCTTACGTTGTCATTGGAATGAAACCAGAGTCTGAGTAAAAGTTTCGGATTTGATTATAACCCCCGGTCAATGTCACTGACTCAGGCTTCGAAAACGGTCATCAAAACGTTACATTTTCGTAATGTTTCAGATGCAAATTGTATAACTTCTTTATTCTCTGTTTGTTATGCTTCCGTTAGTGTGTTATTATTCTCAGTCGAATAGGCTGGCCAGATTTGGTAGTCGATATTACCTAATAGCACCCGACGGGAGGCAGACGAGCATGAAGAGAATGAAAGTAATTCGAAGAAATATTTACAATATGACCATTATCTTAATCACGATGGTTTTACTGGTTACAGGAGCGTGTTGCAGTGCTCCTACGTCTACTTCAACATCGACGCTCACAACTATGTCATCCTCAACCACCCCATTTTCACCTACCTCTACTTCTACTACTCCTGTCACAAGTGAAGTAGAAGCTACTGAGTTTCAGGGTGTAAAATTGACACCAATCAATGACCAGAATAATAATGCTCTGGCAGGTACGCAACAAATTGACAAAGACACCTATACGCTGACAATTGACGGTCTGGTAGACCATCCTCTCACTTTAAGCTACTCCGATTTACAAGCATATCCACAGATATCCCAACTCATGGATTTGAACTGCGTCGAGGGCTGGGACTTCACGGCTAAATGGACTGGCCCCTATCTTAGTGCTATTTTCGCCGATGCCGTGGTCCAGTCGGGAGCTAAGATTGCTATCTTTTATACTACTGATGACCCCAACGGATATACGTCTCTAGACTTGAGTTACATTAATGATAACAATATCATCATTGCCTTAAAGGACAACGACATCACCCTCCCAGCTGATAGGGGATTCCCTTTCCAGGTGGTGGCCCAAAGCAAATTTGGTTATAAATGGGCAAAATGGGTGACACGAATCGAATTATCTTCGAATACTAATTTCCGGGGATATTGGGAAAGCAATGGTTATAATAACAATGCAGATATTAATGG
>Ga0182017_10002905_pt1 | contig 12849 bp, 10 predicted proteins | sample 712E3DmetaG_FD_120492 | JGI IMG/M metagenome (GOLD analysis project Ga0182017, IMG submission 120492) | Permafrost microbial communities from Stordalen Mire, Sweden - 712E3D metaG | ecosystem: Environmental > Terrestrial > Soil > Wetlands > Permafrost | place: Sweden: Stordalen | collected... | reverse complement strand
CGTCAGCTGATTTCTGGAGCTGATGACCAGGATTGAACTGGTGACCTCTCCCTTACCAAGGGAGTGCTCTACCAACTGAGCTACATCAGCCCTCTTACCTAACCCTTGGGCCCCAAACTATCACCCTCATCCCCGCTGCGGCGAATCCTCTCCGCATGACGGGCCAATACGGTGCGCAAAGCCAGCCCGCCTAAAATAATCAGCGGAAGCCACCGCAACTCCACCGGCTTGCCCACGACGAGCACCTTGCCCTCGCCTAGGGTGAACCAAACCAGCACCGCCAAAATCAAATACAATCCGAGGGCTATCGGATATCGCTTTTCCAGATCCGAACCCGTGCGGCGCGCATCCTTGCCGCTCAAGCCTGCGCGCGCTTCCGGCTGCGATTCTTCGCGCATTCCAGCCCCTCAATCCGTGGTGCACAGGGGAGGATTCGAACCTCCGTAGCTCGCAAGGAGCGGCAGATTTACAGTCTGCTGCCATTAACCGCTCGGCCACCTGTGCCTGAGCACCCCAACGACGAAAATATGTCGCCGGGAACCCCTTCAACCCCTGTCCCTACGCCCCGAAACACCGCTTCCACGCACAGCCCCTACCCGGAACTTCTCCGGCTCTTCGGAGCATCTCGCCTCAGTGGAATCGCCGCGGAGGACAGGTCCGGCGTACAAAAACCCGCTCGCCGGTGAAAAACCCTCTGCCGTCTCAGGCTCCGTTTCACGGTCCCTCAAGTGGAGCTGGCGAAGGGATTTGAACCCCCGACCCTCTGATTACAAATCAGATGCTCTACCAGCTGAGCTACGCCAGCCCATCCCACTAGAAAACCGCCCAGAGTCCCGGCGAACACACGGACACACTCCCGCTCCGTATGCTCAACGGCACAGAAATCAAGGTTAGCACACCCCCGCCCTCGGAGCAAACCACGCTCTCAAGACGCAGAATCCCCTTGCACAAAACCCACATTCGTTGGATGATTCGATTGCGATCCCATTGCACGCAGGCACACCACGGTAAAGTTCGGAGACTCCCAATGCGCAAGACTCTCGTCGCTGCTCTATTCCTGGCATTATGCCCTCTGCTCACGGCCCAGCAGCCCCTCAACAACGATGCCGTCATCAGGATGGCGAAGGCCGGCTTGTCAGACGACGTGATCATCACCTCCATCAATGCCAATCCCGGCGTCTACGACACCTCGACCGACGGCCTCGTCGCCCTCAAAAAAGCCAAAGTCAGTGACAGGGTGGTCTCCGCCATCATCGTCAAGAGTGCGAGTGGAGTGCCTCCTGCCGCTCAAACCTCTGCTCCGGTAGCTCCCGGCGGCTTCGGCGCCCTCGCCGCTGCCGTCCCCGCCGTCCCTCCCGGCATCGACGGCGTGGGGATCTATTACCAGGATCCAAACGGCGCCTGGCAGGAAGTCTCCGCCGAGGTCGTCAACTTCAGAACCGGAGGCGCGCTCAAGCACATTGCCAGTGTCGGCATCGTCAAGGGGGACATGAACGGAACCATCGGCGGCAATCGAAGCCGCCTCGTCCTCAGGTTTCCCGCCTCTTTCATCCTCTATGTGACCGAAGGAACATCCCCCGGCGAGTACCAGCTTCTCCGCCTCCACGTGAACCCCGACAGCCGCGAGTTCCGCTCTGTCACTGGCGGCGTCGTGCATGAAGCGGGTGGCGCCACGCAAAGCTCCGTCGACTTCTCCAGCAAAAAGCTCGCCCCGCGTATCTATCAAATCACCTTGAATACCGATGTCGGAAAGGGCGAATACGGATTCCTGCCGCCGCCCGACTCCGGCTCCGGAAAAAGCATGGCAAGCTCCGGCAAAATCTATACCTTCTCTCTCGTCTCGCAGTAATTTGTCAGGGCACGGCTTTAACCGCGCTAACCAGCTTGTTCAGTTTTGAAAGGGAACGGCTTTAGCCGTGCCAATACGCTAGCTATAAGATGCCGGGCTTTAGCCCCTGAGGGATTGTAACCGGCATCTGTAAGCCATTAACGAAACACGCTCTAGAAATTTCTTGCGAAAAACCAGCTTTTAGTCGATGATTTACCCGCTCCCCACATTGGGCCTCCAATGTTACTGAAAGTTAGGAGAAGCTGTATGCGCAAGAGTTATCTCGCACTCGTATTCCTGGCAATCTGCTCTCTGCTCATAGCTCAACAGCCACAGCCCGTTCCTCAAGCACCCGTTGCGACACAGCAAGCCGTCCCATCAACTCCTCCACTTTCTCATACCTTGCTGGACGGCACACCCGTCAAACTACGCCTCAGTCAGACCATCTCCTCCGCAGACACAAAGGTAGGCCAGGAGATCCCCTTCGAAGTTGTCGAAGACATCAGCGTAGACCAAGTGGTTGTACTTCCTAAGGGAGCAACCGCGATTGCTACCGTAACCGCCACCGAACATAAGAAAAGCATGGGACGCGCCGGCAAGCTCGACATCGCCATCAGTTATGCTCGGCTAAAAGATCAGGAGAAAGTTGCATTAAGAGCGACACAGGAAAACAAGGGTGGAGGGCACGTCGGCGCAATGACGGGAGCCATAGTGGCTACTTCCATCATCTTCTTCCCTGCAGCGCCACTATTTCTCTTCATACATGGCAAAGACATAACCATTCCACAAGGCACCGAAATCACAGCCTTTGTCGAGGGCGACATGCACCTGAACATGGCCAACTTCGGGGTTACTCCACCAGAACTCGTGACGGGGCCTGCCACAGCCGCTACCACGCAGGCTTCTCTGGTCATCGACTCCACCCCGCCCGGCGCAGACATCGAAATCGATGGCGCGTTTGTCGGCAATACACCATCCACTGTCGCGGTCGCCATAGGCAGCCATCAAATCGCCATCAAGAAGAAGGGCTTCACTGGCTGGACAAAGGCCCTCAACGTCACTGGAGGAACGGTTCACCTCAATGCCGAATTGGAGCAAGGAAAAGCGCCGGAACCATCCCTCGCACCAATTCCACCACCTCCGCCGCCGCCTCCGTCAGCGCCGCTATAAACCAGCCATCGGAAACAACACCTGAGCCCATCCGGCCTCAGGTGTTACCTTGTTTCTTGACGGCCCCTCATGAACCGACGCACCCGCAGAACGCTCTGGATAGTGGCCGCAGTCCTGCTCTTTCTGGCCGTGGTCATCTTCCTGCGCTCCAAAGCTCCGCCTGAGGCCGCCCGCCTGCTGCCCGAGTCCGACGGCATCATTTACCTCGACTTCAAGCCCTTCCACTCCTTCCTCCACAAGGACATGAAGCCGCCGCAACGCGTCCCTGAGTTCCAGCAGTTTGTGGATGCCACCGGCTTTGACTGGGAGCGCGATCTCGACCAGGCGGCCATCGCCCTGCACCGCATGAACGACCCTAACGGCCCCAACGGCCCCGCCGCATACTCCATGGTCCTGGTGGGCAAGCTGACCGGCAAGCGCCTCAATACTTGGCTTGACGCCCACGCCGCCTCTCGCGAGTCTTACGCCGGCCACACCGTCTACAGCATTCCATCCGAGGGCCGGACCGTTCGCGTAGCCCAGATCGGCTATGACATGGTGGCCGTCTCCAACACCCCCACCCCCGAGCAGATCCACTCCATGCTCGACCGCCATGCAACCGCCGCATGGCCTTTCGCCGGCTCCACGCTGCTCAACCAGCACTTCCACGAGGTGCCGCTGCTCTCGCTGGCCTGGGGAGTGGGCCAGATCGGTTTGCCATTCTCAGAGAGCGGCGCAATTCACATCTTCGGCTTCGATCTGCACCTGCCCTCCGACTCCATCATCGTCGCCAGCCTTACCCCAGCCCTTTCGCTCAAAGGCGCGCTGAATCTCAAAGTTGAAGAGATCGCTCCCACCGACGACGTTGCCGCCGGCCAGCAGGCCGCGCTCCTCACCCTGGTTGTATTGGCCCGCGACTTCACAGTTCCTCTGCCCGAGAACTCTGCCAGCAACGGCCTTGCCAATCAAGGCCTCAAGCAACTCCTTAAAACCGCTGAGGTCACCAGGGAGCGAAACCGGGTCGTGATCAAGGCTTCTCTCTCGTCCGCTCTCTTCAGCAGCCTGGCCGCGCAGGGAAATACTTCGCCGCCCACGCAACCCTGACCCGCTCTGCCTCATCTCATAATCACGATCGCTCTTCCCTGCGGAGGTTCCATGTCCCCTTTGGCCCCATTGCCCCGTTTACTGCGGATCCCTGCCCTCTTTTGCACCCTCGGCCTTTTACCTTGCTCGGCCGCGCACGCCCAATTCCCAGCGAAGGCCGCTCCCTCTCACGCCGTTCTTACCGGCCAGGCCGCCTTCACCGACGCGGCCCATGAGTCCCCCGGCATCCGTCGCCACCTGACCGTCGCCGATCTGCCCGCTCCGGCCCCGCAGGAGTCCGTTGACAACGGCCCCACCATCGTTCCACGGCCTCAGAGCGTATTGCCCATCGCCCCTAAGGGTTTCAAAGTCGAACTCTATGCCACCGGCCTCGATAATCCCCGCCTCATTCGCACCGCCCCCAACGGCGACCTCTTCCTGGCCGAGAGCGAGACCGGAAAAATCAAGGTCTTCCGCGGTGTGGACCCCGACGGCAAGACCAAACAACTCTCGGTCTTCGCCTCCGATCTCCACCAGCCCTTCGGCATCGCCTTCTATCCCGCAGGCCCCAATCCTGCCTGGGTTTACATCGGCAACACCGACGGCATCCTCCGCTTCCCCTACAAGAACGGCGATCTCGCCGCTCGCGGCCCCTCGGAACATCTGGCTGACCTGCCCGGCGGCGGCCGTCTGCGCGGCGGCGGCCACTGGACCCGCGATCTGGTCTTCTCGCAAGACGGCGCCAAGCTCTTCGCCTCGGTCGGCTCCCACTCCAACGTCGATGACGCCGACACCCATCCCGAGGAGTTCCACCGCGCCGATGTGCTTGAGTTCACGCCGGAGGGCAAATTCGTTAAGGTCTACGCCAGCGGTCTTAGAAATTGTGTCGGCGAGGCCATCAACCCTATCACCGGCGAGCTTTGGTGCTCCACCAATGAGCGCGATGGCCTGGGCAACAACCTCGTCCCCGACTACATCACACACGTCCAGGAGGACGGCTTCTACGGCTGGCCCTGGTTCTTCTACAACGGCCCCACCGGCGGCCTCCAGGACCCCCGCCATCCCGGCAAGCACCCTGAGTTGCAAAGCAAGGTCATCACGCCGGACATCCTAGTGAATCCCCACTTCGCTTCCCTGGAGATGTTGTTTTACGAGGGCTTGCAGTTCCCCTCTGAATTCAAGGGCGACGGATTCGCTGCCGAGCACGGCTCATGGAATCGCGCCCAGCGAGGAGGCTATGAAGTAATTCGCCTTCCGATGCACCACGGCCATTCAAATGGTGAATACGAAGACTTCCTCACTGGCTTCGTCCTCCCCAACGGCACGGTCTGGGGCCGCCCGGTAGGCGTTGCTGTGGCCAAAGACGGCTCCCTCTTCGTCTCTGACGACGGCTCCAAATCCATCTGGCACGTGAGTTATGTTGGATCGAAGTGAAGCGGTGTTAGCGGAGATTGTGGAGTTTGCACACCTTTTCAAGGTCTTACACCAGTTTCCCGCTCTCTCTCTCTGTGTCACATCCGCAGAATCACGGTTCAATTCTCTACAACCATTCCTTCAGATTAGGCAAATTGTTAGCGGCCTACTCGCCAATTTCGGCACCTTGTTCGGTTAACCCCTCAAAAAAGTGCAACCTTGTAAGCGAACATCTGGCCCTTGCAACGCACCACTTAAGCGAACATTTGACGCTCCTGGCTAACCATCCGTACGTACATTTCAACCCATGCAGCCGCTCTTCGTGCACTTATCCCTTAGTCCCTGGTCCCTGTCGGGGTTCCCAGCGATTCGGGGTCCCCAACGAGCGATTTTTACTCGTTGGGGTGAAGCGATAGGTCTTCGTCGCTGGGGTGGCTAGTCTCTGCTCTTCAGCCCCAGCGCCGTTACCACCGCCCCATCCACCCGCGCCGGCTGCCCGTCTTGCTTGTACACCACCCCAAACCCGCCGCGATAATCCCACATTGCCCAGCCGATTCCGTCCGCCTCCAGCGCCGTCCTCACATCGTGAATCCAGGCCATCCGCGAGACAACATCGGAGAAGTCTCGATACACCCCGAACTCGTTGCAGATCAGCGGCACTCCATTCTCACGGCCCCACGCCGCCGCCTCGTCGATCAGCAACCGTATCCGGTGCGCGTCCCATCGATCCAGCCAATAGCCCTCCAGCTTGAACCGGCTCGTCGCATCCGGAACCTGCTTCAATAACTCCTGCATCGTGTCTTCTGTCGCCGGATAGGGGATGTTATGCGTATAGCTCCACCACGCCTCGCCCCATCCCGCCCCCTGGTGTGTAAACTCGTGCGGATCGTAGAAGTGGAAGGTATAAATCACGTTCCCATCGCTGAGTGGATGAACGGTGAGCAGATCCACGATGTCGGAGTAATTGGGCCCTGTGGCGATAATCGTCTGCTGCGGCGCGGCCTCGCGAATCGCCGCCGCAAGCCGTGCCTGGATGCCGGCCCACCGGTAGGCGTCATGTACCTCCGGCTCGTTCAGAATCTCGAAGAAGACCCGTTCCGGGTCGCGCCCGGCATAATGCGCGGCCAGCCGCCGCCACAGCATGGTCAGCCGATCCACCGCATCGTCGCTCGCGCCCAGCCGCTGCTTGTAACCGCCCTCGGGGTGCAGGTCGATCTGAACCGCCAGCCCCTGGGCCATCATCGCATCCACAGCGTGATCCAGCCGCGTCACGAACTCGGCGTTCAGTCCGTCCTTGCCGCGCGGGTACCGTTCCAGCGGCGCCGCATCGATGCTCAGCCTCACATGATCGAAGCCCAGTTGTGCCATTAGCGCAATGTCACCGTCGCTTATATATCGTTCTGTCCGAGCGGCGGAGTAGTCGTTGGCCGACTGGGCAAACCACTCCGATGCGTTGACGCCCCGTTTCAGGTGCTGAGCGCGCGTGAAGGCCGTCCGTTGCGCGGCGGCATGATCTTCGGCGGCCGCGGGCAGGGTAAGAGCAAGCAAAACAGTTAAACAAATGAGACGAAAATGCACGGCAACTCCTCCTGCGAATGAAAACTGAAACCGAAGCTACAATACCATGGAGAACCTGCGCAATAGTCCTTGCCGGATGAGGCGCGAAAAGGGCACAATACACGAGTTCTCCTGAAAGCAGGCCGGATTCATGCGCAAAATCGCCTTTACATCGTCGGCGCGGCTCTCTGCTGCCCTCCTGACTCTCTGCCTCATCTTCTCCGCTCATGCCCAGAACCAGCCCGCGCCAAAGCCCAACCCCAACGACGAGATATTGGCCAGGGCCGGCAATCTCTACTACTCGACCGAGAAAACCGGCCTGGATAGCTTCGTATGCGCGATCCATCCGGATTGGAACGCTCTCTTCCTCAGCGCTGACAAGAGCGTCACAGCAAGCGACCCGCGCATTGTATTGCTCAACTCGGTCAAAATCACGCTGCACGGCCGCCGGAAGGGCACCCCCAGCCTCGACTGGAATCCGCCGGCTGTTCAGGACAAGAACTCAATTAAGCTTCTGGACGACATGCACCAGGCTACGGAACAGACACTCATGGGATTCATGCAATTCTGGACGCCCTTTGTGGACGGCTCCGCCGTGCCGGCCTCATCCGAGGGCCTGGAGATGACCAGGACGGAGCAGAGATTCAAGCTGCATGCCATAACGGGCGACACCGATGTGACCGAAGAGCTCGACAACCGGCTCTTGCTTAAGCATTTCAACGTAGTGATGAGCATGGCGACGGTCAATTTTGTCCCGGCTTATAAATCCACGGATAAGGGCTTGCTGGTGAACAGCTTTGTGGCCAATATTCAGCCGGCGGGATCTCCGCCCGAGAAGGCGCAGGAGATGCATGTAGCCATCGATTACCAGACCGTCGATGGCTTTCCGCTTCCGGCCCGGCTCAACATGAACGTGATCAATAGCGGAGAGTTCGACTTCAGCTTCGACGGCTGCACGGTAACCCGGCAGGCAAAGTGATCGCCCCATGACAGAAGCGGCTCCCATTTCTGGGAGCCGCCTCCAAATCACGTGAAATAATCTTCAATCCCTTAGTGGTAGCGCGTGAGCAGGTCAGTTGCCCGATATCTGCTCGTACGTGCTGCGCAGATACTTGTGCGGATTCACCGGTACCTTGTGGACGCGAACTTCATAATGCAGGTGCGGGCCGGTCGCGCGGCCTGACTGGCCCACGTAGCCGATAACCTGGCCGCGGATCACATGCTGGCCGGGCACAACCGCAGTCGCTGAGAGGTGACCGTAGACGGTAAGCACATCGTGGCCGTGGTCCAGCTCCACCTCGCGGCCGTATCCGGTGCCCATCGGCGCTCCAGTCACATCGCCTTCGGCTGTGGCGCGCACCGGCGTTCCGTAAGGCGCGTCGATGTCAATGCCAGAGTGGAAAGCGCCCTCTCCGTTGAACGGATCCATTCGCTCGCCGAAACTCGATCCCACGCGGCCTTCAATTGGCCAGATCGAAGGCGCATCCGCCAACTCCGTCCAGTCACCTGTAAAGCTGGGTGTTAGGCCACCCTCCAGCGCGCGCGATACCCGGCCAGAAAGCGCCTGAGTGCGCAGTGTATAAAACTCATCGATGGAGAGCATAACCTGCTGCTGATTCACGTCGTTCGTAAGAGCCAGGGTCGTGGGCGTAGGCGCAGCGGCGGCGCTGGCGGCAGCCGCGGGTACGGCCAGTTTGTTCGGTCTCAGGCCATAGAGCGCGGTCACTTCGCTCGCCAGAGCGCCCAGCGAGGCAACCTGCACATCGCGGTCATGCGCGATCTGCTCCATCTGCTTGTAGTTCTTGCGCAGGTTCTCCCGATCTTGGCGAATCTGGTTGAAACTCTCTGTTTTCAATAACATTCGGGTATACGAACCGGCCAATCCAACGATGGTAAACGCTCCTACCAACGCTGCAACGACAAAGCCGTATGCAAAGCGCAGAGGCAACGGAATCCTGCGTATCCGCCCATCCTCATCTCTGGCTACAAACAGAATGTAGTAGCGTTTGCGCAGCATCGTTGCCTTTCATCCTGCGACCGAAGAGCCGCCATGTGTCGATTGCTCTGATAAAGAGGCGCATGGCCAGAGGCTTTCCGGTCCACGCGAAAAAACATGCGCCCTCACGGGCGCAGCCTTCCGGACGCTCATCAAGCTTAACAAACCGCCTCTTGCTAGGTCAACGAAATCCGTACCGGAAAGTTGAATCGAAATGCGAAACGTTGTGGATATTCATGGCCAATTAGCCTACTCGGTGTACATTCCTGTCGTTTTCCCCTTTATTGGCCTGTTTTGCCCTATTCTCTAGATATGCAAGCGAATCGGGCCGATTCTAAAAGCGCCGGCAAACAGGGTGAACTGGCCCTGCTCGCCCAGATCCGCCGCCGGGCGGGGCATTGCTCAGGCAGCGATCTGCGGCTGGGTATCGGCGACGACTGCGCCCTGCTCCGGCTTCGGCCTGGCGAGGAAATGGCCGTTACAACCGACCTCTCCATCGCTGGCCGCCACTTCCGCCTTGACTGGCACCCGCCTGAATCCGTCGGCCATCGGGCTCTGGCTCGCGGTTTAAGCGACCTGGCCGCCATGGGTGCCCGCCCCATAGCTGCCTTTCTTTCCTTGGGTTTACCGCGCGAATTCACTGGAACTGCCGGCCACCGATCTGCCTGGCTCCAGCGCTTCCTTGACGGCCTGCTCGCCCTGGCCGCTGCCCATAAGACCCCCTTGGCCGGCGGCGACCTCTCCGAGTCGCCCATCGCCCTGGCCGACATCGTCCTTGTCGGAGCAGTTCCACGCGGAAAAGCCCTGCTCCGCTCCGGTGCCCGCCCCGGCCATCTGCTCTACGTAACCGGCGAACTCGGCGGAGCCGCTGCCAGTCTTGCCCTTCTGGCCGAACTCACCCGGCCATCAGGGCCTCTTAAAACCCTGCCCCAGCCTCCTAACTTCTCCAAAAAGCTGGAAGCGCAGCTTGCCCCGCACCTCTACCCGCAGCCTCGCGTTGCCCAAGGCCTCTGGCTCATCCGCCACCATATGGCCTCAGCCGCCATTGACCTCAGCGACGGCCTCTCCTCCGATCTCGCCCACCTCTGTGCCGAGTCCAGCGTAGCCGCCGAGGTAAACGTTGCCGCCCTGCCCATCCATCCCGCCGCAACTCTCGCCCAGGCTCTCAACGGCGGAGAAGACTACGAACTCCTCTTCACCGCCCCCGCCACTGCCCGCCTGCCCCGCAAAATCGCCGGCGTTCCAATCACCCCAATCGGCTGCATCACGAAACTCCGCCCCGGCCAGCCTGCCGTTACGCTGCTCACCCAGCATAGCCCTCAAACGCTCCAACCACATGGCTGGGAACACTTCTCCTGATTGCTGTTTGGTGTTAGCCCATACTCCATTCTTTCGCCGGCTTCTTGGCGAAAGGGCGAGGAACCACAAACCTGGACCCTGTCCCCCTATCGGTGAGGCCTTCTCGCCGGTCTTCATCTCGCCGCATCTCCCCGCATCAGCAAATCGTCTCGTACGCCTTGTAAACTCCCTCAAAGACCGCGTCCCAACTCATCGTCAGCGCATAAGCCCGCGCTGCCTGCCGCATCTCAGCATGATTGACAGGGTCTCCCACCACCCCGGCCACCGCTGCGGCAAACTCCTCGTCCTGCACAATCCGCCCCGTCTCGCCGTCGCGAACAATCGTGCATGGGCCGCCGTTGGGAGTCACAATCGCCGGAACTCCGCTGGCCAGCGCCTCTAGCACCACATTGCCGAAGGTATCCGTATGCGACGGGAAGACAAACAGGTCCATGCTCGCATAAGCCTCTGCCAACTCCTCACCGCGTAATACTCCTGCGAACTCTGCCCGCGGCAATCGCTTGCCCAGCCAGCCTTCCTCTGCCCCATGGCCCACGATCAGGAATCGAAAGTTTTTGTGCCCTTGTTGCTCCAGCTCTTCCTGCACCCTGGCCAGAAGGGCGACGTTTTTCTCTATCGACAGCCGCCCCACGAAGCCAAGCACTTGATCGCGGTCCTCGGGATTGCGCTTGTGCTTCTTCGGATGGAATAACTCCGCGTCCACGCCCCGCTGCATCAGAAAACAAGGCCGCCCCGTCATTCGCTCCAGCCGCCGGCACAACTCCGGATTGGGCGCAAATAGCACCTTGGCCACCGAATAAAATTTGGCCGCTGCAGCCATGGTCAGCTCCTCGATCTGTTCTCCCGTCATCTTCGATTGGCGCTTCGGCAGCAGGCGCAGAAACCACTTCGACCGCCGCGCCAGGTACTCATGCACATTGGTATGCCAGCTGGCGGCAAGCGGCAGCTTCAGGTAGTGAGCCAGCCCCGCCCCTAGCATTCCGATCTCGCTGGGGCCCGTAATGTGGATCAGGTCGGGCTTGAAGCGTTCCAGAACCTCGCCGATCAGCGGAATATGGCGTATATACACCGGATCGAAGCGCAGGTCTTTTTCCAGGGCAAACGACAGAAAACCTCGTGGCAGCTCCAGTGTCCACACGCTGCCGTCTTCCGTAGCGGCCTGGACGCGGTCGCCTGCGCGGACGCACAGGAATGGCAAATTGCGCCGCCGCGCAAAGGCTTCAAAGTGGCGGCTGGTGTGGGCAACCCCGTTCACCTCGTGAAACGAGTCGGGGAAGTACGCCACGCGCGGCATTCGTGCTGTCATCGGTTTGGCCGGGATCCCGACAGGCCGGGCTTTCAGATCCCCGCCCGCATTACCTATTAGACGTCATTCTCGCCCAGCGCCAGGCGCAACTGGTGCGATTCATTCCACGCAATCCGCAGCCCGCCTGAGACCAGGCCCCTGCCCATCAGTTGGACCGCCACAATACATCCCCGCATCATCAACGGCGCCCTCCCGCCGGGCCACAACTCGCTCAGAGGCCGCGCCACGCCGTTCTCATCCGGATGATAGACGCGCTCGTCCCACTTGCGCGAGCCCTGAGGAAACTCAGGATAAGCTCGCACCGCGTCGATCGTCGACAGCAGGATGCGATGCTTCCACGGCTCGGCGTACTGGGACATGAAAAGAATATCGCTCTTCTTTTCCCGCCGGATCTCATGCACAAACTCTGTGAAGCTGGCGGCATTCGTCAGGTTGATATTCGCATTCGGCTCCACGCCGTGCCGGTCGCCGCCGCTGACCAGCAGCATGTTCCACCTCTCGGCTAGCCGCCGCACGGCGCGGTTCTCATCCCAGTTGCGCAGTCCGTTCAGTTCCATTGCGTGCAAGTAGGCACCGTACTTTTGCAGGAACTCGCCAACCATGAATTCGTGCTTCTCCCTGCCGATCAGGTACAGGTCCCACAGTGGATGGTTAAATACCACCAGCACATTGGGTTCCTCGTTCAGCGCGATCAGAATCCCGGTGAGCCGAGTATCGCTTGGGTGGGCGGTGAACTCCGCCAGCGTCCGCATCCATTCCGCCGCCCGAGCGCTGGGCAGGTTGTGAATGCCCAGGTGGAAGGACTGCTCGCCGTAAGGAACGGTCCACTCTACCGAAACCGGAATCCGGCGCGCGCTGGGCAAGGTGCGCAACAGCATCGGCGCCTCAATGTTGTCGTGGTCGGTGATGGAAACCATCGCCGTCAACTCCATCTTCTCGATCTGCCGGCTCTCCAGATCGAAGGCCAGCTTAGGAGTCATCGGCGGCGTCCAGTAGCTCTCCGCGTAATTCACCCGCAGCCCATGCATCTGCTCCGACCTGCGCTCCAGCCGTGTGAGCAGGGGCCGTATCACCGGATATTGGTTGCCGAACTTCGCCAGAAAGTCCAGCGTCTCCCTGGAGTGGTTGGTGTGACTGTGCAAAGAGACGCCCGTCCGG
>Ga0182017_10002900_pt1 | contig 12864 bp, 10 predicted proteins | sample 712E3DmetaG_FD_120492 | JGI IMG/M metagenome (GOLD analysis project Ga0182017, IMG submission 120492) | Permafrost microbial communities from Stordalen Mire, Sweden - 712E3D metaG | ecosystem: Environmental > Terrestrial > Soil > Wetlands > Permafrost | place: Sweden: Stordalen | collected... | reverse complement strand
TACCCCGACCGTGAGGTCGAGGGATGAAGTTCTCCCTGCCTCTTCCCTTCTCTCCTTCAAGAGGCAGGGCAACGAAGTTGAATTAGGTAAATACCCCGACCGTAAGGTCGTGGGAAGTTTATTTCTAAAGCCTTTATGTTATTTTCCAGTTGTTTTGATGTGGAAACTCCAATGATAATAGAATTTCCTTAAACGAGTGATTTTGAAAAAATTCTAACGTTTTAATGACGCCTTAGCTTTTTGGTCTATCCAGAAGCGAGCTTCATAAAAACAAAGTAAACGAGGCGTAAGAATACCAGAAATCGCTTGGTCCTGACCATTATAACCTTTAAACCACGGTTGATAGAAAGCATAGGACTTCGTTGCAAGAAGAGATACGGTGAAATGCCCTCGCGCGACATACTCGTTTGCATTTTTCACTAATTGCTTCACATCATCGATGCTAGTAGCAGTGAATGCCTTATTATAATAAGAATCAAAAACAGGATCGGCAAGGTAAATCCAATTAGCTCCATATCCGGTGGTAAGTTGTATAAGTTGCCTAGTTGGCGAAGAGCTAGAACCAATTATTCCAGTTGCTCTCATTGCCATCGCATCTTGTTTTTTCGCGGTAACAAAAGCGAGCCAAGATGCCGGGTCCATCGTCTTTATGGTCATATCAACCCCAATGGCAGAAAAGTATGATTTAACTATCTGTAATAAATCCAAATCCCCCGAACTATCAGCAACTATATCGGTCTTAAACCCATTAGGATAGCCAGCTTGGCCTAAAAGCTGCTTGGCCATCGTGGGGTTGTAAGCATATTCGTCCTTCAAGTCCTGGGGCCATTGATCGTATGGGAATCCCCACCCAGTCGCGTACTCAGATGTTAAAGTCGAAGGCAGCAAGGGGATAGTACCCTGATAGTAATTACTAGTTATGCTTTGTAGGTCTATAGAAAGCTGTAATGCCTTTCTGACTCTCACATCATTAAAAGGAACCACATCATTTCTCGGGTCTATAGTATTTGAAGTCGAAGGAAGCAATAAATGTAATATCTCAGGGTTTGTTTTTTCGATTGATTGAGCGTCTGAAACTGAGATTTGATCCATTGCGTCAATTTTACCTGATCGCAATGCCGCCAGTGCCGTAGCATTATCTGGCATTATAAGAATATTGAGTTTATCTACATACGGCAGCTTGTTTTGGGGATAGCGCTCGTCATATCCCCAATAATTGGGATTCTTGACCAGAGTTGCTGATGAGTCTGAAACAAAATCTTGCAGAATAAACGGTCCGGTACCAATTGCATGATGCCAATCGCTTAAATCACCCCATTGCTTTACCGCCTCAGGTGCTACAATATCATTTACAGAGCCAGGTGCCGCTTCCAATGCCTCATACACTATTTCAGGGTTTGGTAGCGTCCAATTGAAGGCAACCGTATATTTGTCAGTAGCCATTACCGATTTCAAGTAAACGAAGGAGCTACCTGTAGCATAATAAGGTGCAGGTTTGGTAAAACCGTCACCCAATCCGAATAACCGGTCATAGTTAAACACAATGTCATCGGCGGTAAACTCCCGTCCATTAACTGGAGGTATATTTTGCCATTGGATTCCTTGACGGAGATGGACAATGAGTGTGTTTGGATCCGAAAACTCCCAACTGTTGGCCAGGAGTCCCTTGGTATAATCATTTGGACGAAATTGGGTTTGGTAGGAGAATACTGATGGATCTACAGTCCAGTCATCCGTGAACATTCTTTCTAACCAAGCAGGCTCTATACTTGCTAGTCTTTCGCCATAAATAGGATCAAACATCACGGGGTTTTTGTTCAATCTAATGGTCATCGTGCCGCCGTATTGAGGAGTACCGAGTTTATCCCACCAATGCCCAGAAGTAGTCGTCTGAGAAACTACAGTAGTAGTTGAAGTGATTATTTTACTTGTTGTCGTACTAGTCGCAACTGTTGAAGAAATAGGAGTAGGCACGGTAGTCATCGAAGTTGTCGTGTTAGTCTTTGAACAACCCGCTGATAATCCAATTATCAAACCAATGATGATTATGCTTGCTAAAATCCTTTTCAATTGTTCGCTCCATTTGAAGCACGACATTATGCTCCGAAATTTCAGTTTCAATTTGTAATTTGAAATTTACCTGATTTATTTTTATTTTGTCCCTTCATCTCCTTCAAGGGGATAAGATATCTGGTATTGTAATTAAAACCATCACATATTAATTTAATGCTGCTAAAAGACTCGTGGCAAATAGATTAAGATTTGTCATCTCTAAAACCTGAATGGACCATACCTCCTTAAATTACATTTTAATTTTAAACATCTACCGGTAAGTGGAATAGCTTCCTAGGGTTCTCTTCAAATATTCTATTTTTGTCCTCTTCTGGTATTGACATTTGTTCCACTGACCGGATTGTTTCTCGAAGATAATATTGTCCGCCCTCGCAACCAAAGGCCATGTCAGTGCCGAAAAGTATATGATCGACGCCAAAAAAATCGTAACCACACATCAATATAGATGTATTACCCCAAACTGCGGTATCTCCATACATCATTTTGTAATAGTCAATTGGCCTTTTTGTAAAATGCCAATTAGCGTCACGATGTCGATACATTTCTGCTTCACCGACGCTTTGCCCCATGAAAATCCTATTCGCTTGGTAAGGTGCGAGCCCTCCGCAATGGTGTGTTACGATTTTAAGGTTAGGATACTTTTCCATTAAGCCACTCCACACTAGACGACCCATCGCGATTGTGGTTTCAAACGGCCAATTAAAAGGTTCCTGCGCCAATCTCCCTATATTATCCTTAGCTGCTGGCGCAACGCCTTTAACATAAGTCCGAGCTCGCATGGAAAAAGACCTTGAACCGCTACTCATATGCCGGGGGTGAATAAGGATAGGCAATTGATAATAATTCATCCTCTCGAAGAGGGGCTCAAATTCGGGAGAATCAAGTGGTTTGTCCATAATATTACTTGCTATCTGAATTCCTCTAAAACCGAGTTCCATAATAGTCCTATCAATTTCTTTTAAGGCAGCTTCCATATTGTTCATAGGTAGGCAAGCCACAGCTGCCAGGAATTTATCTGGGTATTTCCTGACTAATTCTGCCATGGAATCATTGGCAATTTGAGCCAGTTCAACTGCCAGTTCCGGATCAGCCACATCCTCAAGCGTGGGTTCAGCGATATTTATGATCTGACCATAGCCTTCATAGCGGTCCATTATGCGAAGCCTCATATCGAGATCACGTACTCCGGGCCTCCTGACCTCATAATATGCTCCCTCTGCACGTTTTTTCGGTGTTTTTTTGTATAGAGCCTCAAGATATTTGGGGGGTAATATGTGTGTAAAAACGTCTATCTTTTGCATATTTTAGATTTCCTTCTTTTTTCCTTCTTTTTTAGTCATTTGTACTAACTGATTAATTGTTGATTATTGTTTAATAAAATACTCCTGAATAGGTTCAGACTATCGATCTGGGAGCAAATTTATAAGTATAAGAAAACAAATAATTCGCCACCAATTCAATTGAATTTTCTAATGGATAACGATATATTATTCGATATTATGTTGTCAATTTAATCCAACCTTCCAGATATTTCTAATAATTTCACCATTTAGAGAAGATCTAAATAATTTTAATTATTATACGGGTAAGCGTAACAAACTTCTGGCATTACCCTCAAATATCATTTTCTTTTCAGTTTCGGGAATATCCATATTTTGAACAGCTGCGACTGTAGCCCGGTTATGCCTTAAACCGTATTGGGTGTCATACGGAAAATCTGTGGCGAACAACATGTGGGCTGCACCATAAAGCGAGTAACTACACATCAAACCGGGTGTATTGCCGTAAATAGCTGTATCCACGTAAAACATCTTCAGATAATCCACTACTGGTTTACGGAGATTCTGTTTCAAATTTGTTTTCATGCGCATTTCCCCAAAATCGGCAAAATCGATGACCCGTTGTTGCAGGAACGGAATCATTGCTCCGGCGTGATGGGTGATAATTTTCAAGCCTGGGTATTTTTCCATCACCCCACTGTATGTCAGGCGGATCATCGCGGTCGATGTTTCATATATCCATCCGAATAAAGTGTTCAGACTGTATTGAGACTCTTTTTCAGTGCGGTAATCAGCGTAATCGGTATCCCGGTGTGGGTGAATCAATATCGGTAAATTATACTCAGTCATTTTTTGGTAAAGCGGAAAAAACTCTGGTGAATCCAGGGGTTTATCATTTACTGGGGTAAAGACTTGCACACCTCTGAATTTTAAATCTTTGATCGTCCTGTCAACTTCGATTAAAGCAGCATCGATGTCATTCATCGGCAAGCAGGCAATAGCAGCGGCAAACCTATCTGGATATTTCAAAACCAGCTCTGCCATTTCGTCGTTGGCTAATCTGGCCAATGCAAGCGCCTTTTTCTTATCTGGAATTGTTTCCAAGGGAGGTAAAGATACCGTTAGGACCTGCATCAAGCCTTCGGTTTTATCCATTATGCGGAATCGCTGTTCCATATCATACATCGTCGGTAGGACATCAACCATTTGCACAACCCCAATTGTTTTATCAAGGGCAGCTTTGTATTTCTTCGGTACGATATGGCAAAAAACATCTATCATCATTACAGCCTCCTTTTAAGAATATTTCAAATCCCAAACTCATATTTTGCTAATTCATTTGCATTTATTTCCTATTCCCCCAAATTTGCTATTTGTTGTGTCACTTTTAGCGAGTTTTTTTAATTTATCGTACATAATTTGGGCTTAAGAAATAATAGTGGTTTTTCATTCAAGGTCATCATTATTAGTCGTTGACTCAGCCTTATTTCGGCTTCGATTTTTTTATAATTTCGTCCAATATCGGCATCAAATACGTTTTGAATAACATTGGGTTTTCCGGCATCCCACAGTGCGACAATCCTTTCATCTCAGTAAACTTTGCTCCTTTGATTTGTTCCTTAAGCATTTGGATGTCTTCGATAGATTTGGTCGGGTCATATTCACCGTTAAGCAAATATACCGCACAACGCGATGTATCTATTTTATATGTTTTACCAGTCAGGTCATGTTCATTGAAATAATAATATAAATCACCCTTGGTTACTGAGGGAGCTGACAGCATAGCACACCAACTCTCAATGCGCCGGTATTTTTCGGGACTCATTGGTGAGGAGAAATACAAAGTATTAGCCCTTTTATAGTCATTACCTATATATGGGTGATAATATGTATCTAACGTAGGCTTGCCTGCTCGTAGGGCTGAATTTACCCCTATGACCGCCCGGAATTGATCAGGATATTCAAGTGCCAAATCTAGAGCCAAGAATCCACCCATAGCATTGCCTATAAATACAGGCTTTTCAAACCCCAGTGCGCGGCTTAATTCCAATTGAAAGTCCATGACGAAACTCTTGGTAAGTCTGTATTCCTCTTTCCACCATTGTATAGATTCCGGGGGTAATGACTTGCCATGATAAGGGAGGTCGGCAACAATGACATTGTATTTCGAGATAATTTCCGGATCATTCAACAAGAAACGCCATTCTAATGTTTGGGACCCGCTAGCATGTTGGCAAATAATAGGGATACCCTTCCCACTCTCTTCGTAATAAACACGATATTCAATTCCTTGGATTGTTAGATGAATATATCTGGAAATAACGGGATCGACTCTTGCCATTAAAATCTCCTTTGGCGATGTAGTGGCACTATTTATTCTGCAGTTCCCTAAAAATATCGAGCATACGAGTTACTGCCCAAAAGTGGCTGAAAGCACTGATGGTGTCGCCCTCCAGACGGAAGTTACCACGTACCATGCCACCGAATATTCCGTCATAAAAGCGGGGAGGAATGGGTTGCAGAAACTTTTCCCAGGCATCCTCAGCGCCCCTAACGGCAAAATCCCAAGGGTCAGCAAATGCGTTTTCGGATTTAATTTGAGTCACGATGCCGTCACGGAATTTGACAATACATTTAGTAATACCCACTTCGATGCAGACATCTTTGGTCATATAACGGGCAGCGATTTTGAATTCGGGGTCAGCATTAAGGGCATTTCGAAAAAAATCTGCGTTTTGGGGGTCTATAAAACGTACTGCCATAATTTGTTCTCCTGTTATTTTCTAAATGACTTAACATTTTATTAATTATGTTGTTTCGCGATCTCATCTAGAATTGGCATCAAATATGTTTTAAATAATGGGGGGTTTTCTGCCATCCCAGCGTGCGACATCCCTTTCATCTCATTAAATTTTGATCCTTTGATTTGTTTAATTAGCATTTGAGTATCTTCGACAGATTTTGTCGGGTTGTATTCCCCTGTTAACAAATATACCGCACAACGCGAAGTATCCATTTTATCTGCTTTGCCAGTCAAGTCATGTTCATTAAAATAGTAATATAAGTCACCTTTGGTAACAGATGGAGATTGCATGGCACACCAAGTAACTTCACGACGGTATTTCTCCGGACTAGTAGGTCCACAAAAATACATAGCATTAGACCGTCTATAATCATTAGTAACGTCAGGGTGGTTAAACGTATCCAGGGTAGGTTTTCCCGCACGCAAAGCAGAATTCACCGCAATTACCGCGCGAAACTGATCGGGATGTTCCAATGCCAGATCTAGAGCCAAGAATCCACCCATGGCATTACCCATAAATACGGGTCTTTCAAGCCCCAATTCACGGATTAACTCCAAATATAAGTCCATTAGGAAACTTTTTGTAAGCTTGTATTCCTCTTTCCACCACTGTACTGATTCCGGCGGTAATGATTTGCCATGATAAGGGAGGTCGACCGCAATAAAACGGTATTTCAAAGTAATATCACAATCCATCAAGATCCGGTTCCATTCTAACCCATCGCCACCACCTCCATGCTGGCAGATTATGGGTATCCCTTTACCACTTTCCTCATAGTAGACACGATATTCAATGCCTTGAACAGTAAGATAAATATATCTGCCCTCTATTGGTTCTATTCTTGCCATGTTCTTAATGTCCCGAACTCTGTTTTACATTCTGATCTATCCAGAATCTCGCTTCATAAAAGCAAAGAAGGCGAGGAGTAACTAGTCCCGAAATCGAATTGTCTTGACCGTTATAACCCTTGAGCCATGGCTGACAAAGTGCAGTGAGTTTGGGTTGAAGTAAGGATATCAGATAATGCTGTTGATCGACGTGTTCGCTCGCAGTCGCGATTACTTGCTTCGCTGCATCAACGCTTGTGGCTGCATTTGCCTGATCCGAAAAGGCATCAAAAACAGGGTCGCTAATATTCATATAGTTACCTGAAGCTCCTGTATGAAACCCGTTTAGTTGTAAGATTGGTCCATCTGTGGTACCAAGTATTGAAGAATTACCGCGAAATGACATCTGGTCATGTTTATCAGCCGTGACGTAAGCAGTCCAGGACGCAGGGTCCATCGGGCGTATGTCCATGTTAATGCCAACCGCGGCAAAATATGACTTGACTATCTGCAATAAGTCCATATCGCCAGCGGTATTAGCAACTACATCGGTCTTAAATCCATCAGGGTAGCCGGCTTGAGCGAGAAGCTGCTTGGCTCCTGTCGGGTTGTAAGAATATTGTGCCTGCAAGTCTGCCGGCCACTGCTCCCAGGGGAATCCCCAACCTTTCAAATATCTTCCAGGCATAGTAGTAGGGTACGGATCAGCGTTCCCGTGGTAATAGGTACTAGCTATTGTTGGTAGATCTAACGACATTTGCATGGCCTCCCGGACCCGGACGTCATTAAGAGGTTTCACATCATTTCTTGGGTCTACCGAAAGGCCGGAACTCATCGGAATGAGTATTTGTGATATTTCAGGGTTGGTTTTTTGAATTGATGCCGCCTGAGTATATTGAATTCCGTCCATGGCATCAATTTTACCAGTGCGTAAAGCCGCTAACGCCGTAGCAGTGTCAGGTATTATAAGCAATCGTAATGTATCTACATATGGAAGTTGGTTCTTGGGATATCGCTCATCATATCCCCAATAATTTGGATTCTTTACCAAGTTGGCTGAACTACCATCAACAAAATCTTGCAATATAAACGGCCCAGTGCCTACGGCATGATGCCAATCGTTAAGATTTCCCCATTGCTGAACTGCCTCAGGGCATTCAATATCCACATCGGCACCGGGCACTCGCATCATAGTCTCTAATATGGCCTCAGGATTGGAAATACTCCAATTGAAAGCAACTGTATACTTGTCAGTGGCAGTTACCCCTTTAAGAGGCTGAAAAAATATGTAACCCGAATAAGCTGGGTTTGGTTTAAAGCCCCCGCCCAGACCGAGCATACGATCATAATGAAAAACTACATCACTAGCGACAAATTCTCGGCCGTTAGCAGGAGGCAAATTTTGCCAACGGACTCCTTGTCGTAAATGAACGACAAAGGTAGATGGATCTGTGAACTCCCAACTTGCTGCCAGAAGGCCTTTCTCATCCTCGCTTGGACGACCAGTTATCCGGAAGTCGAATACAGACGGATCTAATGTCCAGTCGTCCGCAAACATTCTTTCCAACCAGGCCGTTTCTATGCTTGCGAGCCTGTTACCATAATAAGGGTCAAACATTACAGGATTGATGTTCAATCGAACGGTCATTGTTCCACCATATTGGGGCGTACCAAGTTTGTTCCACCAGTTCCCAGATGCAGTAGTAATTGGGCTGGTTGTTGATAAAGTCGTGAGCGTTGTTTTAGTCGCTGAAGAAGTAGCAATTATTGTTGACGTTGAGGACTGGGTAATGGTCGATGTTTCTATTGAAGTTTTTGTGGAACAAGATGCTAAAACAAGTGATATAACGAGTGAACATGTTAAGGCTATCCATGCAATTCCACTTTTCATTCGATCCTCCTATTATTTAATAGAAAATTTACGGTGAATTGTCTGTAACTCAGTTTTAAAAATATTCTTATATACATATTTCCCTGCAAAGCTAGCTAAGCCACTTAACCCCGATTACCTCCAGGGCTCCAACGACGGGAGGGGACTTCTACCAACTTAGCTGCGAGTCCTACCACAAACTCTCAGTACCCTGGGTTCCCCTGGCAAAGCCAGCCTTGCAGCATTCAATCATTCGCCTGGTTCATTTTCAGTATCTTTTTACACTCACGCGCTTTCTCAACAGATTCATTTATATCTTTCAGTCTTTATTTTGTCTCTTTCGAATATGGTTAACGTTATGTCTTTATATGTTTTTGCATCATCCTCTTTTTTGATGCTTGCTCTATCCAGAACCTGCTCGGGTAGAAGCCGGACACCACGGGGCCGCCGCCATGCGCCCATGCCGAGCCGAATTTTGTCAAAGCACATCACAATTACTATTTATAAACCAATGGGCTGATTAAATTGAACATCGATGTCGAATTCTATATCTATTTCAATATCTAATCCAATAATATTTTGGCAGCATATAATCAATTATGCGACTTGTTAACATCCTCCTAAATGAAATAAATTATAAAGTCTTGTCCTTTGGTCTAATTTTTTATTTTAATTTTCTACCATGTTTTCGATAGCGTTAGGTTGCGCACCTTCAACCAGCATTCTAACCTCCACTCGAATTCTTTAAAATGAATTTCTAAAAATCTCGCCATTAGTTTTTGTATCCAATCTTATTTGTGCAGGCGACGACTTTACTATCAGATCAGTAATAATTGCTTCGTCATCTATCTTGCACCCGAGGTCACCTAGTCGTAATCGCATACCGATGCTATCCAGAAACTGTTCCATTGCTTTGAGGCCGTCTTTTTTACCAAAGACGTTTTTCCCGAGCAAATCAAACCGATTTTTATTCGAACTATAATAATGACTCATCCAAGCGGGTAATAAAGCTGCCAAACCCTCTCCATGAGTTATATCATAATATCCGCTTAATGCGTGTTCAATACTATGACAGGTCATGGTTCCGCCTCCTCCACCTAATCTTGCTATTTTCGACATTGCAACGGTACTTACCCAAGAAAGTTCTGTTCGGGCTTTAATGTCATCAGGGCGTGCTATTGCCCGGGGGAGGTATTCTACTACCATTTTCATTCCGGTTTCGCTGATACCGTCCGTTAGGGGAGACGGAGTAGTGTCAGTAACGTAATATTCTATTAGGTGGGACAAGATATCGACACCTCCAGCTTTGATCTGTTTCATCGGAACGGTTAATGTCAATGCGGGGTCAACGATCGCAATTTTGGCTAGAAGCGCAGGAATTCCTCCTAGCGGTTGTTTAATATGTGATTCCCAATGCGTCAGGACAGCGCTTCCATTCATTTCGGAGCCAGTGCCCGCCATAGTCGGTACTTGGATAATAGGCTTTATTGGTCCTTCGACTTTAGCCAGGCCTATCGTGTAATCCCAAATTGGTGACGTGCCACTACTTCCTAAAGCGATTCCTTTAGTTGTGTCCATCACACTGCCGCCACCAAGTCCAATAAATAAATCAGGTTTTTCTTTTCTGGCTAGTTCTGCCCCTTCATCCACCGTCGTAGTATGTGGATTGCATTGCACTTTATCGAATAACACAACATCTAAATCTTTCTCTTTGAGATTCCCAATCACTTTATCTAATAATCCAACACGTCTGATATCTGGATAGGTCACCAGAAACACTTTTCGCCCCAATTTCGCTGCTTCTTCGCCAATGGCACTGACACTGCCTGGGCCAAATTTGATTGCTGTGGTTAAGTGAAAATTAAACATTTATCTCCTTGCTAACAAGCGGTTAATTCCATTAATTTTCATTTGACTAAAATGGTAAATAATTTTATATTTTAGCTCTCAAGCGATATCCAATGTTTTCACATTACACAACCCAAATAACTGAATTAAACTTATAAAATTTTAAGTTTTAGGTGTTTTTTTACCACCTTATTGTTTAAGATCACTTCAATTTGACCATTCACAGGTTTACTTTCTGCTATTTTTTGAGTATACTGGAACCCCCATCTTTTCGCCTTCCCCGGTTCCATATATCATTATCATCTTAGCTGGACCTTTCCCAACAATAACCATGGAATGTTTCACATTCGATGGGCAATAGATTAAGGTATCGCGTCCAACGGTTTTTTTGATGTCTCCAAGGGTCACTTGTATTCGTCCTGAAATTACGTAAAAAATGAGGTCAAATACTGGGGTTTCCGCACTGTATTCACGATAATGTTCATCGAAGCCGCCCCCTCGCTCTAATTTAACCAGGGCGAATGTAGTATGTTTTGAGGTTTCGTTTCCTCCTCCATGAGGTTCAGAAACCGCTCTTAGGAAACGACTTACTATCACGTTGTGCGGATTAGTATCCGCACCATGTACATGGGGTTCCGTTTCCGGCAGCGACATTATAAACCCTTTTTTTTCTTCTTCCTTCACATTTTCCTCACTTTAGTATCAATATTCGTTCCTGCCAGTTTAAAGAGTTTGTCATACATCCAATGGATGCATAATCATCTAGTTTCTAATCAAAATCTTCAATGTTATTCTACGTATTTCTTCTCTAACTCTCGCCAAAACTCTTTTCCTCTAAGGTGTTTTGAAAAATCCTTATCAAGCGTAACTCCCTTCAGCGGAGTATAATTTCCTGTGTCGCGAACCTCTTGATACACGTCAAATAAAACTTTTTTGACAGCATCCATTGGTGAAGCGGGTGGAACCCACACCTTGGCTTCAATATCCTCACAATCTTTGGCTGTAAAACCTTGAGGCGCCATTCCCCACCAAATCAACACATCCGGTGCCCCCAATAGCTTATAAAATCGGCTCAGTCCCTCTTTGTCTTTTTGTTTGAATTTTGATTCGAAAGGCACGGCATGGGGTAGTATCATATCAACGCCTAATTTCACACAAGCTTTGGCCCGTATTATTACCTCTTCATCACCCATCGTTGCGCCTGCATCAATTCTGGCAACGATGATGAAGTCTTTGTCCTTTTTGTTACGTGCTTCTAAAACTGCTCCTATCTTGCCTAAGTACTCATCTCTTGGAACAACCTCGGCAAGATTATGGGGCGTTTTTACCGGTATAAGATTTATTTGATCACTTATAATGATTCCAGCAACACCGGCACCAATGGCCTCCTGAGTCGTTCGATATGCGGCCAGGGCGCTGCCAAAACCATCATCAGCACCCATGATAAGGGGTATATTGACAGAATTAGCCATATATTTAGCGCAATTAATCAATTCGCTAGATGTAGATAAACCGATGTTTGGCATACTAAGCTGCGCATCACAGGTCATTCCCGGGGACAAAAAAACTGCTTTACATCCCACCTTCTCGACAATCCTGGCAGACATACAATCATAAGCGGCCGGCAGAATCAGGACTCCCGGTTGTTTCAACAGCTTACGAAGTATAGTTGTTTTTTTCGTTTTTCAACCTCCATTCCGATGCTATCAACCTTTTTACTGGCTATAATCCACAGTAGGTCTATTCAATTTCAAGCTAATTATTACGTTGAAATACCCATTATGAAATGATTGCCAAAACAGGTAACGGTCCCCTATAGCAATGTGTTTTGAGGAACAGAATGCTAGCAGCTTATTCAGCATAATATTTTTTCAAAATTCAAAAGGAAATTATTCCCAGAGGCATAATACTGCTAATACCCCATGTTTTTTTTCAGATTCGAGTCTATCCAGAACCGTGCTGCATAGAAACCCGGATAAAGAGGACCTCCACTTCCCGTTGACACGGAACTATATTGACCGTTATAACCTTTCAGCCATGGTTGAGAAAAGGCGAACAAATTCGGTTGGAGTAAGGATATTGTGAAGTGCTGTCGCGCAACATATTCGTTCGCGTCTCTAAGTGCTTGCTTTACCCCATCTATGTTATTGGCAACTAAAACC
>Ga0182017_10002899_pt1 | contig 12865 bp, 16 predicted proteins | sample 712E3DmetaG_FD_120492 | JGI IMG/M metagenome (GOLD analysis project Ga0182017, IMG submission 120492) | Permafrost microbial communities from Stordalen Mire, Sweden - 712E3D metaG | ecosystem: Environmental > Terrestrial > Soil > Wetlands > Permafrost | place: Sweden: Stordalen | collected... | reverse complement strand
CTTCCATAAGGCGCCTCGTATGTCACCATTATAGTATTCCCTGAACATCGCTCCGATACCGCCAAAATCAGTCTGTATTCTTCGTAAGGATTGAAACAAAAAAAGGATGTCACTGTCTTTCTGGAATCGATAGTAAAGTCCTTTCAAATTTGTAAAATCTCCTTTTTCTATGTACCTCCGTGGACTCGCTCCCATGAGCGAAAAGAGCGTTTCAAGGAATTTTTTGAATATCTCTATTTTGCCGTAAGCAAATTGGGAGGCAAAAAAACCTGCAATTTCAACGCTACGCCTGTCTTTATACCGATGGATGAACTCGACGGGATCATTTTTGACAATGTGCGCAAGACCTTCTTTTTCCCTTTTGTAGATATCTTTCAGATTAATTGTAGTTCCCTTTTGTTAGAGCTTTGCCGGTAAACCCAATTCCTTTACTTCATTTTCATTTTCTTTAAAAATCTACATTAAAAAAGGGGCGAAATCAAATAATACCATAGTGTAAAAGTGATTTTTATTATCGATACAAAAAAAATAGAATTTAAAGGAAAATGAGAGGTGTTCCTGGCTTCGCTAACTTACGTAATGGAGAACAAAGACAAACCAGCCTCGGGGCATTTCAGGCCGCGGCGATTTTCGATGCATGACGCGAAGACAAAGGCGAGCACACCGGAGGCGTAGCAGCGCTACGTTGAGGATGCGACGAGTTCGTGGGCAACAAAGTGAGGCGCAAAAAGCGCCGCAGCCTCCGTCATTGACATTTCAACGAGCCTATTCTATTATCCACATAGCCCCATCACGAGCCTAAAACATGCAAGGAGCATAAGCCATGGAAGAAAATAAAAGCAAGGAAGAGCAATACAACGAGGCACGCATTCTGCACAAATCACTGGACGAAAAATTGCAGATGCTCCAGGCAAAACCGTACCTCACGGAGGATGAGGAATTGGAGGTAAAGCTCTTGAAAAAGAGAAAGCTCCACTACAAAGACATCATGGAGAATCTCAGGGAAGAGACGGAGAAGAAATAGACTCCCGGAGCGTCCTTTCGGCATCTATGATGATGTGGGGTTTCTGCTCAATGGTCTCATAGTTATATTCGGAACCATATTCATGACCCATTTCAACGTTGCCGGTTTCATGGCCAACCAGATTCCGGCGCGCCAGTGGATCATGAATTCCATGTTGCCTGATATCAGCATAGCCTGGGGCGATTTTTTTGTGGGCAAAGCCCTCTATGATTTCTATTTGGGAAGCAAATAAAATATGAGGAGGTAATGTAAATGAAGAGATTAGTTATGATTGTTGGTTGTTTTATGTTCCTGTCTTGCCTTAATTCCGGACCGGTTTTGGCAAATAAGTCAGCGGTCTCGATTGAGGGGCCCAGCAGCGCCGAGAAAGGTTCCGAAGTAGTCATAAAAATCACGGTTACCCATAGCGCCAACTCGTTTTTTCATTACACCAAATGGCTGAAAGTTCAAGCTGGTGGCGTGCCGGTCGAGCAGTGGAACTATTCGGCAGGTAACCGGCCTGACGGCGCAACATTTACGAAAGAGGTTAAGATCAAGGTGGACGGGGACACGGAAGTAGTCGCTGAAGCAAGTTGTAATATCCATGGAAGTGCAGGACCGGCAAAGTTTATGATCCTGGTGGGTGACGCGAAGACAAATCCTAAATAGTCGAGGATGAAACTGTCCATCTGTTGCCTGCAATCCCGGACCTTCCGGTTTTTACCGATGGCAATGAGGATTTGTATCCATGCTTCCATGACTGATGACTGAAATGATGGTCGCGTCATCTCCTAATGTAGTATTATAAATACCTCAGGCGCAATATCTTTTTCAGGCATATTTTCTCTTGACAAACTTCTGGGGTTAACCGGACAATAAAAGGCATTACAACAGGACTTATGACAAATATCAGGCTTAAGATATGACTTGCCCGGCTTCTTACGAGAGCGACACAATCCTGAAAATTACCGATCTGACAAAAGAGATATGATCCACTGAGGGCTGTTGATCATATCTCTTTTTCTGTCAATCCAGGCGAAATGGTCGGCCTCCTCGGTCCGAACGGTGCAGGTAAAACCATTGCCATTAACATGATCCTCGGTATTCTGGAACCGGCAGCCGGCACAATCGAGGTTCTGGGCAAATCATTAAAAGAATCGAGATCGAAACAAAGTGAGGGACGTTCCTGACTTCGCTAACTTATGTGATGGAGAACAAAGACAAACCAGCCTCCGGGCATCTCGGGCGGCGGCGATTTTCGGTGCATGGCGCGGCGACAATCGAGTTCCGCTCAGGCGAAGATTCTCACAACCTTCGTTATTCCTGAAACCCTTCGGACTCAAACGCATCATATAATACGAAGATTAGAGAAGCCATGCCCTTGTCGGATCGACGATTTTCTCCTTGAAATCTGTCACCGATTGCGGGAAAATGGATTCATGGGTGGGGGCCTATCAAAAAACCACTGAAAGAATGATGTCATTCACAATAAGTAGTTTGTCACGTTAGTCAACGACCTCCCCGACTGGTTATGGTTGATAATCAACAGCGCTGTACCGGCAGGTCAAAAATCTCTTTAGCTCAGATACGCATTGGGTTGGTTTTTCAAAGATTGAGTTTTTGAGGTATAATCATATAGAAAGACCTGAGGAGGGGCAATATGAGTGTGTTAATACTTGCGCTATTGATCATAACTGTAGTGGCCGTATTTTCAGCACAAAATGCTTTACCTGTTTCCATTGTTTTTCTTTTTTGGAAGTTTCAGGCATCTTTGGCAATCGTGATATTTCTTTCGGCATTAACCGGTGTAGTCATCGCCTCGACCGTTTTTCTCTGGCTCCGTATCAGACGGGCAGGAAAACCGGCTCGCATATGACGCACCGGCAGTAAGTCACTATAGACATATACGATGATTCTCCGAAATCCTTCAGTCGGATCGACGATTTTCTCCTTGAAATCTGCTAACGTTTAGGGGAAAATAAATCAATGGGTGGGAAAAGAGCAGTCAATAATCGGAGAAATCAAGTCACTAACCATTGGCTTGTCACGTTAGTCAACTACGTCGCCGACTGGTCCCGTGTTCCTGACACTTTCGAATGAACTTTGTAATAACTATAGTCAAAATATTACAGTATTTCGGTTTTGACCCACCACTCGTTGTCCGAGAGAGATTGTTTTATCCTCTATGGAAGCTTATTTCCTATTTGTCCGAAAATAGAATTGGCATTTTCGCTATCAGTCTTGTTTTTATCTGCGTGGGGTTATTGTGGTTTGATGCGAAGCGCAGAAGAAACAAGAAAAACGCTATCCTGGTTTTCGAAGTGTGCATAGGTCTTATCTCCCTTGTTGTTATCGGTGTTTCTTACCTCTTTATAGAAGTTTGTTTATACGACCCCGCTAAGACACTGCAACTTAGGTCAGATACCTTAAATGTCATAGTAATACCAATCCTTAACACTGATACCCAATCTTATCTTCACATGGATCATATGGGTACTTACGAGCAAGAAGTCCTGACAACTTGTTTAACCAAAAACATGCCTCGGCTTCCCTACGGGACGAAGGTATCAGTGAAAAGTCTCCCCGCCATTCATATACCTTCATTTCTATACAAACCTGACGATTTTAATCGATTTTTCAAAAGCATACGTAATTACACTTTCATAGTGTGGGGTTATAAGGTTGACAACAAAATAGAAAAAATCCGCCTTGACATCAACCCGGATCGTATAATTGACCCCAATAATCAGGAACAAGCATCGCTATCTAAGGCATTCCAAGACAAGCTAAGCGATACCACAAGTATATTGTTTAATGACCTGAACGCATTGCCACTGTATAAGAAATTGGATTTTCTATCTCTCCTAATAATGGGCGTAGTCGAACAGTCACTCAATGCGTCTCTTGTTGAGGCGAGACAATATGGCCTGGCTAAACATCAACTCAGCGTATGCTTGTCACGAATTGATTCCGCTTTTGAAAGCCTCCTCGCCGACTCGCCATCGACCAAACATTCTGATTTGAACAAATACCATGATTCCTACAGAGCACCATTTCTTGAATTCAAGAAAAACATAGAATTGGAGGAGCAAGACGCAATCAGACAAATTCAAGAAGCATTCAATCGAGTCATGGCTAATCCATACGGTCCTTTTTTTGATCCAGAACCGTATTTCAAGTGGTTATCACAACAAGAAGATATATATTCGATGGGCCGACATTTTCCTGTTTTGGGTTGGAAGCCAAATGATTCCGCCTTCGAATTTTTTGTCTATAAGGCACTGGACGGCCGTGATAATGTGTTACATGATGAAGAAATTCATAAGATGTTTGAGAAACTGCGCGCTAAATACGGCGATATATTTATTATAGATTATTATGAGGCAATAGTTCTGATAGCAACATGGGGTGACGCAAGTCGATTAGGTAGAATATTGGATAGACAAAGGAGGACAAACAAGTACAATCTGGCATTAACGGAAAAACAAATAGAATTGTATACAACATATGTCATCGCGATAGACAACATAAGATGACAATCGTGACAAGACGGGGAACGTCTATAACGTTGTGTGTGTGTTTTAAATTAGTTTATTTCTCAGCCTTTCTGGCCGAGACGATTTTTGATGGATGACGAGGCGCTCGAGGGCTGGGATTCGCAAGCGTACTTTCAAGTACGTCGAAAAATCACGGGCCGCAGGTTGACAAAGTTTGCCGCGAAAATAGCGAGGCCCCACATGGCCAAACTTGTTGAGCCTGACCAACCCCTTGGGTTATACTTATCCGAAGAATAGAATAGCCGGAGTACGAAGATGAGAAAAAAAACATTCACTATGCGCAGCGGCGCGAAACCGAAATGGAAAGAAAGCGGAAAATCGATTGAAGAGATCGTGAGAGATTTGCAGGCCGGCGTCCCGCAAAGCCCATATAGAGAACAATCACTCAGGATTCACGGTCTTATCTGCGCCAAGTGCGCGCGGGAGTTTGATGATAAGGACAGACATCTCCTCACCGTCCACCATAAAGACGGTGATCACAACAATAATCCACCCGATGGTTCCAACTGGGAAAATCTCTGCGTCTACTGTCACGACGATGAACATCAAAGGGGCATGCTCGGCGATTATTTCAACGAAGGGAAATAATTCCGATTCTCAATCAAATACGTGATGATATACTCATCCGACAGGAGGCGGGTATATGGCCAACGTCCGGGGAAAGCTTGCACCGGACACAGGACATCCGAAAGCCGATAAATACCATTTCTAAATCAAAGATGTAATGAACTACCCCGCGGCAATTTGCGGGGCAATCAAGGCGGCAAGGAGAAGGCGACGAGGCGTATTGTATATACGTTGAGGAAGCCGACGACGCTGCCAACAAAGATAGCGCTTTGATTTAGAAATGGAAAAAGAGGTCCACGGACCCCGGTGACTACATGGCGCGAAAAAGCTCTTTATAGCTTTGAATCACATAGTCGGGTTTTGCAGCCAGGATCTCTTCCTTCAGGTTCTCCCCTTCAGAAATGATCACCACCCGGAGACCTGCATTTCTCGCCGCATTTACATCGTCCAGGCTATCACCCAGGAAAATACTGTTGTCCTTGCTTACGCCCATTCTCTCTAACGCAAGGTTTATCCCGTCAGGGCTTGGCTTGAGATTCAGGACATCGTTACGGCTCAGTGCAATTTCGAAAAAACCTTCCAGACCGAGCTTTTTCAGGGCCTTGGACAGGGTCTTACCCCCGACGTTGCTCACGAGAGCGGCATGAATCCCTTTTCTCTTGATCGCATGAAGGAAATCCTTTGCCCCGGGCCGAAGAGCCCAGCGCGTCAGGGCGTCCTCATCATACCGGTCATAGACATCGCCAATCCTCTCCCGCACCTGATCCGGCTGCAATCCGAATTCAGCCGCCATCTGCATCGCCTCGCTCAGCAGTGTGGAATATTTTCTGCTGCGAATCCGATCTTTCGCGAAGCCGATCTCTCGAAGCGTTTCCAAGACCTCTTCAACCGCTTCAGAAAGCTTCCACTGAAAGTCGACCAACGTTCCCTCGAAATCGAAAAGCATTGCTTCAATACCTTCAATTAAATGTGCTCCCATTGTACCTGTCCTCCTGACGTAAACGCTCGTTTATCTTCCATGGAAGATCATGAATCATCTGTTCATCCGGTACATCTTCCCTTGCCGTTAATACGTGTTTATTTTTCATATTTTCTTCAAGCTTTTCCCGTATACTTCACCTTATGTATCATCGCTATCTCAAGGTCTTCGATCAACCCTCAACTGCCAGATTTACCGCCATTCCGATAGATAATGCGTGGCTTAGCTTCCACTATCCACTTCACTCGTCAAGTATTTTATATCATGCTTTACAAAAAATAAAAAACATCTTGACAATCGTTATTCCCTATGGTATATAATGCTCATGTACAATGTGTAATGATGCTGTGTGTTTTAAATAAGTTGCTTTTCTCCTTATTTTCCAAACCTCTTGATTTGGCCGTCTGAACAGGACCGGGCGGCCAAATGCTCAAAGCACAATAGTAGTGTCATACGACAATTACCGGCTACTGCGTTATATTGACGCAGATATATCACTGTGGTAGAGTGTTTTGCCGGGCAATGAGATCGTTCAGTATGAAGGGGGTTGTTGTATGCGTTTATTGATGAAAATATTAATCCTGGCGACTTTTATTCTTGTTCAATCGTTGTGCATGGCAGCGTATGCAAGCGGAGAAGAACTCCTTATCTTCGCAGGCGCTGCAAGTAAACCGGCCACGGAAGAAGCTGCGAAGGTATTCGAAAAGAAGACAGGTACAAAAGTAAATATTATCTTTGGCGGGTCCGGATTTGTCCTTTCCCAGATGGCCCTTGCAAAAAAAGGTGATATCTATTTCCCCGGTTCATCGGACTTTATGGAAATTGCAAAACAGAAAAAACTCGTTTTTCCAGAAACAGAAAGAAATGTCGTTTATCTTGTGCCCTCCATCAATGTTCAGAAAGGGAATCCCAAGGGCATCAAAACACTTGCAGATCTCGCCAAGCCCGGTATACGTGTTGCCATTGCCAATCCCGAGGGGGTATGTCTCGGACTCTATGCTGTAGAGATTTTCGAAAATAATCTTTCGCAAGATGCAAAATCAGCCCTGATCAAAAATATTATGAACTACACGGAAAGCTGCGAAAAGACGGCAACGGCAATTTCTTTAAAAACCGTCGATGCCGTTATCGGCTGGAGTGTCATTCAATACTGGGACCCGGAAAGGATCGAGACTGTCCCCTTCAACAAGAAAGAGATCGTCCGCATCGGCTATGTCCCCATCGCCATATCGAGGTTCACCGAAAAGAGGGCGCTTGCTCAAGCCTTTATCGACTTCATCCTCTCCGATGAAGGCAGGACCATCTTTCGCAAGTATCATTATTTTATGACTCCGGATGAGGCATTTATCTGGATCGGCGAAAAAAAACCTGTTGGTGGAGCATATTCCATCCCCAAAGAGTGGATTAAGAAATGAGTTTTAAGAAGCTTTCTATCTCCTTCGGTGTCGCCGTCTTTCTCCTCTACGCAGGGCTTATCCTTTCGCTCTTCTATTTTTATAACGGACCGCTCTTTCTTAAAACCCTCTCTTCGGAGCGAGCGCTCTTTTCCATCCGTTTAAGCCTTTTCACGGCAACCGTCACCACATTATTTTCCATCTTCTTTGCCATACCTTCCGCCTATGCCCTTTCACGGTTCCGGTTTTTCGGCAGGCAGATTATCGATACGGCCCTTGAGCTTCCCATGATCGTCTCTCCCGTAGCGCTTGGTGCTATGGTCCTCATCTTCTTCAATACACCGGCCGGGCTTTTTGTACAGGAAAAAGGTGTCCAATTCGTCTTTACCATTTACGGCATCTTTCTCGCGCAGTTCATAACCACCGTCGGCATAGCAATCAGACTCATAAAGGCGGCCATGGACGAAATACCGCCCCGTTACGAGGAAGTAGCTCGGACGCTCGGCGCATCGCCTGCAAAGGCATTCTTTACCGTCACACTTCCCCTGAGCAAAAAGGGGATCGTTGCCGCTTCCATACTGACATGGGCAAAAGCGCTTGGGGAATTCGGAGCTACCATTACGATAGCAGGATCTATGGCGATGAAAACAGAAACGATCCCTATTGCAATATTTATGCGCCTTGCAAACGCCGATATCGAGGGCACCGTCGTACTCGTGCTCATACTGATCGGCATCGGACTCAGCGTTTTGTACGGCGTGCGTCTCTTTGTTCACGGCAACACTCCCTATGCGTGAGCAAATATGGTAAGATGAATCGTTATGCCCCGTATAGAGCTGAAGAACGTCAGTAAATATGTTCTCAAAGATATTAATCTCACCATCGAGAATAAAGAACTGCTTGCGCTTGTAGGCCCCAACGGCTCCGGAAAATCCACGCTTCTCAACGTCATTGCGGGTCTCACCGATTATAGTGGAGGGGTCTTTTTTGATGGAAAGAAGATGGACAAAGTCCCGCCACATAAACGCGGTGTGGGCTATCTTTTTCAGGACCTGGCGCTGTTTCCTCATCTTGACGTAGCCTCCAACATTGCTTATGGTCTCAAGGTGCAGGGTTATCCCGAGGGGACCATCAAAGAGCGGGTGGTTGAACTTATGAGCGCCCTCCATATCGGTAAACTGAAAGAAAGATACCCTCAGAGTTTAAGCGGCGGCGAGAAACAAAGGGTGGCTATAGCCCGCGCAATTGCTCCGTTTCAAAAAATACTCCTCCTTGATGAGCCCACATCAAGCCTCGATGCCCAGACATCGAAATATTTCAGAGCCGAAATTCGCTCTTTGCTGAAGGAACTTGAAATAACATCCATCTTTGTCGTCCACGACCTCCTCGGCGCGGAGGAGATTGCCGACAGGATTGCCATCATTCATCGCGGTCAGATAGAACAGATTGCCTCACCCACCGATATCTTTTTTCATCCGAAAACCGATATCGTCTCTGAATTCATCGGAAAGCCCAATATTCTCAACTGTGACGACTGTCGCATTCTTTCTTCGGGACTTATTGAGGTCACTTCGGGCGACATGCGTATTGTCCTTCCCTATGAGGGCACGGCAATTAAAAAAATAGCCATCCCACCCCATGATATCTATATCTCCAACACAAAGCCACCGGGGCCCGCCCTTAACCGCTACAACGGCACCATTACCGAAGTCATTCCTTTGCGTTCTCTGGTAAGAGTAAAGGTAGCTATCGGCACCAAGAGTCTTCTCGCTGAAATGCCCAGTGAAATCTTTGACGAGATGAATCTCGAAACAGGCAGCAAGGTTTACATTATTGTGAAACTCAGGAGACTTCGCTATTTCGAATCTCTATGAATAATCATACGTGAAGGAGCAGATGATGTGGAACTGGAAACTGGTCTATGAGGATGAAACCTGTGCCTTTTACTGTGACCTCGATAAAATTGTCGACACCGTAGGAGATGAAGACGGCCTCTATGCGGGGACAGAATGTTACTTGCCGCCGCCCGGGCGTTTCGGGGTCTGGACATCGCTTGCATTCAAAAAGAAGATAACAAAAAAACGCTATGTCAAAGAAAGAAAAAAGACGGGCTTTCCCGTCACGGGGTATGAAGGCTATCAATATTCACTCTGTCTCGTAGAATTCGATACCCAAAAGATGCAATACCGCATCATACCTGCGGCAGACTACGATGGATCTGATTGCCAGATTGGCGATTCAACGCTTTTCGGAGATAGCGAGCCTCCTCTCATTGAAGGTGTAAGCGGTAACTGGGCAAGCATCCGGTCAAAAAAGACGCAACCCATGATAAGGGCAGTCTATAAAATGTTTTCTGCTCAGCGTTAAGGCTGTTTTGCGACCCAACAACTATGTTCCATGGTCGGGGGTCTGGGTTATGTCCATTTTTCCGCTAAAGTGGTAAAATCGGAAGTATGGGGCACATAAAGCTGAAAGAGGAAGACTTCGACAGGATTGTAAAGAAGGCAATTCAGCGGATACCCCCTGAGATCAGCGAGCATCTTGATAATATCGTGATTGCGGTAAGAAAACGTCCTTCGAAGAAGATGATGGAGGAGATGAGGCTTGGGCCTGACGAGCCTCTGCTCGGTCTCTTTGAGGGTGTTTCGTTGACAGAGCGCTCGCTCACATCACCCCCTCTGTTTCCTGATATGATCTATCTTTTTCAAGAACCTCTTGAGGCTATGTGTGGGACACTCGAAGAACTGGAGGAAGAGATCGAAATCACGCTCGTCCACGAAATAGCCCATTATGTGGGTATGACAGAGGAGAGACTCGCGGAACTCGGATACGATTAGGTTGAACGTTTTGAGCCAGTGTTTTCCTACTGTCCTGTCCCCTAAATAGCTATATATGGAATTGCATTGCTTCCTCGGCCTCGTGCTCCACAGAGAGAAAAACATTCTGCTCAATCCTTCCCGGCAAGCCTTCCGAAACTGTGAAAATTTTAGGTGGCATTCGTCTGTCGGATCGACGATTTTCTTATGACTAAAGAGGAATTGGCGTAGTACGGGGAAGACTTCGGGATCACGTAACATCCTGAACAACCCACCCGCTCCTTGTTTTGGGATACCATGCCTTGACCTGAGCCCCATTTCACAGCCCCCTCCCCATTCCCTCTTAAAAGCACCGCCATAGGGGAAAAACCAACAGAAAACCATTCCCGGAGCGGGAAGGCAGAAGAGACAAAAATGTGCGTACGAAAAGAGAGTTCACCGAGAATTGCTGCGGATTGAAGTGACAAATTGAATTGTAGACGAAAATACTATATCCTCATATCAATGATGATGTGCGTGAAGATCCATGGCTGGCAATAAAACATCGCGAGAGATCAGAGAACTTTCTCTCCTTTTTGATATCAGCACGAAACTCAGTGAGAGCCTTGATCTCAAGACAGTCCTGAAGCCCATTCTCCAGATGACGGCAGCGCACATGGGGATACCGCGGGGCACGCTGACAATCCTGAACAGAAACCGGGGAGAGATTGCCATAGAAGAGGCCTATGGGCTTCGACCCGAAGAAAGGGCTAAGGGCAGGTACCGAATGGGAGAAGGTATAACAGGCAGGGTCATCGACACGGGCAGGCCTGCTATTATCCCCAGGGTTTCAGAGGAACCCCTTTTTCTCGACAAAACAGGCTCCAGAAAACACCTCAACAAAAGCGACATCGCCTTTATCTGTGTACCCATAAAGATCGGGAACGAAGTCATGGGAGCTATTTCGGCGGATCGGCTCTCGAAAGAAGAGAAGTCTCTAAGGGACGATGTTCGTCTTTTGACCATCATTGCATCGAGCATTTCCCAGGCTGTCCGTCTGCGTCAGCACGCTCAGGAAGAACTTGAAAAGGTGAGGGAGGAAAACCGGCGCCTTCAGGACCAGTTGAAGGATAGATACAGGCCCAAATCGATTGTGGGCAATTCGAAGATTATGCAAAGCGTTTATACCCTCATCGAACAGGTGAGCAAAACCAACGCGACGGTCCTGATTCTCGGCGAGAGCGGTGTGGGCAAGGAACGTGTCGCCCATGCCATCCATTACGGTTCCAACAGAGCCGCCATGCCTTTCGTGAAAGTAAATTGCGCTGCTTTGCCTGAATCGCTTATCGAAAGTGAACTCTTCGGCCATGAGAAAGGGGCCTTCACCGGCGCTGCGGGGGTTCGCAAGGGCCGTTTCGAGATGGCCCATAAGGGGACCATCTTTCTCGATGAGATAGGTGACTTGCCGCCCGCCGTTCAGGTAAAGCTGTTGCGTGTGCTCCAGGAAAAGGAATTGGAACGTATCGGTGGAAACGAGACAATAAAAGTCGATGTCCGTGTCATTACGGCGACGAACAGAAACCTTGAGACGCTTATGGCGGAAGGAAGGTTCAGGGAAGATCTCTACTACCGTCTCAATGTGTTTCCTATTCTTGTGCCCCCCTTAAGGGAACGCAAAACAGATATTATACTTCTTGCTGATTATTTCATCGAAAAGAGCACTAAAGAAAACAACAAGAAGATAGTGAGCATATCGGCAACGGCCACAAACATGCTCATGAATTACCCCTGGCCAGGGAATGTCCGGGAACTGGAGAATTGCGTAGAGCGAGCCGTTATCCTTTCTACGGATGGGGTTATCCACAGTTACCACCTTCCCCCAAGTCTCCAGAGGACTGGGACAGAGGACGTCCCCGAAGGAAGCGGCGGCTTAAAAGACATTATGACCAATACGGAGCGGGGGGTTATTGTCGAAGAGCTGAAGCGCTCCCGCGGCAATATGGCAAAAGCCGCCCGCGCGCTGGGCATGACTGAGCGGATGATGGGACTTCGCATTGCCAGATATGGTATAGAGCCTTCACAGTTCAAGTAATTAACTCAATTCCTACTTTAATGTAGCTTGAAGCCCCTCACAGAGGCCTATTTCCTACCTTTATGTGGCTTATAGTTACCCCCATAATTTGCTTCAAGACAGTCTCAGAAGAGAGTCCAACTAACCCTTAGATCCCGTAATTATTAACGTTTTGCTCTGTGGCAAGACCATCCCAAGAGCACACGCGCCTTTCTGGCACAGTCATTGCAATTACTAAACTTTAAGGAGCAAGACACAGGCGTCTTCGAACCGGAGTTGGTTTAAGGACGCCTATTTTATTTTCTCCACGGAGAAGGTTAACAGGCAGTATTGGAAAAAGGTAGTACTCATATGCAGGGCATATGAGTACATTTCGGGAGGTGTACCATGAAAAGTATCAGATTGGTTATTATGGCGTGTATCATTTTTTCAGGTTTTGTCGCAGCAAATTTTCTTCACGCAGAAGAAGTCAAAAGTGCTGAGCCAAAAGCCCAAGAGG
>Ga0182017_10002896_pt1 | contig 12868 bp, 10 predicted proteins | sample 712E3DmetaG_FD_120492 | JGI IMG/M metagenome (GOLD analysis project Ga0182017, IMG submission 120492) | Permafrost microbial communities from Stordalen Mire, Sweden - 712E3D metaG | ecosystem: Environmental > Terrestrial > Soil > Wetlands > Permafrost | place: Sweden: Stordalen | collected... | reverse complement strand
GCCTTTTCATTTGGAGGAAGCCGAAGCAAACGGGGTTGACGTGCAGTTTTCCGGCCATACGCACCATGGCCAGTTTTTTCCGATGAACCTGCTCTATCGGTGGATTTACGAAACAAGCTGGGGTCGTATTCAAAAGGGAAAAACGCAGATTGTCGTTTCGTGCGGAGCAGGCACCTGGGGGCCGCCCGTGCGGACGAATTCGCCTTCGGAAGTGCTGAAAATAAGGATGAAGTTCGTGGAATGAAATTTGACTCAGGCGAACGCGAAATTTAAATTAAAAATCCGTTTTATTATTTATACGTACATAATCTCATTGTTTTTAATTGTTACTAAATTTATATTAATGTGAAATTAGTAGGAAGTAATTTAATATGCCTAAGAAATTAGTAGAGCGTTATCTTTTTCCCCAGGTCAAAAAGGACCTGAAACAAAAAATGGTTTTTCTTGGCGGTCCGCGGCAAAGCGGAAAAACGACCCTTGCCAAAATGCTTGCGGAAAATGATCAAAAGCGATACTGCAATTGGGATGATGACGGGGATAGAGAGTTGTTGTTAAAAGGGCTCCTGCCGGTTGATGAAGGGCTCATCATTCTTGACGAAATCCACAAATACCGGTTTTGGCGCCGGCTGGTGAAAGGTTGGTTTGATAAAAAGGGCGATGTTCTGCGGATCCTTGTCACCGGCAGCGCTCGGTTGGATCATTACCGTCACGGCGGGGATTCACTTCAAGGACGGTATCATTTTTTACGATTGCACCCCTTTAGCGTTGCGGAGCTCGGATTATCTTCAGTCAATGAAGTCAAGGCTCTTCTTGCCTTTGGAGGGTTTCCGGAGCCGTATCTTTTAAAAAGTGAAGTTGAAACTCGGCGATGGAGCAGAGAGTTCAGGACAAGAATCGTCAAAGACGAAGTCCGGGACCTTGAGCGAGTCATGGATCTTGGTCTGATTGAGCGGCTTTGCATTCGATTGCCCGATTTAGTGGGTTCGCCGCTCTCCATTAATTCTCTTCGCGAGGATTTGCAGGTTTCCCATATTGCCGTTTCGCATTGGTTGGAAATCCTCGAGCGTCTTTATTTTATTTTCCGTTTGCCTCCGTTTGGTCCTCCAAAAATACGGGCTGTTAAAAAAGAATGCAAGCACTACCACTTTGATTGGACGCAAGTAAGAGAGCCCGGTCCGAAATTTGAAAATATGGTCGCCTGCCATTTGCTTAAATGGTGTAATTATCTTGAAGATACTCAAGGCAGGGGAATGGAATTGCGGTATTTTCGGGATGTTGACTTGCATGAAGTCGATTTCGTGGTTCTTGAAGATGGGAAACCAACGCTCTTTGTTGAATGTAAAATAAAAGACCAGGATATCGGCAAGGGTCTGCTGTTTCTTCATGAGCGTATGCCGGGAATTCCCGCGGTACAGGTTGTGCTTGACGGTGTCGGCGATTACAAACATGTCAAGGGAATTCGAATCTGCGGGGCACATTTTTTTCTCAATGAGTTAGTATAGTAACAGTCTTCTTTTATTGTTTTGCCTCGGGGTGTTGTTTTTGCGCCGTTGTCTTTCTGCAATAATGCTCGCACGGCGCGCCCGTGGCCTCATACACCGTTTGTGAAGGCGCGGCCCTCGATTTAAACTTGAAAAGCCTGCACCCTTTCGGAAAATGCGTATCCCAGGTGACAGCAAAGTGTTTGCATTGTATACAATTGATTCTTGGTTTTTCATTCATGGGAATTTCGGCTTTTTTTAATCTTGTCTTTCCTTACGGCAGTTTTAGGGATGTTTTTTCCGTTCGCTGTACTACGTTTTTTTAAAAGGCGTTTTCGAACTTTTTTTATCCTTCCGCCTTCATCCTTTTTTTCTTTTCTTCCGGTAAATAATACCGTGCGCAGGGCATGGCCGCGAAAATTGTGTCCCTCAACTCGACTTCCTTGAGCCACGGTTCGTTAATCGTGTTGTTCCTGATATCGTCGAAGAGTTTTGTAAACCTTCCGATGTGCGTAGCGATGCGTTTTTTCGCGTAGGGGGCCATGGTTCCCGTTTTCAGGATGAACGGCCAATCGCTCGATTCGGCAAGAAGAAGCTCGCGCGCGGCCTGGTGCAGGGCGCGCGCGAGAAGGTCTCGACCACGGTCTCGACCGCCCCGGGACGGTTTTTTCCCGAGAAGGGCGGCATTGGCCCGCGCCATTTCGACCATGTTCTCTATCGCGTGATGGAGGTGGCGGTACAGCCAGTCGTTTGAACCGTCGAGCCAGTGTTCGCTGTATCCTTTATAACCCCAGCTTGACATCGAGGGTGTGCACACTTGGTTAACGGGATACTTTGCCAAATAGTCGGAAGGAGTGATGAGGCCAAGCGCGTCCTTGCCGGCGGCGATCTTCCGGACGAGGAACTCGATCCATTGCGGGCCCTCGAACCACCAGTGGCCGAAGAGCTCGGCGTCGTATGGCGCGACCACGATCGGCCTGCGGTCCATGGTTGTGGAGAGTCCGTCGATCTGCTTTTGCCGGTTCCGGATAAAATTATCTGCGTGTAAAGCGGCCTTGGCCCGCGCCCGGTCGGGCCGGTAGTGCTCCTTGTGTTCGGTGTTGCCGGTGATGCGCCAGTACTTGAGTCCCGTATTTATCCTGAACCCGTCCTTATGGATGTAGGGCCTGATGTAATCGTAATCGAGTTCGAAACCGATGTCGCGGTAATATTCCCGGTAATCCGGATCGCCCGGATACCCTTCTTTTGAGCTCCACACCTGCTTCGACGATTCCCAGTCCCTGCCGAAAGCGGCCACACCCGTGGGGCAGTAAACGGGGGCATATACGCTGTATTTCGGCTTGGGATCGGCATTGAGAATGCCGTGCGAATCGACGAAAAAATAGCGGATGCCCTCCTCCTTAAGGATTTCATCGATGCCGGGACAGTATCCGCATTCGGGAAGCCAGAACCCCATGGGCTTCCGGCCGAAAATATTTTTATAATAATCCACGCCGATACGTATCTGGGCCTTTGCCGAGGCCGGGTTTATGCCGAGGTTCGGGAGAAACCCGTGCGTGGCGCAGGAGGCGACGATCTCAAGGCGTCCTTTGTCCTGAAAATCCTTGAAAGCGGCGACGATGTCTTTTTTATAAACCGATACGAAATTTTTTTTTGTTTCCGCAAGCACCCTGTTGTACATGAGCGCGAGGCCGCGATACTTAGGCTGGAAGCGCGTCCTGAATATTTCTTTTTCAGAAAGTTCGATGAGCCTGTCAAGGTACCGGACGTAGCGGACCTGCAGGAGCTCGTCTTTGAGCATGGAAACCAAAGTCGGGGTCAAGGACATTGTAATATGAAAGGGGACACGATCGCTTGAGAGGCGCTCGAACACATTTAGGAGCGGGATATACGTTTCGGTAATTGCCTCATAGAGCCAGTTTTCTTCTAAAAAATGTTCCTGTTCAGGGTGCCTGACGAAGGGCAAATGCGCGTGCAGGAACAGGCACAGGTAACCTTTTACCATGGATACGCGCTGCTTCCTCCCGATGCCGGAGTTTGTTCAAATTGGTTTGAGCCAAAAAATCCGGTCATGTCCTTGCATAACCCTGAATCAGACGGGGCAAATTCATGATCCATCGGGAGTTTGGGCAACCTTTGAAGCAATGCCTTTTCCGTCCCGGAATCAGCATCCGGGACTGGTCGCAAGGCGGCCGTAAACGGTTTTATTTCCGCAACATTGACAATTGAACATTCGCCTTTTCCTTTGACCCGCATCCAGATTGCGTCCGGCTTTCCCGGCGCGGTTGCGGCCCGCGGCAAGGTCACGGTATTTGACCGGGCAAGCGGATAAAATGCGCCTTTTTGGGTGCGGACGCCGAAATCCGCATAATAGGTCACGTTGTCGCGCCAGAGGTTGATATACCAGTTCCGGGCCTTTGGGTCAACGTCGATATCGAAACTTGTTCGGGCATTTTCCCCCTTGGATTGAGTGGCGCTGATATCATGGACCCGCAGGGTGTACGCCGATTTTTTAAAAGCGGTAACGCCTAGTTTCTTTTTTACTTCCAGCACGGAAGCAGGAGTGGTTTCCCAATAGGCATGGATCCAATAAGGGTCCCGTACCATAAGCGTCACGTCCGTGGAGTTATAGAGCGCGGGTAATTTCTCTGTGTCGATAAATGTCGTGTCGGGCTTTACGGTAATGGTTTTGGGAATGTTTTTGGGTTTTTTAGCTATTAAAACATCCGGTTTTTTACGGGATGTTTTATGTGCCGCAGGTTTTTGAAATGCGGGCTTTTTCTTGTTGGGCAAAGATTTTGGCTTTTTAACGGGCCTCTTTTTTACCGGCTTTTTAACGCTGGGTACCGCCTTTTTGGGAGGCCTTCGAGAAATTGATAATAAAGAAACACGGCGCTTTGGCTTTTTCCCCTTTATCTTTCCGGGCTTGTTTTTCGGTCGTAGCTTTTTTGCCATACTTTGTTCGTGAAAATATGGTTTGTGCTACTTTACAATTCAAGTACTAATGAGGCTGATCGGGATTTGAGACGATAGTGAGCGTCTTCGATCACTTCTGAGGCCCGGATATCGAGGAAATCATCGGGGGACGTAAGCGACGTGTCGACGATCCGGCGCCAGCGTTTTCCCCCCGCCGCGGGTTTTGGAAGTTCAAAGGAAAGCGGTTGATGGTAGGCGTTAAGCATCACAAAAAACCGTTTCCCTTCTTGGGGATTATAAAGTGTAAAGGCAATGCTGTGGGAATCTTCTTTCCAGTCGGGCGCGCCTTGCGTCACACCGTGCCATTCAATGGCCGGGCCTGATCCTGTTTTGAGCGTGTTTGATAAACGTTCGTCCCGGAAAACGTTCTGGGACTGTCTGAAATGGACCAGTTTTTTGACAAAAAGCAGGAGACCGCTGTTTTTTTTCACGTCGTTCCAGTCAAACCAGCTCAAAGGGTCGTCTTGACAGTACGCGTTATTATTTCCCGACTGCGTGCGCCGCACTTCATCGCCCATGAGCAGCATCGGCGTGCCTTGCGACAATAAAAGGGCGAAATAAAAGTTTTTTATCTGGCGCATCCGGAGCCGTTCAATCGGCTCGTCCGTGCCTGAGCCGTCGGAGGCCGAGCCGACGGCTCGTCCTTCCACACCGCAATTCCAGCTGAAATTTTCATTAGCGCCATCCGCGTTGATCTGTTGATTGGCCTCGTTGTGCTTGGTATTATATGAAACCAGATCATTGAGTGTAAAACCGTCATGGCACGTGATGAAATTGATACTGCGCTTTTGTTCATGGTCGGGCTTTACGTAAATGTCGGGGCTGCCCATGATCCGGGAGGCCAGTTTTGAGACCGTTTGATTGTCACCGCGTATAAAACGCCGCACATCGTCGCGGAATTGCCCGTTCCACTCGCTGAAACGGTCGCCGATAAACGAGCCCACTTGGTAAAGCCCAGCCGCGTCCCATGCTTCAGCGATGATTTTTGTCCCTGCCAGTATCGGGTCCGAGTCGATGGACCAGATAACAGGGGGATTTGCCATAAGTTGCCCGGATTCCCCGCGCGCCATCACCGATGCGAGGTCAAAACGGAAACCGTCGACGTGCATCTCGGTGACCCAGTAACAGAGGCAGTCGATGATCAGTCGCCTGACGATCGAATAATTTGAATTTATCGTATTGCCGCACCCGCTGAAGTTCGCGTACATGGCGGGATTTTGTTCGAGTATGTAGTATGCCGAGTTTTCGAAGCCTTTCAGGGAAAGCGTGGGGCCGCGGTGGTCGCCTTCGGTCGTGTGATTGAAAACAACGTCAAGAATAACTTCGATGCCCGCCCGGTGCAAGGCCTTGACCATATCGCGGAACTCATCGATTACGCCGGTCCCCGAGGCGCGGCTGCCGTATCCGTTGTGGGGCGCGAAAAAAGCAAGCGGGCTGTATCCCCAATAATTTATCAATGACTCAGGCGCGTCCTGCTCGTCAAATTGCTGGACTGGTAATAATTCAACGGCGGTAATCCCTAAAGATTTAAGATAGGGGATTTTTTCGACCAGGCCGTCATAGGTCCCGCGTTTTTCCGCGGGGACCCCGGAAGACGGGTGACGTGTGAAACCGGCCACGTGCATTTCGTAGATCACGGTCTTGGAATACGGGACACGCAGGGACTTGTCGTCTTCCCAATCATATGCGCCAGTGTCGACAACCAGGCCTTTGAAGGCTGCGCCGCAGTTATCGCCCGGTGCGATCGCGGCCGCGCGGTCGTAGTTCGGACATTTTGCGACAGCCTTTACATAGGGATCGAGCAGGACCTTTGTTCCGTCGTATCGGAGGCCTTTGTTCGGTTCAAAGGGACCATATGCGCGATACCCATACAATTGGCCGGAAGCAAGACCGGGAACATACATGTGCCAGTAATGAAAGGTTTTGTTTTTTGCAGGGTCGAACGCAAGCACCCGTGCGGGCCGCGGACCGTTTACGTCGTCAAAAAGCAGCAGCTCCAACCCGGTGCAATGCTGTGAATAGACGCAGAAATTGACACCGTCGCCGCGGACGGTTGCGCCAAGCGGATGGCTTTGGCCGGGAAGAATTTCGGAACGCATGTTAAATAGTATACAATAAAGCGTTATTTTTGACAAATGGAAAATGACCCAAAACTATATTTTTTATATGAAACGTCATGCAATCGCAATGTTCGTCCATCCTTTTAAGGATTGTCTTCTCCCGAGAAGCACGCTGGTCGAACGCTTGAATGATTTTTGCAGGACCCTTGTCGAATCAGGGAATTCGTTCCAGAACATCAGGTTTAATCTGGTCATGCCGGGCTATTTTCTTGAACTTCTTGACCCTCTCCTTCTTTTGGAACTGCGGGAACTCCACAAGCGCGGTCTGGTCGAATGGCTCTTTACCGGGTATACTGAGCCGTTCCTCAGCTATTCCCCCCCTGGGCTCTTAAGTGAAAACCTTAAATATGGGTTGAATACGTTTACCGAGTTTACAGGGACAAAACCGTGCGGGTTCGTGCCGGGATTTTCGAACTGGGAGCCGTCGGCCATCGACATTCTTCGAGACGCGGGGGTCCTTTATTGCGTGGTATCGAAAGCCCTGCTCCCTCCGCAGTACAGGTCTTATTGCGGTTATTGGATCACCGAACATATGGGTTCTTCAATAGCGTTTTTCCCCGCCCATGTCGTGCGCCCCTCCGGGGGGGAGGCGATGCTTAACGGACTCGACCCTCTTTTCAACGAAGACCGCCAGAATACTTCCGCGGTCAAGCTCCTGTGCATCGAGGTGCTTTACCCGCTTTCCGGTCCCGGGGACGGCGCATCGGCCGCTTTGCGGACGGCCATTCGAACACTTGACAAGATGCTTTTAACGTACCAGTCCGTCCGTTGCACCGAGTTTTTCTCGTCGAATTTCAACCTCGGGCTTCATTACCTTCCCTCCAGTATTGTATTGGAAAGGGACGATGCCGAATCGCACCCGTATTTTCTCAACGAGTTCCACACCTACGACCAGGCGGGCATTATCCAGCGGAAAATGATGGACATTGCCGAAAACATTGCCGCGCGCAAGGAAACCAAGCTCTTTGAACCGATGAAAAAGACCCTCTTTTTCGTCCAGGACGTCAACCGCTACGTTCCATCACAGTCAAGCGGGTTCATGCAGTTTAACGACAGGAAATGGTGCTACGAGAAACTGATCGGGATCGAACGGGAACTCGACGAGAAAGACGATATTAAAGGCGGCCAGATCCGCATCAATGATTTTTTAAGGAACGGCAACAAGACCATTATTATGTCGAACAGAAACCTCGCGCTTTCCATCGATTATAAAAATGGCGGGCAGGTGTTCGAAATGGATTTTAAAAGCAGGTACAGCAACGTATGCAGCGCGATAAGCCCGGCCGGGCACCTGCTTCCCATGATCATCGAGCCGCCGCAGTCAAGGACCGCTTTTATTGACCATTGCATGCCCGTGGAAACGGGAATCGACGGGTTTTTATGCAATTCGTTTACGGAACTCGGCGATTTTTTTTCAGGTGACTTTACCTATAAGGTCAAAAAAACGCCGACGGGCATAAAAGCCTCCCTAAACCGCAACGGGTCGCTTTTGCAGGGCGATAAAAACTGCCCGCTTAATCTGGAAAAAGTATTCGGTCTGGAAAAAGACTATCCTATCATATCCTTCGTGTATCAGTTTTCAAACCATTCACTTACATCGTACGCATTTAAATTCGCGGCGGAAATGACCTTTGAGCTGCCGGGAATCGGAAGCGACAAAGCGCACATTTTCCAGGGTGAAAACGTCCATGTTGATATCGATAAAAAACCGTTTTCCATGAAGGAGGTCACGGGGTGGAACCTCGATGATCCGGTAAGCGGGATCCGGCTGTCTTTCGGCCTGCAAAAGGCGGTTGACGTATGGTGTTTTCCCGCGGCGGCGCCGGAAGGTTCGCATGACGGTCCTCATGCGGTGACCATGGTTATAAACACACCCGTAACCATCGAAGGCAGCAAGGCCTGGTCGCTCATGGGGAGCATTGTCCTTAAAAAACTTCGCAGGCAAGCGAAAGACGGCGATGAAATCTGAGGCATTGGACATCACCATCGTAAGCCGCGGCAGCTCACTATGGCTGCTGCTCAGCGGGCCGTTTCATAACGAACAGGTCCCCAATATTAAAGAAAAAATAACCGGCCTGATCGACGACGGCAACCGGCGGCTCGTCATCAACATGGAAAATGTGTCCGACGTCGCCGACTCGGTAGCGCCGATGTTTCTAACACTTGTCAATCTTATCAAGGGGAAGGGCGGCGATATAAAATTCGTTTTCAAAAACGAACCTGTCAGCAGGGCCTTTTCCCCGTACCGCAACCTTTTCAGCATTTATCCCGACGCGCTTGCACTGAACACCGGCGGCTTTTTCGGTATCCTCAGACGCCGCAGGAGCGTTTTATCGAAAAAAACCGGAGTGCGCATGTCAAGGCCCGTAGCGTTTATCCTGCTCGTCTCGCTGGGCGGGTGGTTTTTATCGCTGGTGTTCATTATTTTAATCCAGAACCAGCGCATCCGGCACCAGGAAATGGAAGTCATAGCCCTTTCCCGCTGGAAACAGCAGGCGGGCGTGGAAGTAGTGCGTCTGCGGGAACGGATTCGGCCACTTGACCAGCTCGGAATCCTTAAGGACACCGCCGAAACACATGGACGCAAATAAGGTTGATAATCCGCATGCCCCGCGGATCGGGCTCCTTTTCCACGGAAATAAAATTTGGATATCGGAATTGGTGAGCCTCATCAGCGTCGGCATAGTGCTTTCCCTGCTTTTTGCGATGAGTTTCTTTATTCTATTCAACGAATGGCGGATTCTTGGCAACGACAGGAAAATCGCGGCGTTCTCCACGGAAAAAATAACCATGAGCGGCCTACTTGTGCAGCTTGGCGCCGAGGAAAAAATAGGCGCCGCCCTTAAAAACGTTTTAGGAAACTCGATTTCTCCGGTCACCTACTATCAGCTTGTCGATCTGGTTTACGATAACAGCAAAACCTACGGATACGATCCGTTTCTGGTGCTGGCGGTCATGCAGGTGGAAAGCGTTTTCCAGCCTTTCGCGCTGGGCAGGTATAGGAATTTCGAACTGAGCGGGGCCCTTGGACTCATGCAAGTCAAGCCGGAAACCGCGAAGGAAATAGCGCGCCACCTCGGCATCGTCCTCACAAGCGATAAGGACCTTTTCAGGCCCGAAATCAACATGGTCATTGGCGTGGCTTACTTGACAAAACTCATAAGTACCTTTAAAAGCTTCAAGCTCGGGCTTTTAGCCTATAATCAGGGGCCGGGCGTTATCAGGGAGCATCTGATGGGAAAACAGCCGCTTTCGATGGAATACTACCGGCGGGTGCTCAGGAGCTATTACAATCTCAAGAAGTCGGCGGAAACACAGATGGCCGATACGCTTGGGTGAAATGGGTAACAATCCACACGGCTATTTTGATCACGCACAAACCGGCGCCCACGGCCATTACCCCGAACAGGGGCACGAAAACCGTGGAGCAAAGCGCCATACCCAATGCGCCGCCGAAAAGGTCCGCGGCATACAAAACCCCGGCGGGAGTATTTTTTTTCGAAACGAATTGAGCGCCGCATAAAACGCCGATCCCGAGATGGGCGCAAAAAAACAGCAGCGCCGGAGGATAAGGCATAATTGCCAAAGCTCCCAGCGACGCATAGCAATACAGGCCGATAAAAAGGTCCGAATGCCGGAAGCGTTTGAAAAGTGTTCCTAGAAAAAATCCGCAGGCAAGCATGATGAGCAGCAGCGAAATACGCGAATACAACAGCCCATAATTTGACTGATACAAAAGCAACAGCGCCACCGAATACACGCCCGCGGCAAAGCCCGTGCTGCTCATGGAGAGGACGTCCCTGGTTCTGGGAAGAATATATAGTACCACAATGAAGAGCGCGCCAAAAATCACAGCCACAAGTAACGAAGCACTTTTAAAAAGTTCCGTCCAGAGCGTAAGACCAAGTAAAAGGCCAAAGGGCTTGTTCACTGTATTGACAACCGCTTTTGGCCGGTTGTTTGCATCCACTTTGCGCTGTTCTGAAACAGCGGGAATGATCATGGATTCCAGATACTGTGTCCTGACGCGAGGTCTCCATAAAGCGGGAAACGGCTTGTCCGATGCCATAAAGGTTGAGGCTTCTCCGGGAAATACGAGGACGCTTCCGAACACGGCGCCCAAGGTAGTATATAATACGTCGGAAAGTTTTTTTTCAGCAGGGCCCAAGTAATTTTCGCTGAAGGGAAGCGTAAAAGAGAAAACGCCCGAATCCGGCATCAGGGACTTCATATGTTTAAAAAAAGAAACCGTATAAAACCTGCTCGCCGCGGCCGTTTGCGGAATCGAAGTTCCCAGCAAAATCACGTCGTAGCGTTTGGATGGGTTGAATGTTTCCACAGCGGTAATAATGCTTCCCGGCGATGCAATGCGGGGTTCGGATTCGATGCGGTCAACAGATAATTCCGGATACTTGGCCAATTCCGAGCCGTGCCCCTTGTCAAAAATGACAAGCACGGTCCCGGGAAATTGTCTCTGGGCCATGGGAACATGAACGGCCTGTTCGAGAAACGGTTTTTCCATTGTGGACTTGTACAGCGCCCCGTTCAGCATGATCGTGGTGTCGCGGGCCCCTTGTATAACGGTTATTTCCCCTTCACTGCCATAGACAATATGAGAAAAAGGGAAATTGTATTTCCAATGCATCGCAGGGTTATCAAATGCAACCATGAGCGCTAAAACGGCGCAAGCGGAAAGGACATATCTTTTTTTAAAACCAATAATCACGAGGAGCGGAATGAGTGCGCAGGTAAAAATAACGAGGTTTGTGCAATACAATAAAACGCAGGTGAATGTTATAAGCGATCCGGCGAACGCGCCCAGGCTTTCGAAGCCGTAAGGATTGGACGGCGGCCCTTTGGGGGCCTTTGAAAGGGCCCCGAAAACGCATCCATTGATAAAGGCAAACGGCGCTTCGGTTAAAAATAGAAGGGCAAAAACAGGCAAAGGTCCGATGAGTTCACCGGGCATGAAAAAAAGCCGGCTTGCACGTATCCCGAACATTCCGGCCCCCGCACAAGCAATAAGCAGGAGCGCGGCAAGGCCGGTATTCAGATTGAAAATATTCCGGCCCGCCGCCGCCGATAGGCTTCCCAGGCCCGTGGCAATAAGCCAGACGGAAAGGACTAGCCCGATAATGAATTCATTGCCGGAAAAAACAGCCAGATATTCGCGTATAAAAATGCACTGCACCGCCGCCGAAAGGATGCCGGTAGCGCAGATAAACAGGGATGGGCTATCACTTTTCCTGAAAATGGATGGCACGGTAACGTTTCACCGAAGCGGTTTTCCAGCCGTCTTTCGGCATACCGCCTTTCATCGAAAGGTGTTCAAGAAAATCGATTTTATCGGGGAGCTGTTCCCAAACCTGCGGAAGAAACGTCGATTGATGATAGCCGCTTTGAAGTATGATACCGTCCTGGTTCGGGACCAGTTTATTTAAAAGGTCTTGCGTGTCATGGTATTCAAGGGGTTCGGGAGGTGTAAGCACCGAAACTTCAATGCGGATTTCATGAAGTTCATCAGGGGTGACTTCGGGAAAGCGCGGGTCACTCAGCGCGGCGTTTTTCGCGTTGTCGATGACCGCCTCAAACAACGGCTTTATCCCTTCAATATAGCCGATACAGCCACGTAAAACACCTGCTTTTGTGAGAGTTACGAAACAACCGCGGTCTTTTTTGGTTATTTCCGGCGGGTTTTCCGGTTTTGGCATTGGTTTACCTTTTACGCAGGCCTCAAGACTTTGCCGCGCAAGATCAAGAAGAAAATCCTTCACGTCCGACGGGAGGTCTTGATTGGATTGGTTTTCATGAGAAGCGTTATTTGATGAACGCGATGACCCATAAGATGCATTTGAGGAAGCACCGCCGTTGATCGGTAGCATAAGACATACCCCTGTAAATAAGGAAGTTACTGAGGAAAATGAAAACATGGAACGCATTGAAAGAGTCCAGTAAAAAATACGGGAGATACTACAAGCGTTATATAATATAATAAATTATTATAGATTTAAAGTCCTTTTAGGATAATTCCGATACATTAGAATAAGACCGAATAATAAACCTACTCGTTATGATATGAAAGGAGGGGGATAATACAAAAGAAATCCGTATCTCAATTTTAATAAAAAGTGTTTTTCAAATCCCCTGAATGGCAGGGATGCCAGAATTACCATGAATGACGTCTTCGCATGGACATCATTCGCAACAAGGAGGTTTTCAAATGCGTATTAATCATAACATCGCCTCGATGGTCACCCAGAGTTCACTGTATCAGGTGAACCAGGAAATGTC
>Ga0182017_10002894_pt1 | contig 12870 bp, 10 predicted proteins | sample 712E3DmetaG_FD_120492 | JGI IMG/M metagenome (GOLD analysis project Ga0182017, IMG submission 120492) | Permafrost microbial communities from Stordalen Mire, Sweden - 712E3D metaG | ecosystem: Environmental > Terrestrial > Soil > Wetlands > Permafrost | place: Sweden: Stordalen | collected... | reverse complement strand
GGCATTGTCGCGGGGGCGGTGGCGAGCTATCCCACGGCCATGGGGGCGCTGGGCGGGCATTTGGTGACTTCCAAGGCTGCGGCCAAGCTGGGTGTTTCCGTGGAGGCCCAACGGGCGCGCGCAGGTTGGGGTGTGCTCCGGCTGTATGGCGTGGTGGTGGGAAAAGACAAGGGGCCGCTGCTCACGGCAGACAGCTTGGAAATCCCGTTTTCCGCCTTGTGGGGCCGGGGCGCTGTGCTGGCTGATGGTCCGGTCGCCAAACTGGTGCGTGGCGGACCCGGGGACAACGTCAGCGCGATTCTCGGGCGGTTGCATGGCGCCTCTCCTGGCCCCACGGTGAAGTCCAGCACGTCCGCTTTGCCCTCGCTGCTGGTACGGAATGGCAGTCTTCAGCTTACCGACAACCGCCGGGGGTTGTCAGTCACGGTGGGGGTGGTGGATGGGAGTTGGGAGACGGGGCTGCGCTACCATGTCGAGGCCAGGCAGGTGTCCGGGAGATTCGGCACGCATGGAAGCGAGACCAACCCGGCCTTTGGTGCCGACAGTGTGACCCTGGAGGGAACCTTGGCGGGCCTGCGGCCCGTCGGCTGGCCCCAGGCATCGGTGCGCGAGGGCTACGTGCGGCCCTTGGCCACCCTGCCACTTACCGGCATCAACGGAGCAATTCGGCCCGTGGCAGCGGCCAAGGGATCCCCTGCCCGAGCCTTTGACCTGTTTTTTTCCGGCAGCTACGGCGGAGCCAAGCGCGCGCTGTGGACAGCAACCGGCCAACTGCTACCGTCGATCGATTCCCGCGCCGTCGAGGGAACCCTTTCCCTGCGGGCGGAACGCTTCTCGCTCGACAAGATCGCCGAGATCCTGCCTTCCTCGGTTCTCGAACCTGAGAACACCGAGATCGATGCGGCCATCGAGGCGAAGCTGGAGGGCCGGCGGGTTTCGTTCTCGGGCAAGCTGGATGTGAGCGGGCTGAGCCTGCTGCACGAGAAACTGGCGAGCGAGCCGCTCAACGATCTGGCGCTCGGAGTGCAGGTGGACGGCGCCGTCGATTTGGACAAGCGACTGCTGGTCCTCAATGAGGCGCAAGGCCGTCTCGGCAGCCTGGCTGTGCGGCTGGCTGGCTCGCTGGAACTGGCCCAGGGTAGCTTCCGTTTCAAGAACGGCCACGAACTGCACTACCTGCCCAAAGTCGAGGCGCAACTCCGCGTGCCGCGAATTGCCTGCGCCAAGTTGCTCGCCAGTATCCCGGCGCCCATCGTGCCGCACCTGGGTGGATTCGTGCTCCAGGGCTTCTTCGAGGCTGACCTGCACAGCAAGATCGACTTCGCCAACCTCGACACGCTGGATCTGGGAGGCAAGGTCGGCATCGACGGATGTCAGGTGGTCAAGGCTCCCGCAGAGGTTGTCGCGCTGGCTGGCAGCGAATCGCTGGTACAGACCGTGGAGGTTCCTCCTGAGCCGCCGGGGGTCGGCAATGCCGGCATCATGACCTTCATCGTCGGGCCTGACAGTCCGGATTTCGTGCCCTTTGCCAAGATCTCTCCCCACCTCATCAACGCCATCATGACCACGGAGGACTCGGGGTTCTTCAAACATCGCGGCTGGGTGCCGAGCGTGTTCAAGACAGCCTTGCGTCGCAACATCGAGAACGACGGGTTTCGCCTGGGCGCCTCGTCCATCACCATGCAAATGGTGAAGAACCTGTTGCTCAGCCAGGAAAAGACATTGTCGCGCAAACTGCAGGAACTATTCCTGGTCTGGTATCTGGAGCAGATCCTGCCCAAGGAGCGAATCCTTGAACTGTATTTCAATGCCATCGAGTTCGGACCCCGGCTCTATGGCATTGGGGCGGCCGCGCGGCACTACTTCGGCAAGAGCGCATCGGAGATTACCCCGCTTGAAGCGGCATTCTTTTCGTCCATCCTGCCCAGTCCCAAGCGGCGCTACGTGCACTACTGCCACGGCGCGCTTTCTCCTGCGTGGGAGAAATACCTGCGTCGAATTCTGACCCGCATGCATGAGCGCGGTCGTTTGACCGAGGAAGAGTACGCGAGCGCCATTGCCTCAACCCTGACCTTCGACCACAGCGAGATGACTCTGAGCGAGAAGCAGTGCCTCGACTGGGTCCGCCGCATCACCGCCAAGCCCGAGGCTGAGGCAGAAACTGATGCTGATTCACAGTGACCGATGAATTCGCAAATTTCGTTGCGGGCGCTAGCTTGCACTAGACTACGCATGACACATGCCCAAGCGTGGCGGTAGGTCCGGCGCGGATCGTTTTGACTCAATCGACCCTATCCTGGCAATCGATCAGTCGCCGCGTGATTCGGGGGAACCGGTCGCCACCGCTCCCAGCCCGAGGCGGCGCCGGCGCCGGCAGACCCGTTCGCTGGGTCTGCGCCTGCTGCGCTGGTCGCTGCTCTTGCTCTCACCTTTGCTGTTGGGCGCTGCTGCTCTGGTAGCGGTGTTCTACTACTTTGGCCACGATCCCAATCTCCCCAGCCCAAGTGGCATCGGTGACTATCGGCCGCCTCAGATCACACGTGTGCTCGATCGCGATGGCAACCTGATAGGCGAGATCGGCTCGGAACACCGAACCGTGGTGCCCTACGCCCATTTGCCCAAAGTGCTGATCCAGGCCGTGCTGGCCGCCGAGGACGCCGATTTCTTCGAGCACGAAGGCCTCGACTACCGGGGCATGGCGCGCGCCTTGTACGAGAACCTCATGCGCAGGAAACTCGCCCAGGGCGCCTCGACTATCACTCAGCAGGTAGTCAAGCAGATGTTGCTCTCGCCCGAGAAGACCCTGCGGCGCAAGGTGCAGGAGATCATCCTGGCGCGCCGAATCTCACAGAAGTTCTCCAAAGAAGAGATTCTGCAGCTCTACCTCAACCAGATGAATTTCGGCCACGGTCGCTACGGAGTAGAGGAGGCGGCGCGTTTCTACTTTGGCAAATCGGTGGGCGAGATTGACCTCGGCGAGGCGGCGCTACTTGCGGGCATGTTGCAGTCGCCGACGCACCTCTCACCCTACCGCCATCCCGAGGCGGCCAAGAAACGGCAGACCTATGTGCTCGAGCAAATGGCGAAGTCAGAGTTCATCTACGAAGAGACGGCGCGCAAGGTGGCCGAGCAGCCCATCGCCGTGGTTCCCGAGAGCAGCGCGCGCACCTACAGCGCGCCCGAGGCGGTCGACAGTGTGCATCGCACACTGGTCGAGAAATTCGGCGCCAGCAAGCTCGACACTGTGGGGCTGACAGTCAGGACCACCATCGACCCACGATTGCAGGAGATGGCCCGGCAGGCGGTGGAGCGTGGCCTGGAAGAACTGGATCAGCGCCAGGGCTACCGGAAACCGCTCGGGCACCTGGCTGGCAGAGCCTTGGAGAAGCACCGCTTGGAGCTGAGCCGAGAGCACCCGAGCCTGGGCGATGCGGACATCGTGGACGGAATCGTGGAGCGGGTGGAGAAAGATCCCAATGATCCCAAGAACGGACGCCTGTTCGTCTTCGTGGGCGGCAGCACCGGCGCGGTCAATACCGCGGTCGAACCCCGCTACAGCTTGGGCACACCTCCGCTGGTCGATCGCTTCCGTCCCGGCGATCTGGTGCGCGTGCGGCTCGCGCCCGAGCGCAAGGTCGACAAGGACACGTTCTTGGCCATGGAAATGGGTCCTCAGGCGGCCATGGTGGTGCTTGATCCGGCCACGCGCGACATCCTGGCCCTGGTCGGGGGTTACGGCTATCGCGCCGGCAGCTTCGATCGTTCGCAGCGTGCGCAGCGCCAGCCCGGCTCGGCCTTCAAGCCCTTCATCTACGCCGCGGCCATCGATTCTCAGCGGTTCACTGCTGCCTCGGTGGTCAACGACAGCCCCGAGGTTTACCGACTGTGGAAACCGCAGAACTACGACAAAGACAACTTTCGCGGCCCGGTCCGGCTGCGCACCGCCTTGGCCTTGTCAATCAACACGGTGGCCATCAAGCTTCTCTCCGATGTGGGCATTGGCGCCACCCGCGAGATGGCCGCCCACGCCGGCATCACCTCGCCCTTGCCCGATTCGCTCGAATTGTCACTGGCATTGGGCGCAAATACGGTCACGCCCATCGAGCTGGCCAATGCCTACGCCACCTTTGCGTCTGGCGGCCAGCACGGCGACCCGCGCTTGATCTCCGTACTTGGCGCGCAGGCGATTCCCACACCTCCACTTGAGCAGAATGTTCGGGCCGAGACGGCCTACATCATGGTGTCGCTCATGAAGAGTGTGGTCGAGTCAGGCACTGCGCACGCCGCCGGGCTCAAGTTGCAGCGGCCGGCAGCGGGCAAGACCGGCACGTCCAACGGCAGCCGGGATGCCTGGTTCATCGGGTTCACGCCTGAGTTACTGGCCGCGGTGTGGGTTGGCTTTGACGACGGCAAGAGCCTAGGACACGGCGAGGCCGGCGCGCGAACCGCGCTCCCGCTGTGGCTAGACTTCATGGTCAAGGCCATGACCGGCCGGCCGGTGCGCGATTTCAGCCAGCCGCCGGGAGTGGTTGTGGTCCAGATCGATCCAGCCACCGGACTTCTGCCCGCGCCTGGCGCCGAGGGCATCAGCGAAGTGTTTCTCGATGGCACCGCACCGAAAGAAGCCGCAGCCGCACCCGGCGAGCAAGCCAATCCGGATCAGATGCTGCTCGAAAAGAATGAGTAGTACTAGCCCCGCACCGGCGTCGCCTTGATCGCGGCCTTGCCGTCCTTCACGTAGACCGAGAAGCGAGCTGTGCGGCAGCCATACTTGGCAATCAATTGGTCGCGGTTGCTCTGCAGCTTGGCGAAGAACTTGTCGGCGGCAACCGAGGCTGTCGGCTCACCGCACTTGGCACGAAGGGCGAGGTACTCCTCAAACACCTGCTGAAAGTGCTCCATCTCCGCATCTCTCGGACGGCTTGCTGCTACCTGAGCCGCCGGGGCAGGCGGTGGGGGTGCAAACGTCGCAGCCACAGGCGCGGCGAAAGCGGCCGAGACTGGCACCGGTGGCGGTGTCAAGTCCTTGCGCAAAGAAGGGAAATCCTGGGTCTCGATGATGGAGGAAGGCGAAACTGCGGCGAACTCGCCGGAAGGGAAGGAAGTCGTCTCGAGCGGGGACGGCAAAGTGGGAAGCGAAACGGGACGCGCCAGACTGCCTGCCGGCGCAGCGGCTGCCTGCCGGCCCGGCGCTGGCACGGCGGGAACCGCGATGGGCGCGGCTGCCCCACCAGCAGGGGGCGGAAGCTTGGGCGCGCCGAACAGCGAAGCGGCAATCGACGCTGGGTTGGGCGGAGGCGCGGGCGGCGCAGGCTTGCCCCGTGAAACGTCGAAAGACTTGCCGTCAGCCGATCCGCCCCGATCCAGAATCGCCGCAATGTCCTTCTTGGCCGTCTCGGACTTGGGCGGGGGCGCGTGGGTGAAACGCTCCACCGTGGCGTTGATATCCCGCGCGACACCACCCAGTTTGCCGCCGTACCTGGTGTCATCGATCTTCTGGATCTCGTTGCGGGCCAGGCTATGGACCTCGCTGCGCAGGCGCCGGATCGGGCCCTCGACCTCGATCCGCTGCAGGAAGAGACCGATGCCGATCATGGCCAAGATGCCCAGGCCCAGGCGCTTCCAGGGGAAATCACCCCCCCAGCGGAGGTCATCCGAGGAGGCGTTCGACAGCAGGACCCACGGATCGGATTTGGGAGACTTTTCGTTGAGCAGGACGTAGTAGGCCCGCTGCTCCGAGGCTTCGCCGACAAAGGGTGCCGCGACCAGGAGCATGCGCTTGTTGCCCATGTCCAGGGAGAGAGCGCGCGTGCGCTTGTGATTGGCGATCTCGTTGGCGTGCTGTTCGATGAGTTCGGGCAACTGGCCGAGCAGCGCCTCGGCCAGGGTCGACGACACGACATTCTTGCCGAGAACGATAGCCACATCCACATCCAGGTTGCGCTTCCACATCTCGGCCAAGCGCTTGCCCGTTTCGAGCGCAACCACCACCGCTCCGACGATGCGCTCGCGTGACCTGGATATCACTGGGGCCGCGGCCACCCGGCGCAGACGACCGGCCGCCCCCCACACGTCGTCCGACAGATAGCCGCGCAGGGCGTCCCCCACCACCTCGGCTCCGGCAAGCGATTCGCCGTACTCGCCCTCATCGTCGCCTATCCGGGCGACCACGCGTCCCTTGTTGTCCACGGCGATAAGCGACTCCACGCCGGCGGCGGCACGGTCAGGTACCAGCGCCTTGAGACGGCTGCGCACGGTTTCGTGCAGCGCCCTCGGCTCGCCCGCCCCACGCGACGAGGAGTCGAGAGCCTCAGTGAGGTGCGTGTCGCGGCCCAGCCTGGCCACAGAGTCGATCCAGAGGTGCGCATCGCTCTTGAGCATCTGCTCAGCCGCATACTGCGCACGATCCAGACGCTGACCTTCCAGCTGCTCGATGTGACGATCGGCCGGGCGGGGTGCCACGAAAGCCGCCGTCACGGCCACCCCGGCCAGCAGTCCGACGAGAATGAACCAAATCTTGGAAAGGAACATCGCTTGCGCCCCCTATTGTTCGGTGGGCTCCTTGGCCGGGCTGGACACCTTAATTGTCAGGTCGACTCCTTTTGGGGGCACCTCGATCGCCTGCTCATGCACCCAGTGGCCGTTGCTCCACACTTTGAGAGTAGCTGGGCCTTCCGGCACATCGAGCAGCTTGAAGCCCCCTTTCTCGTCCACCGTCGCAAAGAATGGCGAGCTGGTGACGATCACCGAAACCACAAGATGGGGATACTCCGCGCAGCGCACGAGGTATTCCCCGCTGATGCCGAAGCGCTGCTTGCGCACGGTGCCCGGGCTCAGACGCTCGGGCGGCATGATGTCGGGCCGGCCTGGAACCGAAAGGTCGTGGGAAACCTTGTCCGAGTTTCTGAATTCCACCACGGCACCCTCACCCACGACCACCGTGGCGGGATTGGCCTGCATGCCATTGATCTCGATCGGCGTGTTCTTGGGGGCCAGGACCTGCGGCTTGGGGCCGAAGAGCACGACCACGGTATCGCCGCGCGGTGGCGCTGGCTGGACGGGGACGGTGGTGTTCTCAACCCGCCAGTGGCCCAAAAAGCGACGGCCAGACTTGAGGTCATCGGGCAGGACCACCGTGCCGTGCACAGGCCCGACTGCCAGTGCCAGAGACGGCGTCAAGGCAACCAGGCTGGCAAGGAGCAGAGTCGAAAACAGGAAATATCGTGTCATCCGGTAGGGCCTCCCAGCGGTAGGACACCGTCGCTTCTGGTTTCGAGAAGTGTCAACCACGAGACGCCTGCTATCATCGCAGGTGAATGGGCACCACGCCATCCCAGACGCTTGAGACTTTCCCCAACCCGAAGCCTGAGCGGGACTATGTGATCCGCTTCGAGACTCCGGAGTTCACCTGCCTCTGTCCCAAGACGGGTCAGCCCGATTTCGCCACGGTGCGCGTCGAGTACGTGCCCGATCAAATTTGCGTCGAGCTCAAGTCGTGGAAGCTGTACCTGTGGTCGTACCGCAGTCAGGGCACCTTCCACGAGGCCGTGATCAACCGCATCTTGGACGACCTCGTGGCAGCGGTTCATCCCCGGCGTGCGCGCGTCGAGGGTAACTTCAACATCCGCGGTGGCATTCATACCACGGTGGTTGCTGAGTATCAGTCGACGTAGCACGCGCGGCTCCCTGATCACGAGAGCGAAACCTGCGGTCCTAGTTCGCCTTCTTCTTGTTTTGGATGACCGCCAAGGCAACGCGGGTTTCGCCGAGCAGGTCGCGCGCGCCCGGCAGGCGGACCGCTTGTTCGTCGCGTTCGATTTGCTTCAGCAACTTCTCCTCGCAGATCTTGCATGAGGCATCGGCCAGCTTGGTGAGCGACTGCAAGATCGCCTGGTGCACGGGGTAGCGAAGCTGGGATAGCGAGGCCACCGGCTTGAGTGCGTTGAGCAGTACCGGCACGCCCTTGGCAGCATTTCCCGAGAAGCCGATGGCGAACGCCGCCTTCTCGGCGCGGGTCCACGACGGATCGGTGGTGAGAACCTTGGCGTAGCAGTCGATGTCCTTGTCGCAGTCTTTGGCAACCTGCATGCGGTCAAGCGCCTCGCCGAAGATCCCCTGCGCGTCCTTCTCCTTGTCAGCCAGGCCCTTGAACGCCTCGTAGGTTTCCTTGCCCGCAATCCGGGCAAGATCGATGGCGGCGTTGGCGCGTAGGTCTGAGGCCTTTTCCCCACCCACGACCACGTAGCCATTCTTGGCCGTGTCGAGCAGAATGGGCACCGCGCGCTTGTCCCCTGACAGATAGATGCCGTCTTCGGCGGCCTGGCGGTCGGTCGCCTCGGCTTTCTTGTCGGTGAGCACGTCGAGCAGCACCTTGACCGCTTGCGGAGTGCCGATGAAGCCGAGGCCGATGAGGATGGCCTTGTGCTCGCCGGACTTGGCGGGAACCTTCAGGCGGGCGGCCAGGGCCGGAACCGCACGCGCGGCGCGCAGGTCGCCCAGCAGATAGGCGGCCTTGAAGGGCACGATACCGGGGCTGGTCTTGTCGAAGTCGAGCTTGCGCGCCATTTCGGCAATTTCAGGGTTCTTCTCATTTAGCAGGTCGACGAGTGGACCCACCGCTGGATCGCCGATGCGCACCAGAGCCAGACGGCACTCTTGGAAGACCTGCGTACCACGGCCAGTCATGAAGAGACCCTTGATGAGCGCCGGGATCGACTGCGGGTCGCGTAGCTCGGCCAAGCCAAGCGCCGCCTTCTGATTGAGCAAGAAGTCCTGCTCGTCAGCCGATGTGGTGAGGATCTTCATCAGCGCAGGAACCGCCTGCTTGTCGCCAATCTTGACCAGGGCGCGAATCGCTGCCAGGCGCACGGTGTTGGCGCGCGACTTTATCGGGAGTTGGTGCTCGACCGCCTTGATGAGCTGGGGGACCGCGTCGGTCGCCTTCATCTCGCCGAGCGCGCCGGCGGCAATCACGGCACGATCGAAGTCGTCTTCGGTGAAGTCCAGCGCGTCGATGAAAAGCGCTTTGGTCTGGTCGTTGTGGAAACGGCTCAGCGCCTCCAGGTGCTCCGGCTTCTTGGTCTCTTTGTAGAGCGCAATCATCTCGGGCAGCGCCTTCTCGGCTCGCTCCACGCTCATCTTGGCGAGCTGATCCAGCGCTTCCTTTTGGTCGCGCACACTCTTGAGCTTGCGTGCCCAGGAACGCGGATCGTTCGGATCGCCTTCACACCCGGACAGAAAAATACCGGCGGTTAGTGCGCCGATTACCACCAAGCTAGCTTTTCGCATCTCAGCACCTCCCTGGGAAAGTCCCATGACGAAGCCCTGCGGCTAGCCCTGGGAAGGCCAGCCGCCCATGTCACTGACAGCGCGCGGAGAAGCGAAAGTTACTCGGCCGCAGCCGGAGCTGCGGCGCCGCCTTTGGCTTTCGGCCGCACGGCGAAGTTCACGTTCTGATAGCCGGCCGTGGCTGCGGAAAACATGACCTTGCGCAACATCTTGAACTCGACGTTCTTGTCCGATTGGATAATGCACACCCCTTTGAAGTCCTCTGTGGGGTGCAGTAGCTTGTAGTTGTTTTTTGCGGTCACCAGCTGATCGGCCAGCTCCGGGATCTTGGCGTCGCCGGTGGCCGAGTCCTTCATCAGCTCCTCACCGGTGGCCACCTGCCTCCCGTCCAGGGTGACCACGTCCTTGGTAACGCCAATAACCGGAGCGCGCTCGAGGTCACTCCAGCTCTGAGCGTCGGGCAGGACGATGTTCTTCTGCACGAAGAGAATCTCACCGCTGGCCGAGAAGGTCATGAGCAGGAAGATGACAAGGATCGTCATCATGTCGATATAGGCCACGAGATTGAGGGCCTGATACAGACTCTTGCGGCCACCGCCCCCGAGTTTCGAGTTAGTGACCTCGAGTTTGATCGAATGGTAGAGGTGCGAGTGAGGCGCCTTGATTGGCATGATGTCTCTCCTGCAGCCCTAAATTCCGGCTGCGCCTGAGTCAATCAGCGAGATATCGGGAAATCTCGCTAATATGGCGGTGTCCATGGCTCTCACCAAGACATCGAACTTGATGGTGTCCTCGGAAGCCACCTGAGCGTCGTTCTTGTCCGGGTGGCCGTCCTTTGCCTTCTTCAGCTCGGCCGCCAGCCGTTCAAAGTCGTACTCGGCTCCCTTCTTGGGAATCGGGGTCTGGTCCTGACCGACCACCAAGTTGAAACCCTCCTGGTTGACCATCACGACGACCTTGACCTGCAACTCGGGTGGAGTTTCCTCGCCGGCTTGCCCCTGGCCCTTTTGCTGGGCCTGCAGACGTGCGAGCTGGGTCCACACCGCGGTGATGAGAAGGAAGGCGACCATGCAGGTGAGCAGGTCGATGTAGGGCACGAGATTGAGCTCGGCGTTGAGTTCCTTCTTGCCGCGCTTGCCACCAGTATCTACTGAAACACTCATGATTGAACTCCCATCTTGGGGGCCGGACATCGGCCCCCGCGTTCGCTGTGTCGACTAGTGCTGAGCGCCGGCGTCCGTGCGGCCCGCCACCACCAAATTGAGCGCCTCAACCGTGCCCTGGTTTACGCCGTCGAGGATGGCTTGTGTCTTCCCGTTGAGCACGGCGAACGCGGCAAGGCCGAAGATGCCGGTGCCGAGCCCGAAGGCGGTGCAGTTCATCGCCTCGGAAATACCTTTGGAGAGCATGGTCGCCTTCATCGAGGGATCCACGCCGGCCACGGCTCCGAACGACTTGATGAGGCCGGTGATGGTGCCGAGGAGTCCGGCCAGGGTCGCCAGGTTTCCCAACATAGCCAGGTAGCCGGTTCGCTTTTCCACCTTGGGCAGCTCGCGCAGGGCTTCCTCGTCCATTGCCTGCTGGATGTCATGCTCAGATCCGCCCGCCTTTTGCAGGCCGGCTGCAATGATCTTGGTGAGCGGCACCGGCGTGGCTTGGCAGGTCGAGATGGCGCCACGGATGTTGCCGCTGACGATCTGGGACTTGATCAGCTGAATCAGCCGGTCTGCGTCGACTTTGCACTTTGCCAGGTAGGTTGTCCGGTCGAAGGTCAGATAGATCGTGATGAGACAGATGCAGAGGATTGGGTACATTCCCCATCCACCTTCTTTGAACGCTTCCATCAAAAACATGGCTCAGTCTCCTTTTCTTTGGCTTTGCGTAACTTGTTGGGCTACCCGTGCAGCGCAGCCTTTGCGCTAGCCAGCAGGTTGGTCACGTTTTTTCTCATTTCGCCGACGTCGTCGATGATTCCTTGGGTCTTGCCGTTAAGCCAAGCAAACGCAGCGAGGCCGATGATGCCGGTGGAGAGGCCGAACGCTGTGCAGTTCATGGCTTCGGAGATGCCCTTGGACAGTAGGGTCGCTTTTTGCGATGGGTCGACGCCTGCCACACCGGCAAACGCCTTGATGAGGCCGGTGATGGTGCCGAGCAACCCGGCCAGGGTGGCGAGGTTGCCCAACATGGCCAAATAGCCGGTACGCTTTTCGACCTGTGGCATCTCGCGCGAGGCGGCTTCATCCATGGCCGCGACAATCTCAGTTTCCGTCCGGTTGGCGCGCATCAGGCCGGCTTGGACGATGCGGGTCATGGGCGTAGGGTTTCCGGTGCAGACCTTGATCGCGCCTTGAATGTTGCCCGCCGAGATCTGCGAACGGAGCAGGGCAAGCAGCTTGTCCTTGTCAATCACCGCCTTGCGAAGAACCACAGCACGTTCAGTGACGATCGAGATGGTGATCATCAGAATCGTAAGAATGGGCCACATGCCCCATCCTCCCTCGTGGAAGGCATCGGCTAGCATTTTAAGGACGCTCATCTGTTCCTCCTTGGTCGTGGTGCCGGTGTCCCAGACAGCCAGGTCTGTGCGACAGGAAACCGGCCAGAGATTTGGGAAAGCGTGAGGTGTGCTGAAGAAGGGGTAGGTTAGGTTTGCGGGCTCGCTCCGACGCCAATCGCCCCAACAAGAATCACCCATCAGCTACGGAAGCATTTCCAATGCCACAGAAGAGGAGCGCTTGTCCAGCAAAGAATTCTCGCTTTTTAGCCGCTCGATGGAGAATTTCACCGGGGCTTTCTGCCACGGTCCGGGGAATCTTGGGGCGGTGTCGTGTCGGGGTCTGGACCCGAGGGCGGCGCTGCGGTACGAATAGGACTCGTGGTCACGCGCGTTCTCGACTTGGCGATTCTGTTGCTGCTTGCGGCGGCGATTCTCATGCCCAGGCCAGATGTGAAGGTCAAGCCTGCGCTGCCGCCAGATCCAGTCATGCGTCAGCGAGTGGCGGAGCTGCAGACCGAGCTTATGGCCACGCCGGGCAACGTGCCCGCTGCGTTGGAGTTGGCGGACATCTTCATGGACCTGCGCCATCCCGACTGGGCCTTTGCGTCGCTGGCAGGCGCGCTGGATGCCCATCCGGATGATCATCGTCTTCACCATCTAGCCAGCCTTGCGCTGGCGGACCACTTCGAACCGGCCTACGCGTACACCGAGGCCGGGAAAGCGTTGACTCTGTGCGAGTCGGGGTCGGCCGTGGCCTGCGGTGAGGCCGAGCGTGGCCGCCTCGATCTTCTGAAGAGCACGCTGGAGAGGGTAAAGAACCTGGACATGCGTCGAGATCCGAACTCGGCCAAGGAACAGCTCATCAAGGCACTGCGCATGACCTACATCCCCAAGAAGGCGGCGCAGAAGCCAGGGAAAGCCAGCGCGCCATCTCCAGCCCCCACCCCCAAGCCGGGAACGCAACCTTGACAGGGCCGGCAGCGGCCGGGATTATCTCGCCTTTACTGCGCCCGTAGCTCAATTGGATAGAGCATCGGCCTTCGAAGCCGAGGGCTGGGGGTTCGATTCCCTCCGGGCGCGCTGGT
>Ga0182017_10002893_pt1 | contig 12877 bp, 14 predicted proteins | sample 712E3DmetaG_FD_120492 | JGI IMG/M metagenome (GOLD analysis project Ga0182017, IMG submission 120492) | Permafrost microbial communities from Stordalen Mire, Sweden - 712E3D metaG | ecosystem: Environmental > Terrestrial > Soil > Wetlands > Permafrost | place: Sweden: Stordalen | collected... | reverse complement strand
TTTTCCAAAACCGATCCCCGGATCTATAATTATTTGTCTGATGCCGGCGTCCACTGCCGCTTTAACGCGCTCCAGTAAAAACTGTTTTACATCCTCGGTCACATTCTTGTAACTCGGGTTCATCTGCATTGTCTTAGGTGTTCCTTGCATATGCATCAATACGACACTTGCTTGATACTTCGCCGCGACCGATGCCATCTTCACATCAGATGTCATCGCACTAATATCGTTCACAAGAGTTGCCCCAGCCTGTAATGCGGCATCTGCAACATCTGATTTGCAGGTATCGATCGAGATTGGAACATGTATTATTTTTACCAGCGCTTCAATAACCGGAATTACTCTCCGGATTTCTTCTTCTATCGTAACTGATTCTGAACCCGGTCTTGTGGATTCTCCGCCGATGTCAATAAAATCCGCACCCTCTTCTACTAACTTTTGTCCATGCATCATTGCCCGCTCGATGTCCAGATATCGCCCGCCGTCGGAAAACGAATCCGGTGTTACATTTAAAATTCCCATTACATGCGTCCGCGACGCAAGATCGTATTCGATTGTGCCAAAACGATATTGATAATTCATTTTCATCAGAAAATAATTATTGCCAGAGCAATCGTATAAGTGCAATGCCGACAGCTTTCACACCCCAGATCATATTCGCCGGTTCCTTATCTGTAGTCAGTATGGGAATATCCAATGATGAATGATAATACGGTGAGTAATCAATCGTTACGGAGTCGGGATTTCCTTTCCATGCTTTTGACGACCATCCGTCCGTTTGCCGCAAGGTTTTAGGCTCATTCCACGCTGCCGTAAAAACTGTGATCGATGGTATTGTCTCTGCCGGCATATCTAAGCGGTCAAGATACTTGGGCAGAAACACATACGAATCCGTGCCGCCTTGAGAGGGATTCGTTGTTGCTTCCTTCCAAAATCCTTTTTTGCCTACATATTCCTCGCCAATGTGTTCAAAATATTTCAACAAGTTGTGATTATGCGGCACGTCGTTCCCTTCAAAGTATATGCAATTACGCGTTTTTCCAATTCCTATTTCGTCATAATTAATAACGCCATGGATATTTTTTAATTCCGCCGCATGTTGTTTAACATAATTGCTTGTCGAATAGTATTCGCTTCCCCAGATGATAAACCGAATACTATGTTTCGGGGGCGGAAGAGTTTTACCATTCACTAATGTCTTGAGAATACGGGCTACTTCTAACACGCCAGAGTCTCCGGAGGCGTTATCGTCTGCACCGGGTCCCCCTGAATCAGAATCGCCATGTGCACAAATAATATAATATTCGTCTGTTTGTCCTTGAAGCGTCGCTATAACAGTCTTAGGATGACCCTGCGCTATCGTTGCCCTGCATGAATATTTTATCGAAACGAATATTCCTTTTCCTAATTCTTCGCGCAAGCGTTGACCAGCGACATTGGGAATGTTGAATACGGGAATGGGATTCTTATCGGATTCCTTCAGAGTGGAGATCATAGCCCAATTGGAATACGCAGATGAGTGTACAGTTACATAACTGAGAATACAGCGGGCTCCTGCATCGACTAATTTTTCATACATTTTATCGGATGGATGTTGATCTATCAGTACAGCATTTGTGCCTATTTTTTTCTTATCAATATCATTGATGGATTTGACGAACACAAGATTGACGGTATCCGGTTTTGCAGAAGGCGAATATCCCGCAAGCCATTCATGTTGAATAAGTCCCCTCAGACGATTCGGTTGTTCAACTTGACATTGCCAGTCATCGTTGGAGTACACGAGCTTTTGAGGATCACTTACCAGAATCGGTTTGAAACCATAACCTACAAATTTATTGAATATCAACTGGGCCGCCTTATCCCCTGATTTTGTTCCGCCAAGCCGATTGCCGCATTTCACTAATTCGTGTACGGTTTGCTGAAGTCGTTTTTGGGAAACTTTAGCAATAAATTTTTCTTCATTTGAGGACTGTGCTTGAAGCAGTGAGGACGTACAAACACAACATAAAAGGGCAGAATATAACCAGCGTTGAGGTGTCATTCAGACAAAGCCAATAAGGTCGTAGAAAAAAGTTTCCTATGCAATAATACCTAAATCTTCCGCGATGAGCAATGGAGGGTATGATAATTTAAAATGAAGATGAGAGGATCATAGAACAGATATAATCCGCATAGGAAGTGTTTCTCATTATTTTTGAATTACAGTATTATTTCTCACGCGTTATAGCGTCGACTTGCAGGTTTGGAGTTTATTCCTTTACAAGCCAATCCAAAGCTTTGTCAACGTTATCGAAAGGAACAGTTTCTTGACCTGAAAATTGGTTGACAGCTTTAAGAAGTACTTTCTGGACACCGACAATTCCTATGACTGCTCTCTTATGCACGTACGACTTTGTTTTTGCCGTAATCCCTTTAATGATATTCATGGCTTCGGGCGTCCCATAGGTGCCGCGAACATCTGCCAAAGAAAGAACGGAGTCTTTTGGTGCAGAGCAAAGAATTGGTAAAACTGAAGCAACTTCTGCTTTCAATTCTTCGGGACTCAAATGTGAATAATCTGCATAGAAAACCTTTTTCCCTTTATGCGTCATCCAGTGCGATTTCATTTATTATTCTCTTTTTCTACTTTTGCGTATGTCGATTTTATTCTGGGACAGTGATCAGATGAATTTCTCAAAATATTATTTTCTATGTTGGAGTACAGTGTTTGTGCATCCGAAAGCGTTTCATAGTGAAATGATCAACTGCATCATGTGTTTAACATCCCCTGAACAATTTTAAGCATATTATTCGTATTGGATGATATTTTTGAAATAATTTTCGTTCTTCCAAGTGCTTTGTTGCTGACATGCAGTACTTCTGTAGGATAATTTGTAATGAGCAGCGCGGGAATATCAATTCCTTGTTCGCGTGCCAATCGAATAATCTCAACGCCATTGGTACCGGGCAGAAGGTAATCAGTGATTAAAAGATCGAACTTCTCCCGTAAGAGTGTCTTTATTGCTTGATTTCCATCGATACAGAAAGTGCAATTATATCCCGTCGTGCGCAATGTTGTCAGCAACAACGTTCTATACACATGATCATCTTCTACAAGAAGAATGCGTTTTTCTTTTTGTTGATTATCGGACATCTGATAAAATCCCCCTAGTAGACTTTGGCTTCTATTTATATTGTATGGAAAAAATGCTGATTTACCAAACAATATTATTTCTAGTTATTCTACCCTTATTTACGTGTACAATATCAGGTATTAGCTTTAATGTTAAGTATTCATATCAGCAAAAGTCAGGAAGTTCCCTTTTTTTCAGATAGAGCAATCCCAAGGCAATTATTGCTACCCACCCTTGCACTTTTACTGCTCCTTGAAATAATTTTTGTTCAACTTCTTCGATAGTAAATTCGACAAGTTCCATCTCTTCTAGATCGTCTATAATCGGCTCTCCTACCTTTTGAACATCTAGTGCAATGAATAGATGTCCCCTGCCTCCACCGTGATTACCGTTCACTGGACAGCTACCGAGAGCGACCCATTCTAATGCCTCGCAACCCATCTCTTCCTGCAATTCTCTCTTTGCGGCGATAAGTGCATCTTCTCCCGGTTCAAGATATCCACCGATTGGAGCAAGGGAAGTTCCATCAACGGCATATTTTATCTGATGAAATAATAAAATTTTCTTCTTGTCGGTAACCGGAAGAATAAGGACAAAATCAGGTGAAATAATCCATGGCCAATCTTGTATGATCTTACCATTCGGCAATTCAATTGTATGTTGTTCTATTTTTAAAAATTTGTTGAAATCAAGAATAGTCGTTTTCTTAACAGTTTTCCATTGACGCATACTATGTCCCATGTACAAAAGAATTCACACCTCTGATAAAAGATATCATTAATTTTTTAAAAAGCGATCACTATTTGCAGTGCATCAACCCATATATTAACAAAAAGTCCGGTACATTTCTCAGAATTTCTGAGCCGTGATACCGGACTTCGCTTTGTAAAAAGTTATTCGCTGATCGTTAACTGTTTTCTTTATTTCACCAACTTCTTATACCGCTCGTTGATCCTTCCCCAATGCAAATTCGCAATAAAGTTATCTATGAATTTTGCACGCGCCGGACCATCTTTGTGATAGTACGCATGTTCGAAAACATCAAGCGGAATCAAAGGCACTGCACCCCAGATTGCGCCGTACTGATGTTCATCTACCAACGCATTCAAAAGGCGCCCTGAGTAGAGGCGATCGTAGAGAAGCAATCCCCAGCCGCCAAGCTTTGCAGAAATTGCTGTAGCTTTGAAATCTGCTTTCCAAGAGTCAAACGAGCCAAAATCTTTTTCGATTGCCGCTTTGATATCCGGACCCTTCGATGGATCACCATCTCCGCCGAGAACATCCCAATAGATATCGTGCAGCAGTGCACCTGAATGATTCCAGCTGAATCGCCGTTTTAATTCTCCAATAACACTGTAGTTGCCATTTGCCGCTGTACGGTCTGCAGTTTCCAGCGCTTTTTCTATGTTATTCAGAGTCGTGACGTATCCCTTCTGGTGCGTATTGTAATGCCAGTCCGTTGTTTCCGGACTCATAACATTGGCGAGGAGTTTCTTCGCCTCTTCGTCTGAATAGGGACGCGGATTAAATTTCCATTCGTAAGCCATAGTTATTTCCTTTATAAGTATGAATATTTATTTTCAAATTCAAAATATAGAACGATGGAAAAATGAAAAGAGTTCCAAAATCCTATCTTCAAAATGAGATTTGGATTTAGTTTATTATCTGAATTTTATGATTTATTCTTGAAGGTCAGCCCATATTGAGAGTTAGTTTCGCCGCTTCTGTCATCATGTCAGGGTTCCAGATAGGATCAAAAACCAACTCTACCAATACATTACTCACACCTCGAATTTGCTGAACGCGCCGCTTGACATCCGCTGCAATCATTGGTCCCATACCACAACCAGGTGCCGTCAACGTCATTCTAATATAGACATTCGCATTGCCCGGAAATTCTTCTTCTACCTTCACCTCGTACACCAGACCAAGATCAACAATATTGACCGGAATCTCTGGATCATAACATTGCTTCAAAGCATCCCACACATGCTCCTCCGGAACCAATTGCATTGGTTCGACCGTAATACCCCCTGTTGCCGGTTCAACCTGTATCGGCGATTCACTCTTTTCTTTCGCAATCATCGCACTACCTTGTTAATGATCACCACAGCCGCAAGATTTTTCTTCATCAGAATTATTTCCGCATCCACATGACTTTGACTGATGAGGATTATCAAATCTGAAGCCTTTTCCGTTCGGTCCGTCGACATATTCCAGCGTCGTTCCGGAAAGACCTTCCACATTCTCCTCGTCAACATAAATGGAAACGCCTTCGCTTTGAAAAACTCTATCTGTTGCTTCAATTTTATTATCAAAAGCAAGAACATACGTTGACCCGCAGCATCCACCTCTTTGTACTCCAATACGCAATCCATGCGTATCCGGAATTTGATTTTCCCGGCGAATGTTCCGAATCTGTTCTGCCGCTTCCGGTGTGATAATGATCTCCTGTGTTGAGACTTCTGTTTCCTGTGTACTCATAACCGTCATCCTTTGCTATTTATTTTTTTGTTAATCATTTATTCTGTCGAAACAGTTTCCTTTTTTTCTTCCAAGGCGTTCTTCATTGTATGCCAAGGAAGAATTGCGCATTTGACCCGCGCCGGAAACTCGCTGACACCAGCGAACGCCGCCAACTTTCCAAATTCTTCAATACTCTTTTCGTTTTTGTTCTCGCCGCGCACGAGATGATGAAAATTTTCAAACCATACTTCAGCTTCTGCTCGTGTTTTTCCTTTTAAGACCGTGCTCATGACAGACGCGGATGCCTTTGAAATCGCACAGCCGGATCCCTGAAACGATATTTCGGTAATGACATCGTGATCCAACTTGAGATAGATGGTGTAATGATCGCCGCAAAGCGGATTGTACCCATCTACCGTACAGCTTGCATCTTCCATTATTTTAAAGTTACGCGGATTCCGGTTGTGATCGAGAATAATTTCTTGATAAAGCGCTTTGAGATCAGACATGCCCGAATACCTCTTTCACTTTCTGAATGCCGCGCACAAGCGATTCAATTTCTTCAACCGTATTGTAGAAGGCAAAGGATGCTCGTGCAGTTGCCGGAATACCGTATTTCTGCATCACTGGCTGTGCACAATGATGTCCTGTACGAATTGCAATTCCTTCCTGGTCAAGAATTGTACCGATATCGTGAGGATGGATTCCTTCCAAGATAAAAGATACAACTCCCGCTTTCTCTCTTGCTTGTCCGATGATCCGCAGCCCTTGAATTGCCGCTAGTTTGTCTTGTGCGTATCGGAGCAGCATTTGTTCATATTGCTGAACAACATTCCAATCCAATAAGTTCATATAGTCGATCGCTGCAGCCAAACCGATCGCACCGGCAATATGCGGCGTTCCTGCCTCATATTTATGCGGGATGTCGTTGAAAATTGTTTTTTCAAACGTCACCGATTTGATCATGTCTCCACCGCCTTGATAGGGCGGCATAGATTCGAGAAGGTGAGTTTTCCCGTAGAGTATTCCGAATCCTGTCGGTCCAAAAACTTTATGAGCTGAAAAAGCATAGAAATCTGCATCAAGATCGCGCACATCAATGCGCATATGCGGTACCGCTTGCGCCCCATCTACCAACACGGGAACTCCCTGATGATGCGCCAGTGCAATCATTTGTTTCACTGGATTGACGGTGCCAAGCGCATTGGAAATATGGCTGATGGCAGCAATCTTGGTTCTCCCCGAAAGGAGGCGGGCAAATTCTTCCAGCTCAACTTCCCCATCGTCGTTTATAGGAGCAACGCGAAGTTTTGCCCCTTTCTCTTCGCACAGCATCTGCCACGGAACAATATTAGAATGATGCTCCAGGCCTGTAATAAGAACTTCGTCGCCTTCATGAACATTTGTTCTGCCAAATGTCGCAGCAACGAGGTTTATTGCTTCCGTTGTTCCGCGGACAAAAATGATTTCGCGTTCTGATTCTGCATTCAAGAATTTCTGTACGGTACTACGTGCTGATTCGTATTTTTTCGTCGCCAATTCGCTCAGGTAATGCACACCGCGGTGCACGTTAGAATTTTCAGTACGATAATACCGTGTGATTGCATCTATGACCAAATCCGGTTTTTGCGAAGAGGCCGCGTTATCAAGATATACCAAAGGCTTGCCATGAACATTCGTGGATAAAATCGGAAAATCATGCCGAATTTGTTCCACAGGGAAATCGATGAGAGTCTGTTTCGCTATTGTTGATATTGTCTTCATGCTCTTAAGATTGGCAAGTGATTTTTATTCAACCGATTGTGAATCATCCGATCTACTTGTTGACGAAGCGGTTCAATCGTTATACGACTTACAACGTCACCTGCAAACGCAGATGTCAGGATGTCTCGTGCTGCATCAAGATCGATACCGCGAGAACGCAAATAAAATATTTGTTCATCATCTAATTGCCCAATGGTGGCGCCGTGTGTGCACTTGACATCGTCCGCGAATATTTCCAGCTGCGGTTTCGTGTTCATTGTCGCATCATCGGAAAGCAGCAGTGTCTTATTTGTCTGTTTTGCATCGGTCTTTTGTGCATCTTTCCTGACGAATACTTTCCCGTTAAATATGCCCTTCGATCCGCCATCCAGAATTGACTTGTACAATTCATGACTGCTGCAGTGCGGCATTGCGTGATCAATGACCGTATGATTATCAATCACCTGCGTGCCGCTGCCGAGCGACAATCCGTTGAGTGTACACTCAGAACCCTCAGCATCAAAACGAGCAGTGATGTTGTTCCGAACAATTGAACCGCCCAAGGAGATAACATTCGACGTGTAATGGCTTGCAGCATTCATCTGCACCCGTGTTGTTCCAATATGGTATGCATTGATGCCTTCCGCTTGAAGCCTGTCATGCTCGACAACCGAATGATCACCAAGCGTTATTTCCGTAACCGTGTTCGTGAGATAGATGTTTTTCGCAAGTCCCATGTACGTTTCGACAATTTTAAATTGACTTTCGTTTCCCGCGACGATAATATTTCTGGGTTGAGCGGTATACACTTGCTCACGATTGGTTGCGATAAAAAGAAAGTGAATTGGATTCTCGAGAACAGCTCCTTTGGGAACCGAAATAAAAGCGCCATCCCACAAAAAAGCTGTATTCAACGTTGTGAAAGCGTTTTCCTCTCCTGTCTTCATAGTATTGATATGTGGCTGAATTGCCTCCGGATATTTCTTCAGCATTTCTCCCAAATTTCCAGCCATCATCCCTGCGGGAATCGAACCGCACTCTGACAATTCGGCCGAGAACATTCCATCAATAAACACGAACTGCAGCGCATGATTCAACGTGTACGGTTGAATGTCACTTTTCGTCACTCCATTCAATTCATAGTGAAGAATTGGATAAAATGAATTTTTTATAATTGGTGAAACGTTGAAGAAGCGCCAATCCTCCTGCCGTGTCGTCGGGAAGCCAAGCTCCATAAACCTATGCATCGCTTCGCGGCGCATCGCATGCATAGACGTTGACTTTGCGCCATTTAAGCTCTGTTCAAATGCCTCAAACTTTGACTGGTACCAATTACTCTTTTGATTGTTCAGCTGCATTTTTTCCCTATTCTCAATTTATACCGTTTGCACGGTTTCTTCATGCACCCAATCATACCCGCGATCTTCAAGTTCCAGTGCAAGTTCTTTGCCGCCGGACTTCACTAATCTTCCTTCCTTCATCACATGGACGACATCCGGAACAATATAATTCAGCAGCCGTTGATAATGCGTTACAACAATTGTTGCATTGTCTTTTGTACGAAGTTTGTTCACGCCTTCCGAAACGGTTTTGAGTGCATCAATGTCGAGCCCGGAATCCGTTTCATCCAATATCGATAAAATAGGATCCAGCACAGCCATATGGAATATTTCGTTGCGTTTCTTTTCACCGCCGGAAAATCCTTCGTTTACCGGACGATTCAAAAAACTTTCGTCCATCTCAACGATTTTTACTTTCTGCTTGATAAGGGCAAGAAAATCAATTGCGTCTAACTGTTCTAGCCCTTTGTGCTTGCGAACAGCGTTGAGCGCTTCTTTGAGAAAGTAGGAGTTATTCACACCGGGAATTTCGACAGGATATTGAAAAGCAAGAAACAAGCCTTCACGCGCCCGCTCTTCCGGAAGCATTTCGAACAGATTTTTCCCTTTATAGAGCACTTGCCCGTCGGTCACAGTATATGCGTCACGCCCGGCAAGCACTCCTGCAAGCGTGCTCTTTCCTGAGCCGTTCGGTCCCATGATTGCATGAACTTCTCCAGCATTCACCGTTAGATTGATGCCGCGCAAGATTTCATTTCCGTTTACACTCGCATGTAAATTCTTTATTTCGAGTAACATCATTTTTAAGTTTTCCTTCTTCTTCCTTTTATTTTTTTACTTTTTACTTTTTCATTTTGCATTGTTATCCAACGCTTCCTTCCAAACTCACACCAAGTAATTTCTGTGCTTCCACTGCAAATTCCATCGGCAATTCACGAAACACTTCCTTGCAAAAACCGTTGACGATCAGATTCACGGCATCTTCTGAAGAAAGTCCGCGCTGCTTACAATAGAATATTTGGTCGTCGCCAATTTTTGATGTGGTTGCCTCGTGTTCAGCTTTTGCAGAAGTATTTTTCACTTCAATATAGGGAAAGGTATGTGCACCGCATTTATCACCCAGCAGCAGTGAGTCACACTGTGAAAAGTTTCGCGCGTTTACTGCACCCTTCTTCATTTCAACTAATCCACGATAGGAATTCTGTCCGTGCCCTGCGGAAATTCCTTTCGAGACAATTGTACTCTTCGTATTTTTGCCGATGTGAATCATTTTCGTGCCAGTATCCGCTTGCTGATAATTATTGACGACCGCGACAGAATAAAATTCGCCAACCGAATTATCGCCTATCAGGAGCACGCTCGGGTACTTCCATGTAATCGCTGAACCGGTTTCTACTTGTGTCCATGAAATTTTGGAATTCACCCCCGCACATTTACCGCGCTTCGTGACAAAATTGTAAATACCGCCTCGTCCTTCTTTATCACCGGGGTACCAGTTCTGCACTGTCGAATATTTGATCTTCGCATTATCCAGGGCAACCAATTCTACTACCGCGGCATGCAATTGATTTTTATCTCGCATGGGTGCAGTGCATCCTTCTAAATAACTCACCTGTGCGCCCTCTTCGGCTATGATGAGAGTCCGTTCAAACTGCCCTGTTGAAGCTGCATTAATGCGAAAGTACGTTGACAATTCCATTGGACAGCGGACCCCTTTTGGAATGAAGCAAAAGGACCCGTCACTAAACACCGCCGAATTCAAAGCAGCAAAATAATTGTCATTTGCCGGTACGACAGAACCCAGATACGTCTTTACTAAATCAGGATGCTCATGAACTGCGTCGGAAAAAGAACCGAATATGATTCCCAGCTCTTTCAGCTTTTCTTTAAATGTCGTTGCAACCGAGACACTATCGAACACAGCATCCACAGCAACACCGGCAAGCCATTCTTGTTCACGAAGCGGAATGCCAAGTTTATCGTACGTCTTCAGCAATTCCGGATCAACCTGTGATATATCTTTGAGCATTGGTTTTTGTTTCGGTGCCGAGTAATAAACAATCGTCTGATAATCGATTGGCGGATACTGTATATTCTGCCAGTGCGGTTCAACCATCGTTTGCCAATGCCGGAATGCTTTCAGCCTCCATTCAAGCAGCCATACAGGCTCCTGTTTCTTTGTAGAGATCAACCGTATGATATCATCGTTCAAGCCGGGAGGCGCAGAGTCAGCTTCGATGTCCGTGACAAATCCATACTTATATTCTTGAGCAGCAAACTCTTCTATTGTATTTGTTTCATTGTTCATAATTTTCTCTGTCTACAAGCTATTACACTATTTGCTCTAACGTAGTGTTCTCAAGAAGCAAATTCAGATTTTGTTGCATTTTTCCAAGCGGTTTTCGAATTGTGCACGCATTAAAAATAGAGCAGTCCTCTCCGCCTTCGGCATAACATTCAGCAATTGTTGGTTTTTCTTCTTCAATGACACTTATGATTCTTGAGACCTGTAGTTCGTTCGGCTTTTTCGCGAGCGAATAACCACCGTGCATTCCTTGAGTTGAATCGACAAGTCCGGCTTTTGTAAGTTTCTGCAAAACTTTTGCAAGAAGTTCATAAGAAATATCGAACTTCGCTGCAATTTCTTTCGCAGTAAATACTTGTCCTCGTGGATTCATTGCCATGTGCCGAAGAGCTATCAAACCATATTCTACTTTTTTTGAAAGTTGAAGCATAAATACGACTAATCCAGTCTTATATTACCATAAAAAATAAGAGTCCTTTTATGACTCTCTCACCTTAAATATCTTTTTCTTTTTCTATTAAATCAAGCACTAATAAAAATCTCTTCTCTATGATCTTTGAAGAGGGGACATTATTTTTTATCTTGTTTATACTATGGAAGCTATTCAAACACTTGACCTTACGAAATATTACCGCTCCGGTATATTCAAAAGGAATAACATTCCTGCACTCGAAAAAGTTTCCCTGTCCGTTGAGGAAGGTGAGATTTTTGGGTTGCTTGGCCCAAACGGGGCTGGAAAGACCACATTTGTTAAACTTATTCTATCTATCGTGCACCCGACATCAGGTACGGCATCTGTCCTCGGCTATCCCTTAGGACAGCGAGCATTGAAAGAACAGTGCGGATACTTACCGGAGAATCACCGTTATCCCAATTTCCTCAATGCTTTGGATACTCTGATTTTCTTTGGAAGACTGAATGGCCTTCAGGAATCAATTTTGAAAGATAAAGCATCTTCTCTTCTAGAAACAGTTGGATTAAAAGACTGGGCAAAAGTTAAAATAAAAAAGTTTTCAAAAGGAATGCTGCAGCGGCTTGGACTTGCACAGGCGCTTATCAACGAACCGAAGCTATTATTTTTGGATGAACCCACCGACGGTGTAGATCCTATCGGGCGGAAAGAAATTCGCGACTTACTTTTAAACTTGAAAGCACAGGGCACGACTATTTTCTTAAACTCTCACCTTCTTTCTGAAGTCGAAATGATGTGCGATCGCGTTGCGATTCTCAATAAAGGGAAAGTAGTTCGCACCGGGACGATTGCAGAACTCACAACACAGAAACTTTCTTATATCATACAGCTCTCATCTCCGATCACCAAAGAGATACAGGAACGATTACAGCAGACAATCCTCTCTATCGAGTATAAAGATTCGAGTCTGATTGTTCCATTGCATAACAAAACAGAACTCAATGCAATCATCGACATCCTCCGTGCCAGCGGAATAGGAATCGAAAGTATGACTCAGCAAAAAACATCCCTTGAGGATTACTTCATACAGATAATGAAAGGAGAAAACATCCTGTGAGATTCTGGGGCATGTTTCGGTTTACGGTTGAAGAAGCTATACGCAAGGGAACACTTATTTTCTATTTTATCGTTGCAACAATTGTGTTATTGCTCCTGGCACTGGGAATAAGTCATCCGGTGGGTGATCCGGATATGGTTACGGTCTTTGGTAATCCGCTTGCGCGCCTATCTCAACAAGGATTGAATGTCGTTGAATTTCTTCTTATTCAATTGCATTCATTATCTATCTTCTGGATTATCCTTCTCGGTATGTTCGGTGTCGCGGGACTCATTCCATCAATTCTCGAGAAAGGAATGATCGATCTTTTCCTCAGTAAACCCCTCACTCGTGCTGAATTGCTGATGGCGCGTGCACTCGGCGCAGTCACCGGCATTG
>Ga0182017_10002892_pt1 | contig 12882 bp, 11 predicted proteins | sample 712E3DmetaG_FD_120492 | JGI IMG/M metagenome (GOLD analysis project Ga0182017, IMG submission 120492) | Permafrost microbial communities from Stordalen Mire, Sweden - 712E3D metaG | ecosystem: Environmental > Terrestrial > Soil > Wetlands > Permafrost | place: Sweden: Stordalen | collected... | reverse complement strand
CCCGGCCCCGCCAGAGAAGACATCGGCTCCATTTGCAGCCGCGCCCTCGACGAAGACGTCGTTCCCTGCACCGCCGTTCTCGCTGTCGTGTCCGTCGCCGCCGTCGAGGACGTCGTTACCGTCGGCCCCGTTCAGCCTGTCGTTCCCGTCGTTGCCGCGCAGGATGTTTCGCGCCTTGGAGCCGGTGAGGATGTCGTCGCCGGAGCCGCCGAGCGCGTTCTCAACATCGCTCGAGATCTTGTCGCCCTCGCTCGTCTCGCCGCTGTCTTTCTTGCCGTCCAGCGTCACCTTGACCGGGTTGGTGCGCTCGGCGTAGGAGATCGTGTCCAGGCCGGGTCCGCCCACGAACACGTCCGCACCGTTCGCGGCGGCGTCCTCCAGGAATATGTCGTCGCCGGTGTCGCCGTTCTCGATGTCGTCTCCGGGCCCGCCGCGAAGGGCGTCCAAACCGCCGCCGCCGTTGAGAGTGTCGTTGCCCGGGCCACCGGCGAGCGCGTTACCGAGCGCAGATCCGGTGATGGTGTCGTCCCCCGAGCCTCCGACGACGTCCTCGACGTCGCTGTGCACGTTGTCCGCCTCGCCGCTCTCGCCGTCGTTGGCGGTGTCGTCGATCGTCACGGTCACCGCGCTCGTTCGGAGCGCGTAGCTGACGGTGTCCTCGCCGGCGCCGCCGACGAACACGTCGGAGCCGTTCGGGATCGAGTCCTCGGTGAAGATGTCGTCGCCGGGTCCGCCTGAGAGCGTGTCGTTGCCGAGCCCGCCCGAGAGCACATCGTTACCGGGTCCGCCGTCAAGTGCATTCGCACCCGAGGAGCCGATCAGGGTGTCGTCGCCGGCTCCGCCCGTGATGTTCTCGATATCGCCGGAGGCGTTGTCTCCCTCACCTGCCTCTCCGTCGTTGGCCGTTGCGTCGAGCGTCAGGGAGACGGGATTGGTGCGCTCGGAGTAGGAAACGGTGTCGCTCCCCGCGCCGCCTAAGAAGACGTCGGCTCCGTTTGCGGCGGAGCCTTCGTCGAAGATGTCGTCACCGTCTCCGCCCGAGATGGTGTCGTTGCCCGCGCCGCCCGAGAGCGTGTCGTTCCCGGCGCCTCCGCCGATCGTCTCGTCGCCCGGTCCGCCGTTGAGGGTGTCGTTGCCGTCGCCCCCGATGAGCGTGTCCGGGCCGGCGCCGCCGGTCACCGTGTCGTTCCCGGCGCCTCCGTCGAGCGTGATCGCCGCAGGCCACGGACTCCCCGTGCCGAGGTCTCCGGCCGCCGAGATAGTGTCGTCGCCGCCGGCGCCGAGAACGGTGAAGAGCGCCAGGTTCTGGCTCGGAGCGTTGAAGAAGATGTCGGCGTCGCCGTCGCCGTTCAGGTTCACCCCGCTCGTACCGACGCGAATGTTGTCGGCGCCGGCTGCGCCCGAGATGATCACGCTGTCGAGCGAAGGATCAGGCCCGAGGTCGGAAACGATCTCGATCTCGGAAATACCCGCGCTCTCGCTGGTTGCGCCGGGCGCGAACTGGCCGCCCGAGAGATCGACCGTAAGCGACCGATGACCGAAGCCGCCGGCGATAAAGATCGTGTCGGTGTTGTTTACCGTCGCCACGCCGCAATTGCCGCCGTTGACGCTGATCGCGTCTCCGCTTCGAACGAGCGTGGCACTGTCGGCGTCGGCGGTGAGCGAGACGGTGACCCCATGGAAGGCCGCGTCGTAGGAGCACGAGACGAAAGCCTGCGCGCTTGCCGCCTGCCAGAGGAAGGCAGAGGTGGTGGCGGCGAGGAGGAAGAGAAGACGGAACCGGCGGGTGACGAGGCGCACTGCGATTGCTCCTTGGTTAGCTCGCGCGGAGCCTACCGAAGCGTGTTGCGAGCGGTGACGGTCGAGCGCCCGTCGCAGGAGGCGCCGAGCGAGCCGAACTCCGTGCAATCAGCTTGCGGTTTCGCCTTCGTCTTCGGCTTCGAGCACGGGCTCGAGGATCGGCTCGGCGGAAGGCGTCTCGGCCTCAGCCTCGGCGGCGTCCTGCGGCTCTTGCTCGACGCTCTGCTGCTCGGTCGGCTCTTGCTCCGGTGGAAGCTCGCCACCCTCGGGAACTATCAGCGTCTTCACCTCGACGCTCACGCTCTCGAAGATCTGGATCGGCACCAGGAAGCTGCCGATTCGCTTGAGCGCATCGGGGAGTTCGATCTTGCGCCGGTCGATGCGGATCTTGCGCACGCGCCAGATCTCGTCGGCGATGTCGCTGGGGGTGACCGAGCCGAAGAGCGCACCGGTCGGGCCGGCCTTCATCTCGAAACGGAGCACTGTCTTGCGCAGCGTCTCGGCGATCGTCTCGGCTTGCTCGCCGCTACGTGCTTCCTGGAGCGTTCGCCGGGCGTCACGCTTGCGCATCTCCGAGACCTTGGCCGCGGTGGCCACCTCGGCCAGCTTGCGCGGGACCAAGAAGTTCCGCGCGTAACCGCGCGCCACCGAGACCACGTCTCCGCGCAGCCCGAGGTTTTCGACGTCCTGAAGGAGGATGACGTTCATCGCCTCGCCTAGTCCGACACGTAGGGGAGGAGGGCCATCTCGCGCGCCCGCTTGATCGCGACCGCGAGCTGTCGCTGGTGGCGGCGACAGACGCCGGTGATCCGCCGCGCCCGAATCTTGCCGCGCTCGGACATGTAGCGGCGCAGTCCGCCCGTGTTCTTCCAGTCGATCTCCTCGATGTGGTCCTTGCAGAAGTTGCACCCTCTGCGGCGGACGGGCATCGAGCTGGCGCTCATGCGCTTGCGCTTCTTGTCCTGCTGAGCCACGGTCTCGTCTCTCCTTCTAGAACGGAATGTCGTCGTCGGTCGGGCCGAAGTCGGCGTTGGCGGCGTTGGCGGGCGCCGCGCCCTGGGGGACGAAGCTCGAGCTCTCGCCGCCCTCGCGGCTACCGAGGAACTGCACGTTGTCGGCGATGATCTCGACGGCCTGGCGCTTGGTGCCGTCCTGGGCATCCCACTCGCGCCAGTCGAGCCTGCCGTCGATTGCCACCGGGCGGCCCTTGGCGAGGAACTGCGCACAGCTCTCGCCCTGGTTGCCCCAGACGGTCACGTCGAAGTAGTTGGGCTTGTCTCCCCACTCGCCTGTCGCCTGGTCTTTCTGACGAGTGTTGACCGCGACGCGCAGCTTGCATACAGCCGTACCGCCGGCCGTGTGCCGGAGCTCGGGATCGCGAGTCAGGTTACCGACGAGGATGACGCGGTTGATGTTGGCCATGACTTCTCCTATCTGAGCGAACGCACGTTCGCCTGAGGCTACTCGTCCTCCTGGACGGAATCGATCTCGGCCGTCTCCGCGCTCGCAGGAGCAGACGCAGGCACAGGTGCGGGCGGAACGGTGCTCGTGCCCTTGACGCGGCGCACGGCCAGATGACGGAGCACGCCGTCGTCGATCTTGAGTAGGCGCGAGACCTCGCTCAGAACCTCGGCCGAGGCCGCGAAAGTGATGAGGTGGTAGATGCCCTCGCTCTTGTGCTGGATCTCATAGGCGAGCCTTCGCCGACCCCAGGGCGCGTGCGTCTCCCAGACGCCGCCGCCTTCGACGACCTGCGTACGAATGCGGTCGACGACCTCTTGCTGGCGATCTTCCGCCAGTTCGGCGTCGAGCATGATCAGGACCTCGTAATCGGTCACGGGTTCCCGTATCTCCTTCCTTCGGTCTCGTCGGCCTCGCCAGGTTACCGTCGCGCGGGACTCGCGACGAAAGGCGGGGCAGGAAGCGGCGATGAGTGTAGCATCGCTGCATGCTCTGGGCCGCCGGCGTACTGGTTCGCGGATCGGAAGCGATCTGGAGATTCCTGTTCCGCCGCCGCTCGCCGGCATCCGGAGATCCTGCCGAGGAGCTGCGCCGCAAGCTCGCCGAGGCGCGCGAGCCCGAGGACGAGCCCGGGCCGGCAGAGCAAGAGGCGGTGCCGCCGCCCGCCCAGGAAGTTCCCGAGCCCGAGCCGCCGCCCACCGCCACCGACGGGCCGGAACCGGCCGCGGACGATCTCGAGAGCCTGAGGCGCACCGTACACGCACGCGCCCGGGAGCTGACCGAGGAGATGCGCGGCCCGAGCGAAGGTGACTGATCAGCCGCGCACCTTCTGGAGGTGGAACCGGTCCCGAGCTCAGCTCGTGAAGGGGTCGTCCCAGCTCGACGGGGTGAAGACGGTGCCGACCGTGGCGCCGACGGCGAGCACCGAGGTGTTCGGCTCGAGCGCGAAGGCTGTGCGTTTCACGGTCGGGTCGCTGATGAACACGAGCGCGCCCGGCGCTGCCTCGATCTTCTCGTCGTCGAGCTCGAAGCGCGCCTTCCCACCTAGCACGACGTAGAGCTCCTGGTGACCGCTACCTTCCTCGGTGTGGTCCTCGATCACCCGCGTTCCCGTCTCGCGCCCGATGAAGGCGTTGACACCGAAGGCGCCGATACCGAGCTTGGCTCGGAGCGGCTTCCAGACGCCGTCCTCGGGCTTGTCGCCTCCGAACGACTCGACGGCATCGATATCGGTCACGACGTACTTGCTATCCACGATGGCCTCTCCTTCACTTGATTCGATCTCGGTCTCTTCTTCGTTCGCCGGTGCCGCCGAGCGGCTTCGCCTACGAGGTCGCGCTGGTGTTCGCGTCGGACAGCGCGTGCGAGCTCGGGACGAACTACCACCGCGGCCTTCTCGGAAAGCGGCTAACTAGTGATACGATATGAGTGGTTATATAACTTGTCAAGTCGAAATGGTGGTTAGGTCATGAGCACCGCACCGGAAGAGCTCGAACTCGTTCGGGCCTTTTTGAACACCACCGACATCGGATCGGGGTCGGACGAGCTCGTTTCGCCCGCCGCGCTCGTTGGCTGGCTATCCGAGCGATCGCTGCTCGAGAGCGGGGCAAGCGCCGGCGATCAGGATCTCGAGCGCTCGAGAGAGCTCCGCGAAGCGCTGCGCGCGTTCTGCCTAGCAAACTCCTCGGGCGAGCTCGACCCCGAGGCTCCGCCGGTACTCGACGCGGCTGCCGAACGTGCCGGTCTTCGCCTTCGCTTCGGAGCGGACGGTGAGGCAAAGATGGCGCCAAGCGTCGAGGGGGTGGACGGAGCGCACGGGCGGCTGCTGGCGATCGTCGCCGAGTCCATGCGCGCAGGCACCTGGGAGCGCCTCAAGGCCTGCCGCAGCGACGACTGCCGCTGCGCCTTCTACGACGCCTCCAAGAACCACTCGCGCGCCTGGTGCTCGATGGCCGTTTGTGGCAATCGGGCCAAGGCCCGCTCCTTCCGCGAGCGGCACGCGGGCGCCTAGTCGGCGCTTCTCGAGCATCAACTCCGCGGTTCCGGCCCGAAGCAGCGTCCAGGTACCGTGACGATCGGCCTGGAACGAGCGCACGACCTTGAAGCCGAGCCTCTCGTAGAAGGCGACCGAGCGCGCCGCGCCGTCGATCTGGATCACGGGCGTGGCTGCCGTCGCGATCTGAGGCTTGGCTCGCTTTTTCAGGCCATAAACCGATCGTGATCCAGCCTGCGACCGGTGTGAACCGGGCGCGGTGTGGAGATATCGTTTAGGCAGAGCGGGGCACGCACAGGGCGGAAACCCGCTGGCAAGCAGAGCTGAGGAGAGCTTCGAGAAAATGCATCCCAACTTCACGATCGGTCGGATCGCCGGTATTCGCATCTCCTTCAACTGGAGCTGGCTGATCGTCTTCGCCCTGATCGTGTGGTCGCTGGAGTCCTACGTCTTCCCGGCCCAGGACCCCGGTCTCTCGACGACCACCTACGTGATCATGGCCGTGATCGCAGCGATCGTCTTCTTCGTCTCGATCCTTCTGCACGAGATCGGGCACTCGATCGTCGCCCGCCGCAACGGGATGGAAATCGAGGGGATCACGCTCTGGCTCTTCGGCGGCGTCTCCCAGTTCAAGGAGATGTTCAAAAGCCCGAGCTCGGAGTTTCGCATCGGCATTGCCGGACCGGTCGTTTCCTTCGTCCTCGGAGTTCTTTTCGTCGGGCTCGCTTTTCTTCCGATCGGCTCGACGCCGGTGACCGGCACGCTCTTCTGGCTCGGATACATCAACCTGTTCCTGCTCGTCTTCAACCTGCTGCCGGCGCTGCCCCTCGACGGCGGTCGCGTGCTTCGGGCTGCGCTCTGGAGGGCCAAGGGCGACTTCGCTTGGGCGACGCGAATCGCAGCGGGCTTCGGGCGCGGGTTCGGCTATCTGATGATCGGCGGCGGCGTCGTGCTGTTCATCACCTACGGGTCCGTGAGCGGCATTTGGCTGGCGTTGATCGGCTGGTTCCTGCTCGGCGCGGCCGGTAGCGAGACACGGTTCCTGCGAGTGCGCGAGGCACTCGAGGGCCTGTGCGTGCGCGATGTGATGACGCGTGACCCGGTAACTGCTCCCGCGGACGAAACGCTGGGCGAGTTCATGGACACGCTCGCCGGCCGGGCCCGGCACAGCACCTACCCGGTCGTTTCGAACGGCGATGTTCTCGGTCTACTTCCGTTCCGCTCGATCGCTCATCACCCGCGCAGCGAGTGGGACACGCGACTCGTTCGCGACAGCATGCTGGCAAAGGCCCAGGTTCCCGTGCTCGACTCCGAGGACAGCGCAGAGGACGCTTTGAACGAGCTGATCAGGGGCGAGATCCAGCGCGGGCTCGTTCTCCACGATGGCGAGCTCGTCGGCTTTCTCTCCATCTCCGATCTGGCTCGCGTCCTCTCGCAGAGAGACTCGTTCAGGCGCTGAGCGGTCGATCCGGGCGCCGATCGAGTCGGCTGGATAACGTCTCCGCGTGAGCTCGGTTCGCAAACGGACTTCGCCCCCGCCGCAGGCGGGCGGCGACGAGGCGCTCGACCTTCGCCGGGCGGCTGCGATCTCGGTCGAGGACGTGCTCGAACGGCTGGGCACGAGCGCGGCGGGTCTCTCCGGCGACGAGGCGGCCAGGCGGCTCGCCCTGGACGGGCCGAACGTCTTGCGCAGCCACGGCGCGCGGCCGCTCGAGGTGCTCGTACGGCAGCTCAAGAGCTACCTGCTGCTGCTGCTCGTCGGCGCGGCGGTCGTCTCTGCGATCGTGGGTGACCGCACCGAGGCGGGGATCATCCTGGCGATCGTCGCTCTATCGGTCGGGCTCGGCTTCGTCAACGAGTATCGCTCGGAGAAGGCCGTCGAGGCGCTGCACTCGCGCATCCGGCGCCGGATCCTGGTGGAGCGCGACGGGCGCGTCGCGCAGCTAGACGTGACCGAGCTCGTTCGCGGCGACGTCGTCTCGCTCAGGGTCGGCGACGTCGTGCCGGGCGATCTGCGCCTACTCGAGGCAAACGGGCTCGAATGCGAGGAGTCGGTGCTGACCGGTGAGTCTGCGGCTGCAGCGAAGCGCGTCGCTCCAGCCCCGCCGGGCGGCTCGGCGCTCGAGCTTCCCTCATGCGCGTTCATGGGGACGATCGTGCACTCGGGCAGTGGTCGCGGCGTCGCCGTGCAGACGGGCACCCGAACCGCCTTCGGTGAGATCGCACTCAGACTGGGAGAGCGGCAGGAGCAGACCTCCTTCCAGAAGGGCCTCCAGGACTTCTCGCGCCTGCTCGCTACGATCACCGCCGCACTCGCCGGCTCGATTTTCGTCCTCAACGCGCTGCTCGGCCGCTCCTTCCTCAGCTCGATGCTCTTTGCGCTCGCGATCGCGGTCGGTCTCACCCCGCAGCTACTTCCGGCGATCGTCACGGTCAGCCTTGCCACCGGCGCCCGTCGGCTCGCGCAGCGCTCGGTCGTGATCAAGCGTCTGGTAGCGATCGAGGATCTCGGCAACGTCGACGTTCTCTTCACCGACAAGACCGGGACGCTGACCGAGGGTCAGATCACCTTTGCGAAAGCGCTCGACCTGGCCGGCCGGGACGACTCGGAATTGCTCGAGCTCGGACTGGTTTGCAACGAGGCGGTGGTGGAAGGCGGCGCCGTCGTCGGCGGCAACGAGCTCGACCAAGCGCTCTGGCAGGCGCCAGACGCCGCGCAGGCCGGAGCGGACCGCTGGCACAAGCTCGCGCAGGCGCCGTTCGACCACGATCGCCAGATCGGATCGGTGCTCGCGGAGAAGCCCGGCGGCACCCGCAAGCTGATCGCCAAGGGCGCTCCGGAGGAGATCTTCGCCCGTTGCCACGCGGTTCCGGCGGAAGCCCAGGCGCTACTCGATCAGTTCTACGGACGCGGCGAGCGGGTTGTCTGCCTAGCCGTTCGGGACGCGGGAGACGCGACCACGCTGACCCCGGCTGACGAGCACGATCTCGAGCCGCTGGGCTTTCTCTGCTTCACCGATCGTCCCAAGCAGGACGCGGCGGCGTCGCTCGAGCTGCTGGCAAAGCTGGGCGTCACGGTCAAGATCGTGACCGGCGACAGCGGCAAGGTGGCCGAGACGGTTTGTGCCGAGCTCGGCGTCCCTGTCGGTCGCACACTGACCGGCGTCGAGCTCGAGGCGATGAGTGACGAGGCGCTGCGCGTGGCATTGCCGTCGACGTCGATCTTCGCCCGCGTGACGCCGGATCAGAAGTCGCGCATCATCCGCGCGCAGCGAGCGCTGGGTAGCGACGTGGGCTTTCTGGGAGATGGGGTCAACGACGCGATCGCCCTTCACGACGCCGATGTCGGCATCTCGGTCGACTCGGCGGTGGACGTCGCCAAGGACGCGGCCGACGTCGTTTTGATGACGAAGGATCTCGGCATCCTGGCCGGGGGCGTCGTCGAGGGCCGGCGCATCTTCGCTAACACGATCAAGTACGTGCTGATGGGCACCTCGTCGAACTTCGGCAACATGTTCAGCGCCGCCGGCGCCTCGCTCTGGCTGAAGTTCCTGCCCATGCTGCCGACGCAGATCCTGCTCAACAACCTGCTCTACGACGTGAGCGAGCTCACGATCCCGACCGACAATGTCGACGAGGAGCTGCTCGCCCGGCCCTCGCAGTGGGACATTCGCTTCATTCGCCACTTCATGGCCGTCTTCGGGCCGATCAGCTCGATCTACGACTTCGCCACCTTTGCGGTGATGATCTACCTCTTCAACGCGGGCAACAACGCGACACTGTTTCGCTCCGGTTGGTTCGTCGAGTCGCTGGCCACGCAGACGCTCGTCATCTTCGTCATTCGCACGCGCCGCGTTCCCTTCTTCCGCAGCAAGCCGAGCAAGGCGCTGCTGGCGGCCACGCTAGCTTGCGCGGTCGCCGGTGTCGTGCTCCCGTTCTCGCCGCTCGCGCACCTGTTCGGCTTCAAGGCTCTGCCGCTGGCCTTCCTGGGCGTACTCGCGTTGATGGTTGTCACCTATCTCGCGCTGGTAGAGGTGGGAAAGCTTTTCTTCTTCCGCCGTTTCAAGCCCAGTGGGCACGTCCTGGCGACTCCCAAGCCACGTCACGAACGTAAGCTGCACCGCAGAGCGGCGGCCTGGAGCACTCGCGGGCCGGTGCGCCGACCTCGGGCGAAGAGCCGAAAGCGCCCGCGTGGCCGGCGTCCTGCGCAGGCGCACGGGTAACGTCCTGTGCAAGCGTTGTTCTGCCCACGGAAACGCTGCGAACTAGCTGCGTCCCCGGCGCCTCGCGCGAGCTCGCGCCGGCGCTTTGTGGTGCTTCGTGCTCTCGCTCAGCTTGTGGTGCTCGAGCACGATGCGGACAGCCTCGGCGGGGTCGTCGGTGCGCGAGAGCAGATCGAGATCGTCGGGGGAGATCATCTTCTTGCCGAGTAGCTCGCGGCGTATCCAGGTCACCATCTCCTCCCAGTAGTCGCGGTCCATCAGCACGACCGGGAAGTGGAAGATCTTGCCGACCTGGATCAGGGTCAGCGACTCGAACAGCTCATCCATGGTGCCGAAGCCGCCCGGGAAGATGATGAAGCCCTCGGCCGCCTTCACGAACATCGTTTTGCGGGCGTAGAAGTGATCGAAGGTGAGCAGCAGGTCGATGTAGGGGTTCGCCTCCTGCTCGTTCGGTAGGCGGATGTTGAAGCCGACCGAGAGCCCGCCGGCCTCCTGGGCGCCGCGGTTGGCCGCCTCCATGATCCCGGGCCCGCCGCCGGTCACGACCGCCCAGCCGGCTCGGGCGAACTCGCCTCCGACCGCGCGCGCCAGTTCGTAAAAGGACTTGCCCTCGGGCACCCGCGCCGAGCCGAAGATCGAGACGGCCGGCCTGTCTATCTTGTCGACCGCCTCGAAGCCGCGCCGGAACTCGTCGGCGATCATCTGCACGGAGCGCTCGTGCTCGCCGCCGTTGCTGGCGAGGATCTCGCGATCCTCGAGTCGTCTCCCGGGCACCGGCATCAGAAGTGGCGGACGACGTGGGTCTGGGCCATGGCGATGGTCAGCAGTATGGCGAGTCCGAAATAGCCGACGGCGACCGCGAAACGCTGCGAGGCACGCACCTTGTAGTACTCCTGCTCGCGATGCTGGTGGCGCATGCTCCAGCGGTGATAGAGGTCGAGCGCGGCTATGACCAGAATGATCAGAAGGATCGGGTTCGGCGTCAGGATGACCAGCGCGACCAGCGCCGCGAGGCCGACGATCCAGATCGCCGGGTGCAGAGCGGCGGCGACTCGCCCGCCGTCAAGCGGTACCACCGGAAGCAAGTTGAAGAGGTTGATGAAGAAGCCGAAGTAGGCGATCGCGAGCAGCAGGTTCGAGTGATAGATGCCGGAGAGCGCCCAGCAGAAGGCCGCCCCGAGCGAGCCTAAGAGCGGGCCCGCGAGCGCCAGGCGAGCCTCTTTCCAGGCGTTGTGGGGCATCTCGCGCATGGTGATGGCGGCGCCCAGAAAGGGGACGAACACCGGCGCGCTCACAGGTAGGCCTTGCCGCCGAGCCTCGAGCACGTGACCGCACTCGTGCACGAACAGCAGGAGCACGAAGCCGACGGCGAAGCGCCAGCCCCAGAGCATCGTGTAGGCGCCGATCGAGACGATCATGGTGGCGGCGGTCGTGAACAGCTTGAGCTTGAAGACGATCAGGATCGCTGCCTTGAACTTGAGCAGCAGGGCACCGAGAGCGATGAAAGGCGCTGCGAGCTTCCTGAAGAAGCTACGGAGGGCTCCTTCCGGATGGATGGGGTCGTATTCGCGTTCGGGCTCGATCTCTGGCACGTACTCGACCGGGGAGTAGCCGACCGTCTCGAAGCGAGGCGACTGCTCGCCCTCGGGCCCTTGCCACTTGCGGTATGGGTCGCTCGATGTCATCCCGGTTTTCCTGCCGCACTGCCACGCGTCCCTCTCGTGAGGGATGAGATCCGCACGTTATCGGCTGGAGCCTTCTTCTGGCTGAGCCGTAGGCCGTCGTACGCAATGAGCTCCGGAAGCAGCCTCGACGAGCGCGGAGGCTGCTGCCCGCCCCTCGCCGTCGCCGGACGCGTACGATTCTGGCCGTGGCGCCGGCAGACGAATCGCGCAAGACCGAGGCGGGGATCGAGATCAAGCCCGTCTATGCGAGCGAGGACATGGCCGGGCTCGAGTCCGAGTCGCCGGGCGTCTATCCCTTCACGCGCGGCCCGTACGCAACCATGTACCGTGGCCGACCCTGGACGATTCGCCAGTACGCCGGCTTCGGCTCGGCCGAGGAGACGAACGCGCGCTTCCGTTACCTGCTCGAGAAGGGCCAGACGGGGCTCTCGGTCGCGTTCGATCTGCCCACTCAGCTCGGTTACGACTCCGACCATCCGCTCGCTGAGGGCGAGGTCGGGCGCACCGGCGTCGCCATCGACTCGCTCGGCGACATGGGGCTGCTCTTCTCGGAGATACCGCTCGACCAGGTCTCGACCTCGATGACGATCAACGCGCCGGCGGCGCTTCTCCTTCTCCTCTACGAGTTGGTGGCCGAGAAGCAGGGCGTGGCGCCCGAGAAACTGCGCGGCACCGTCCAGAACGACATCCTCAAGGAGTACGTAGCGCGCGGGAACTACATCTTCCCGCCTCGGCCTTCGATGCGGATCACGACCGATCTGTTCGCCTACTGCGAGGGACGGTTGCCCGGCTTCAACACGATCTCGATCTCCGGCTACCACATTCGCGAGGCCGGCTCCAACGCCGTCCAGGAACTCGCCTTCACGCTCGCGAACGGAATCGCCTACTGCCAGGCGGCGGTCGAGGCGGGGCTCTCGCCCGACCGCTTCGGCGAGCGCCTCTCCTTCTTCTTCAACGCTCACAACAACTTCTTCCAGGAGGTGGCCAAGTTCCGAGCGGCGCGGCGCCTCTGGGCAAAGATCATGCGCGACCGCTTCGGCGCCGCCAATCCGAAGGCGCAGATGCTCCGCTTCCACGCCCAGACCGGCGGCTCGACCTTGACCGCCCAGCAGCCCGAGAACAACGTGGTGCGCGTCGCCTTGCAGGCCTTCTCGGCCGTCTGCGGTGGCGCTCAGTCGCTGCATACCAACTCCTATGACGAGGCGCTGGCACTTCCGACCGAACGCTCGGTGCGGATAGCGCTCAGGACGCAGCAGATCCTCGCCAATGAGGTGGGCTGCACCGACAGCGCCGATCCCTTCGGCGGCTCATACTTCATCGAGTCGCTCACCGCCGAGCTGGAGAGCCGCGCGACCGAGCTGATCGAGCGCATCGACACGCTCGGCGGCGCGGTGGCGGCGATCGAGCAGGGCTTCGTACAGGCCGAGATCGAGGAGGCGTCCTACCGCCACCAGCTCGAGGTCGAGTCGGGCGAGCGGGTGATCGTCGGCGTCAACCGCTTCCAGGAAAAGGCCGATGCCGAGGCGGTCGAGCTGCACCGGATCGATCCGCAGATCGAGCTGCGCCAGCGCGAGCGCACCGCCAAGGTGCGAAGCGAGCGCGACGGAACCGCCGTGGACAAAGCACTCGAGACGGTGCGCAGCACTGCACGCGGAAGCGACAACTTGCTCCCGGCGATGCGCGACGCGCTCGTTCTTCGCGCCACGATCGGCGAGGTCTG
>Ga0182017_10002888_pt1 | contig 12901 bp, 10 predicted proteins | sample 712E3DmetaG_FD_120492 | JGI IMG/M metagenome (GOLD analysis project Ga0182017, IMG submission 120492) | Permafrost microbial communities from Stordalen Mire, Sweden - 712E3D metaG | ecosystem: Environmental > Terrestrial > Soil > Wetlands > Permafrost | place: Sweden: Stordalen | collected... | reverse complement strand
CATGTCTCCGCCGACAAGGGAATTGAAAACCCGTTCGGTAATTCCCGCACCGGAAAAGTATAGACGAATCGACATCCCTACAGACGCCCAGGACAAACTTCCGCTTGAAGACCTGCAGGTTCTGACGCTGGCCAAGGTAGCTAAAAACCTGGACGACCAAAACGGCGGACACCGTTTGGAATTTGATGAAACAATAATTAATGATAAAAAAAGCTTGGTCGTTATTGAGGCAACTCCATTTGAAAAATACAGCAATCTTCATGAAAACCTGAGCCCTTTCGGTAACAATATTGTCCGCCCTTTAAATCTGCTTACTTCCGGTACGGATGTTCAGAACCTTCCTCCGGGAGATTTGGCTATTGTCCATCTCCCTCCGGAAATGTTTCAGGGCAACGAACTGCGCCAAACACTAATGGACCTGGCATTAACTGCAAAAATAAATAAGGTTTCTTTGGCGGCTTTGGTAGCCGGAGATGATGCCACCCAACACGCGATCAGAGATATTATTGATAACGGTCATGCCGTTTGGTTTACAGATAATGAACAATTTCAATCGGGTGAAAAAATCAGACTTTTTAAAACAACCGGTGGCAGTTACGGTTGGGAACGGGAAAATCCGATTGCTTCTCAAGAACGAACCCATGGCAGAGGAGTTGAAAGAATCGGCGGCAAAGCCATCGGACTGCATAAGTTGGATGAATACGGATTTAAAACCGCTCCGTATTTCGTCATTGAAACATCTCTTTTCAGAAGAGTTATTGAAGACCTTAAGATAAATATAAGCCTGGCAAAACTTGATAAGTTATCACCAACGGCCGGTCTTGATGAAATTGCTTATTCCACCAATAACATCATGAAAAAAATCAAGAGTTATACGGGGAACCAAATACCGGATTTGGAAATGGCCCTTAATAAAATCGGGGGAGACCTATTTTCGGTACGCTCATCCGCCAAACTGGAAGACAGACGTATCTCTCTTGCCGGCTATTTCGACACCAGACTGAATGTCAAAAAACAGGAGCTTAGGGGCGCTATTTTGGAAATTCTTGCCTCGGCAGTCAAACCGTTGGCGGTGAAATCGGCTCTTGGCATGGACTTAAGGCCCTCGGAAGCAACCATGGCGGTAGTTATCCAAAAAATGGTTAAGGCTCAGACCGCAGGTACTATTTTTACCAAAAAGCATTTAACCGGCGATGAAACTGTCCTTATGATAGAGGCTACAAAAGGACTGGGCAACCAAGTTGTGGACGGGACTGCCAAAGATAAACAACAGATTTCGGTCAGGAAAAAAACAGGTAAAATTACGGAAAATATTGTCCACGGATCAAAACCGGTTTTGAACGAAAATCAAATTAAGCAGCTCTCGGAACTTGGAATAGCCGTAGAAACTGCGTTAGACGAGGGGTTTCAGGACATCGAATGGACAATTGATGAAAATAACGAAATTGTTCTTCTGCAGGCCCGACCGCTATAAAAAATGCCAAGATAGTTTGCTCCGCAGGATCAAAGCTTGCTATGTTTTTTACTTATGGGAAAAACGGAATGTCATGGCCTCCGGACTCTTGTCATTTTTTATCTTTATCTCAAACGATTCTCCTTTTTTCAATTCTTTTATAATTTCGGGTCTGGAGAAATCGGATATAGTCCTGGTGATTCCGGATTCCGAATCCGTTCCGAACCCGGATTTATAGATAACTGATTTTAAATCATCGTCCGCACAGCTGAAAACATACATTTCTCTTTTACCGTCTTCTCTGTTGTGGGAGAGAGAACCCGGACGGTCTTTGGGATTGATTTGTCCGACCTTAAGCCACCTGTTGTCAATCGGATGAAGTACTTCAATGTATAAAGGCGACATATTTACTTATTATTTACTTAATTTGGCCGTTATCACAAATCTTTTGCTGTCCCAAAATCCGGCGCAGGTATAAAGAGTAATTCTGGCATCACCGGAGGGAGCCAAAATACTTGCTTGGTCGGGCGAAACCAGAGAAATAGTATTTATTATAAACTTCCTGACTGCTCCGGTTACAAACCTTACTTCAATAATTTGTCCTGTTTTAAGTTTAGTGATCGGACCCAGGATATTTGACCAGTCATGTCCGTAAAGAATGCTGTTGCCTTTATTTCCCGGAATAGGGGAGGAGATTAAATATGATACGCCCTTATCGGTTGTTTCCCAGCTATCTTTTACAAGTCTGGCAGGAATAATAGGCAAATCAAGCTTTATCCCGGGAATGATTATCTCAACCGGCATTGAAGCAGAGTCCGTAATACCCTGAGTCCGATAGTCGCTTATGGAAAAAGATAATCGAAGCGGATTATATCTTTGATAGAAAAATATTGCGGAAAAAATTAAGATGATTAAGCCTAATGTGATGAGCAGTTTTCCCGGTTTCATTATTTTGAAGATTTAATGTTCAGCGCAACTCCGAGTAAAAATACTACACCACCGACAATTGCTAAAATATAGGGAAGGTTACTTCCGCCGGTTGAAGCCAGTCCCAAAACATCGGTTGAAGGACCAGTTGATACTCCTAAAACAATCTGAGTTGCTCCCGGATGGGTATTGCAGTCATGATTCCCGCAGCCCTGGCCGTCTGATTTTCCATCGGACTTACCGTCGGATTGCGGGTCATAATTACTTGAACTGTTGTTGTTATTATTATTGTTACTGTTTCCCAAACAGGCATAGCTTGAATTCATGGCCATATAAGGAGTTTCCTGAAGTCCCCACAAGGCACCGTTTGGAACATAAATCCAACCCTCACTCTCTAAGACTTTGAGCTCATCTTGATCAAGAGAAGAAATCTTCCACCAGTTGGTCTGAATTCCTTGTCCTGAAGCCGAACAAAAACACTGCTGGAGAGTGCTTGGGTCCAATTGATAGACCGTATCGCTACCCGTATATTGAATCGTGTCTCCGGCTATACCATGTACTCCGTCATTACTAGGAACAAATACTGTTCCTTGGGGATTTGCGCAGGAAGGGAAAACCGGATCATTAATAGCCAAAGCTTGGCTGGCGCCGAGAAAGAGTCCGACTACTGCCGATAGTATTGAAATACTTATCCAATTCTTCATTATATTTAGGCAGATAGTTTTAAACTATAGGTGGGTATCATACCATATCAAACTATAGAATGTCAAGCGCTAGGGGACTAGTTCAAACCGTAGAAATTTTTGATGACTTCAACTGCTTTTTGGGGGGCACCTTCGGCATCCCAAAGTTGAGTCGAGCCCCCTACATTAACCCAATAATTCACTCCTATTACACTGTCATTTCTATTAAAAATTCCGCTTAGTGCCTGATTGATCCAGTTTGCCTGCTGGTCTTCCGTCATCTGTCCGTTCAGATCGGGGATCGGTGTTCCAATCTCGCCAAAAATTATTTTTCCTCCGCTGGTTTGAGAGAGCGATTCGGCATCCGAAATAAGTTTTGTGGGAGAAAAAGCATAGTCATCGATAACGACTGCTCCGCCCAGGGCTTTTGTTGTTTTTCTATCCATAATCAGTCTTGCCACATCATAATTCATGGAAAAATATCCGCTATTTACTTTTTTGTTTATCGATTGGAAAGCTTCCTTACTGACATTATATTCATCAATTAAAAATGTTCTATAGCCCTGAACATTGTCTGTCTTTCTCGGATCTCCCGGCCCTCCGTTTTCACATTCACTACAAGGCGTAAAAATATCTCCGTCTTGGAAAAGACCGGGATTTTGTTTAATAAATTCTCCGATCATCTTCGTATGCGTTTGTCTGTCAATTTCAGGATAATTAAACCATTGTTCCCAGCCGGATAAGTTTCCCCTGAACCAAATCTTCAGATGATTCGCCCGGGCAGCCAAAACCCACCTTTTTAAAAAGGGTACAAATTCCTGATCATAAGGCGTACCGATGGCAATATAATTTGCTCCTGTTTGGGCAATATCAAAGACTTGTTTTTGAATAACTAAATCAAAAGACGAGCTTCCTGCTTCCTGTCTGGCCAGGTCCCTGGAATATTTCATGGTATCAATTGACCTTATAACAACCGTTGATTTGGGAATAGGAGATAAGAAAGTTAATTCCTTTTTCCAAAATATAAATGCTGATATTAAAATCGATAATCCGACCCCCACCAATAAAATTGATAAATATTTTAAAATCTGCTTCATTTTTGTCTTCCCAGAATGGGTTTTATAATAAGATCCTTAAGATATTGGTCTTTTAACTGATAGATATCCGCAAAGGGGTAATGTCCGACCAGATTATATCTTAATAATTCGTGAGTCTTATCGACTGCCTTGAAAGTGATATCATTATTATCATAGGTTCTCATGATTATCCATCTGGCCCAACGGGACGGATAATTAGTCGCCTCCAACCAATAATCTCCGGTTCCTTCATGAATGAATTTACTCATGGGGAGCCCCGAAGAAAAGATTATGGCATCATGCGAAGCCGCGGAAATCAAGATAAATCCCGGTTTATCTTTGGCATTTTTGTTAAGCCATCCTGCAACTTGCGTAACGTTTTTTTGGGAAGATCCGACTCTGGCATCATCAATGGTTACGGCATCGGCATTAACAAAAGAGAAAAACAACACAAACAAGATTAATCCGACAATTACTACTCTTAAAGGTTTTACCCTGTCGATAAGATATCCTACAAAAATTGCAATTGACGGTATAACCACAATTCCGTATCTGGCATTAAACCAGGTGTTTCCGGACAGGCCCTGGATAAACAATACAGATTGCCCAAGATAAAGTGAAAGAATATTGAAAATCAAAGGTCCTATTAATACGGTTGTGACTATTTTTATTGATGTTTGTAATTTTTTATCAAACCACAAAGCTATGGCTCCGGTTAGGCCCAGGATTGAAATAAAAGTATTGCAGTTAAAGGCAACCGCATACAGATATACTTTTATGGAAAACAGAATGCTTCCCTTAGTTATAAGATTTCCGGCGTTAGCCAATTGTTGTTGTTGAGTAGCCGCAGAATAGGGTCCGAATATAAAATACAAAGCGTCTTTAAAAATCAGTTGATTCCATAATAGCCAAAGCACTATGCCGAATCCCGCCAGGGTGGAGAATATAACTATCACTCCTTCCGTTACTTTGTAGCCTTTTTCCCTGAATACCTCGATTGAAATAAGTAGTACTGCAAAACATAACAGGAACCAACCGTCATAGCGGACCAGCGTTGACAGCATGACGAAAAATGCGGATTTGACCAAATTTAAGATATTATCTTTTTTGAACCACAGCAATAACTCATAAGCTCCGGCAGTCATTGTAGCCAGAAGTAAAAGTTCGGTCATGGCGGTTGACTGTAAATACAAAACATTTAAATTGGCAACGAAAATAATAAGACCCATAAGGCGACCCAATATACCGACCCCTAATTCTTTAATGAATAAATAAATGTAAATTCCGGTGGCAACAAAGGAAATCATGGAAATAAGTGCTCCGGACAGGCCCGAATGCCACATAAAGTCATTCCAGACAGTCGGAATCATCAATGCATGGGGAAGAGGTAACCAAACCGAACCCAGCTGGGCTATTCCGGGCTTAAGTCCTTCGACAACTCTTCTTCCGATATCCAAATGGGATCTGGCATCGTTATAGGCCAGCCCCAATCCGTTTTTGTAATAAATTACAAAAGAAACAATCGAAATTATAGACAAGATAACGGTTAAGATAAAAATTTCGTGTTTTTTAAGAAAAGTTGTGAATTTTTTAAAGATCCCCAAATCAATAGAGAATCGCAAATTATTCATTGTGTATTCCTTTCTGAAACCAAAGAACGGTAGTCATAGATAATCCGGCAAGAATTATCAGTCCCGCCAGAATTTCAAAATATTCCTCACTGGTCATGTATTTTTTTGCAAAAGTTTCGAAAACAAAAGATTTGGAGTTTCCCGCTATGAGAAATTCCCAGTTCCTTTGGTATGTATATCTTTGAATTGTCCCTGAAAGTTTTTCAAGCGCCAGAACTTCGACTTGCGGAGGCATTGAGCTGGTCGTAATTGCACCAAGAGTATTAACGGCTGCGGAATAACTAAAAAGAAATATAAAAAGAAAAAGAAACCAAACTTTTTTTTGCCAATAGGTAAGAAGGGTTGCAATAAAAACAGAAAGGATGGCAAGACTTGGGATTAAGTATCTTTCACCAAATGCCCATCCGCCCCAGGGGTCTTTCCACATTGAATAAAGCAGAATATTCAGGCTGATAATAGCTATAAAAAGAGTAGCCATTTTAAGTTTTTTTCTAAAAGCCAAAGCTGCTCCTAATATTCCTAATATTATTACGGGAGTATAGTAAATAATTCCCCGATCGGGACTGATGAATTGGATATAAAATCCATTTAGAATCGCCCGTGAATCAAAAAAAGCTAAAGCAGATCTTTTATTTATCTCCGTATCGTTGTTGGTTACTTTTTGAAGTGGCACTTTGGCTTCGAGAGTGTCCGGCTTAAAATTTGCCGTTTGCACGGTTCCGGATAATTGTAACGGATTGCCGTAGGAAGCTTTATTAAACCAGAGAAAAAACAGTATGGGAATTATCATAACGATTAGGGTAATGGTTTTAAGTAAACTTATCTTTACCGAAATTGCATTTTTAATTTTGTTAAAAGAGATAATTCTTCCTAAGGCATAAATTCCGATAGGAAACATAAGAATTAAATTTGGATAATCAAGGGGAATTGCCAGAGCGCACAGGAAAAATGTCAATATAAGGACCCATACTTTTTTTGATTTTAAAAGTGCCCAGATACTTAAAAGTATTAGGAATGTCGACAGATGGGGCTGATACAGATTAACCGCATATGAAAACGCGGGGGTCGCAAAGAGAAAGACTAATGCTCCTAGCGTAGCGGCGATTTTATTAGAGCCTAAGCGGATTGCTATAGCTCTTATCAAGAAAAAGTTAAAAAGAGCAAAAAGGGAAATTACCGCAAATGTACCGACTTGGGAAGCACCGAAATATTTGCCGATTAAATATCCCGGAATAGCAATAAAAGATAATAAAGGAGCAAAAAGAGATACATAATGGCCATTTTGTATTCCCACATCCGGAGATGCAAATCCGGCAATTGATTTTGAAAAATAAAAAGATTTATCCTCTACGATCGAGTAAGTCAAGGCAAATCTTCCCCTTTCGGGTGATAGCTCAAAGGGTCCGTTTTCTTTCCAAGTTTTAAGATTCAGTTCTGGGACGGTAGGATTACCGGGTAAACCCCTTAACGAGACCGTCAGCACGCCGGAGATAAATAGTATCAATATTAAAAATAATATTTTATCTCTGTATCTAAAGAATGTTTTCATAGTCTGTTATTTTCTTTCAAATAATTTTATTTCTATTTGAGCTAATTTCTTATCACTAATAACTATATAATATTTATTTAATTCCCGTTCTGTTTCCTGCCACTGCATTCTTCTTCCAAGCCACGAAAAATCATTGTAGGATAATACCAGCCAGACTCTTTGATGAAGAGTATGTAAATCATCCAATAATTTTATATTAGGTTCGGGAAGAGCGGTTCCTCCACCGAGAGCAAATTTGTCTTTGGATATTTCAATGAGCTTCAAACTGTTTTTGTTTATCCTGTCAAAGTAATATTCAAACGGAGGACGGATATAATAAGCATAAAAAATAATTACGTCTTTAGGTTTATCGTGACTTGCAACGTACTCGGCCGCCTGTTTCCAGTTTCTGGAATCATTGTTTTCCATAACTAACTGCTGATAGCTTTGTCCTAGGTACCAGGCGCTTAATCTGAATACGGAGAATAGAATCAATAAGATAAAAATTACCCGATAAAGCCATTTTCTTTTTATTTGCTCAAGGCCGATGGAGACCAATAGAATATAAGCCGGTAAACAAATATTAAACGATTCGGGTTCATAGATAGGCTTGATAATCCAGGAAAATATAAAACCGGATAAGATAGGAAACCCCGACCAGAGAACCAGCCAGAATAAAGAAAATCTTTCCATATTCTCTGTAAAAATTAAGTTTCTCTTTTTCCATAAAAGAAAAACTATTACCAGTGACCCTAGGAGGGTAAACAGTACGGAATCTCCTCCGAGCATAACAACTCCCATCGGCAAATGGATAAAAGGGGGTTTCTGCAGCCAATCCAATTGATGCCCCCTAAGAGCAGGTGACGATATTAACGGCAAAATAAAAATAAAGATTCCAAGCGTAGCTGAGATAATCTTTTTCCAGGGTATGGGCTTGGGAATTAGCAGTAAAACGACATACTCGGAAAATATAACCAGGCCTGCTAGTAAATGGGAATAAATAGCCAATACCGTAAAGACCGCATAAAAGAATATATATTTATTTGAAGAAGTATTTTTAACAAATTTTATAAAATACAAACCGGATAAAGTTACCATTAGAAGAGTTAGACTGTATCCTCTTGCCATTTGCGCATAAAATATTAAATAAAAATTCAGGATAAACAGGGGAGTAGCAATCTTGGCTATTTTATTTCCGCTAGTCTCCTGAGCCAATTTGTAAAAAGCCGGAACTGTCAGTACGGCAAATATTGCCGAAAGGCTTCTTACCATAAATTCACTTGTGCCCAGCTTGAGCCAGAAATACATTAAGAATGAGTATAACCACATGTTTCCTTCCTGAGTCCAGAGGGTATTCAGCATTACCTGCCAGTTACGGGATATGCCGATAGTGCTTACTTCATCCAGACTGATACTACCTCTGCCTATTCTTAAAAAGCACGCAATAACCGCCAGGACTGTCATTCCGGATAAATAAACAAAATTTTCTTTTTTTAAAAATAATAATATCCGTTTTAATATATTTTTCATAATTAAATTAGTCTTTACTGATATATTTTGCTTTAAAAACTAAAATCTTCGTAAATATCCCCGATACGAAAAGTCCAATCGGTGAAAGCAAAGCTTCTAACTGGCTTAAGCCTAAATTCTTCTCTATTGAAACCCTACTTAACCAAGCTTTGTCCTGATTAAGTTTTATCTCATAGCCGTCCGTGGTAAAGGCTGCTGCATATTTTGCTTTTTTTACATAATTAATTGTTTTCTCGGTACGCTTCCCTTTAGGATAGGCAAAATATCTGATCGGAAAACCTATTTTATTCTCAAGTTCAATTTTGCCTCTGATTATTTCTTGCTCGAGATCCAAATCGTTCATTTTGCTTAAATCCGCATGAGTTGCGCTGTGATAACCGATCTCCCAACCATTATTATGCAAAAACTCTATTTCTTCAAAACTCAAAAGAGGCATATTATTGTCAAGTTCCATCCTATTGGCTTTTTCCAAATTCCCTAAAACAAAAATTGTCGGAGAAATATCCACATTTCTAAGAACAGGATAAGCATTTTCCAGTACGTCTTTATAGCCGTCATCAAATGTAATATGGACTCCGCCTTCTTTTCCGCCCAGGAGTTTCTGAAGTGACACGAGATTATAGTTAGTCTTTAAAAAATCAAGTTGAGAATTGAAATCATCCGTCCTGACGGAATATCTCCAACCTGTATTTCCAACGGAATGATAGCAGAGGATAATTGTTTTATTCGTACTGTATTTAGGCAATCCTGTAATTTTGTAAAACAGGCTGATTGCATCTAAGGTAATTGAATTAATTATCTCAAAAGGGGACTTCTTATAAAGAATTTTAGGGCATATATCCTTTAAGAGTACGTCCAGGAAATTCTCAGTTTCCTTGAAAACCGGATGTTCCAGTTTGTTATTTGTAAGTATTTGAATGCTATTGAAAATTGACAAGCCTATGAATCTTTTTGTTTCTGAATTATCTTTCAGATTGGTTTTTAAAACGTTCAGGATACCCGGGATGCCTATGTCTTTGGTATAAATCATTGCCAGTTGTGAAAGGTCATATAGCGAATCAGAAATAACCGCACTTTCCCAATCAATTATCAACAGTCTTTGATCCTCTGGTGAATATAGAATATTGTCAGGATAAATATCTCTGTGGACAAATCCTGGAGTATATTTTCCGAATAGAACAGGGTAATAATTTTTATAAAATATTCCGGCGTACTTTATATATCTTAATGTCTTTAACGGATTTTTAAGAATCAGTCTCATAAGATTTGAGGCAAAACTTAACAGATAATAAAACGGTTGTCTGACAGGCAAAGCTTTGAAATTATCTTTTCTCAATGTCTCCGACAACTCTTTAACCTGATCGAATGCTTTCAGGATTTCTCTGATTCTAGTTTTTTTATCCATAGTATCCAAGCCTTTACCGTCAAAAAATTTAATGACAAAGGCGACCAGATTCGGCTTGTCAATATATTCGATTAAATCAGGAAAAATTTTATTGCCTGTCTTAGCCTCTTTTAACGTTTTTAGAATAAAAGCTTCATTTCTCAAATAGATTGATTCCGAATCTTCAACTTCGTACAAAACTTTTTTAATGACGACTTCTTGCCCCTTCTTGTCTTCATAAATTCCGGTCGTTTTTTGTTTGACGCCAAGAGAATACTTAGGGGTCAAATCCTCTACCAATTGATAATCAATCAAATCTGGAATTTCTTTTTTACTTTTTTTAAACAGATTTAAAATATTTCCTATTTTACCCATTAACATATTTTGTAAGCTTAATTTTTTGTATTTCATAATTATTTTGATGACTGAATTTGAACCCAAAGACCTTTTTTATTGTTCGCCGAATATCTCGAAGAGAACATTTTTTGCAGAATAACCAGGACAGCAGCCAGAGGTAATTCCAGCGGATATCTCACAAAGGTCTTAAGGTAGGCTTTAAGCTTTGTCGAATAAGGAATATTGTAATATTCATTTATCCAGCAACCGAAATATTTCTTCAAATCTCCGGCCGAATTTATGAACCTGGTCTGTTGCCTCATATAGTCGTTAAAAGTTCCTGGAGTTTTAACAAAAACTCTTGCGTCCTTGGCATAGCTATACAGAAATCCCATCTTAATGGATTCAAAATATAAGTAGTGATCATCAGGCAAACCGTCAGGAATTCTAACCTGTTTTAAAAATTCTTTGCTACCCGCTGATATCGGCCCCGTATGTCCATGAACATTTTTCCCTGAATTAATACTGTCAATAACATTTAACCAAAAATTCTCATAGACTGAAATAAGATTGCCAATAATGGTAGTCCCTGCGTGCAAGACTCTTCCGCCGACTAATCCTGTATTTTTATTTTTAAAGGCTCTGACTATTTCTTCAATGATGTTTGTGTCTATGATTTTGACATCGGCGTCAAAAGAAATAAATATTTCGCTTTTAAGATTACCGTAGAATTGATTTAATCTGGCATTCTTACCCAATCTTAATCCGTCATTTATAACTTCTATTATTTTATATCTTGTTCTCAATTCCGAAATAATCTGTTCCGTTTTGTCGGTACACCCATCAGAAATAACTATGATTTTTTCAAGTCTGAAGTTATCTCCTTTTTGCTTAAGAATTGATTCCAAGAGTCCCCTTATATTCTTTTCCTCATTGTGAGCCGGAATACCAACGGTAACTGTTTTAATAAATCTGTTATTTTTCATATTATTTTGTCGTAATAATTGGATTCCAAGTCATCTTATTCGTACCGGAAAAAATCCTAAAGAATGGTTTAGTCAAGAGATTAATAAAGGAAATATATAAAACCGGCAAAGGATCCTCCAGTAAGACTTTGATAATATTCTTGAAATAAAATCCTGTCCCTCTTTTGTACTCTTCGTTAACCAAATTACCGAAATATTTGGTCAATTTTATTTTAACCGCTTCTGGGTTTGACCTAAAAATCTGGCTTAAATAATCGGACAACTTACCCGGCAGTTTATAGTACACGACCGCCTCTTTGACGAAGGCGAACTTATATTTCTTCTTTTTACAGGTGAAGTACAAAAATGTATCTTCGTTTTTGATTTGCGGAAAATTTATCTCACTCGCAAAGCTGTTTTTGACGGCCAAACATGCACCCGTGCAGGCAAAAAGATTATCACCCTTACGGATTGTCAGTCTTGATTTGTAAAAGACTTTAAATGTACCGTAAACGCCCCTCTGAAAAAATGTCTGAGGAGAAAAGGCCTTGCTGTTTCCGCTGGCTAGCATTATTCTGTTGTCTCTATTAAATGCTTCAACCAGAAAATTGATCGTCCGACAATCTTTTATTTTAATATCTGCATCAAACATAACAAGAATTTCGCCTTTTGCTTTTTTGAAAAATTGTTGTATTCGTTGGACTTTGCCTAGCCTTTGACTGTCACCAACTATTTTTATTAAAGTGTTGTTAATCGAACTTGCTGCTTCAACGGTTTTATCGGTAGATCCGTCGGAGTAAACGAAAATTTCTTCAAGCTCCCAACCATTTTGGCGTTGGCTTAAAATATCATTTAAAATTTGGACGATATTTTTTTCTTCGTTGAATGCCGGAACGATTACGCTAACTTTTGTTTTATTTGTCATTCTTCTCCTCCTCTATAATTTCTTTAAAGAAACTTTCAAATTTATCGGCTACACTTTCCCAGGAATATTTGTCGGCATAATACCTGCAAACTTTTTCAACATTAAATTTCGGATTATATTTGCTTTCATTAGATAAAGCTTTTGAATACTGATCCGTGTTGAAGCCCATAACTTTACGAGTGACTCTGTCGTCTGTCCAATCAAGACTGGGAATGTCAAAAGACACTAATCTACGACCTGAAGCCAAAGCTTCCAGAGATACCAGAGAAAAGCCTTCATTTCTTGACGGAAAGGCTACAAAGGCGGCTTTGGAGAATAGATTTAGTTTATTTTTTTCATCTGCAAAACCAACGAGCTTAACCGAATCTTTGAGATTAAGTTTTGTTATTAAATCTTTGACTTTTGTCTTGTCCGGTCCATCTCCGGCGATAACCAAAGGGAACTTAACGGTTTTAGCCACTTT
>Ga0182017_10002887_pt1 | contig 12901 bp, 9 predicted proteins | sample 712E3DmetaG_FD_120492 | JGI IMG/M metagenome (GOLD analysis project Ga0182017, IMG submission 120492) | Permafrost microbial communities from Stordalen Mire, Sweden - 712E3D metaG | ecosystem: Environmental > Terrestrial > Soil > Wetlands > Permafrost | place: Sweden: Stordalen | collected... | reverse complement strand
TCATCTTAAGGTAGTTCCCCAATTAGCACCTCCATCTTCGATGGAGTATGCCATATTTTTTCTACCTTAAGTGGCCGGTTTTCAGGTGCCCTTACCTGGCCGGTTTTGGGTGCCCCCTAACAGCATCGGCACTATGGGATAACGAGAATGATTGATCTCCCGTACTACTGTCAACAGCACATGCATCGATGCTTCGACAGTTTCGGGCTGGCCTTCCAGTTTGCGGCGGACAACCACTTTCTTGGCTTTCAGATCGACACTCCGGATCTGGTCGACCAGTCATATTTTAACCGGGACGCGATACAGGACCAACCTGCGCCGTGTCGCCGTCGATGGTCTGTTTGCCGCAGATCACCAATCCCACCTCTTCTTTGTGGTTCAATTGGCTGATGGTTTCGGCTAACACACGGCTGGTCGCCAGTGTATCTGCGCTGCCAAAAACGTGGTCGCTGATCGGCGCCGACTGCCAGCGCTTTGTTCAATGTCACTACCGTATAGGGCGGACCCATAGAAATAACCGCGACATGAAAACCGTAGCGGTCTTTCAATCATAAACTCTCTTCCAATGCGTGAATATCAAAGGGGTTCATGATAAAGGGCACGCCTTCTCTGACGATGGTGCCGGTAATCGGGTCGATTTTAACCTGGGTCATACCGGGAACCTGTTTGATGCAAACGACAACTAACACTTTTAATTCTTCTCTTTTATCTTAAAATTACTAAATGGAAATCCAATCTAATATTTGTTTATCATAGAATTTTTCAGTTTCTGGTCTATCCAGAATCTCGCCAAATAAAAACTCAACATACCAGGGCCTCCGGCTGCCCCAAATGTTGATCCAAATTGGGCGTTAAAACCTTTAAGCCATGGTTGGCATAGGGAATACGACATTGGTTGAAGTAGAGATATTGAAAAGTGCTGTCTTGCGACATACTCGTTCGCTTCTCTGAATATTCTCAGTGTTTGATCCAAGTTAGCCGCACCCATTGCCTCATCACATAAGCGGTCAAAAGATGGGTCGCTAATCATTTGATAATTAAGAAGAGATCCAGTCCGAAATCTGTTAAGGTCCATGAGTGGCGGGGAAGTTTTTCCAAGCGGTCCTGCTGGCCGATGGGCTAATTGATCATGTTTACGGTCGACCTGAACAAAAGTCTGCCAAGTCGCGGTATCCATTAGCCGGATCTCCATGTCAATACTAACCTGAGCAAAGTAGTACTTTATTATCTTCAGCAAGTCCATATCCCCAGCAGTATCAACCACTATGTTAGTTTTAAATCCGTTGGGATAACCGGCATCAGCTAAAAGCTTCTTGGCCACTGCGGGGTTATATTCATATTCGTTCTTCAGGTCTTGGGGCCACTCTTCGTATGGGAATCCCCATCCCTTCATATATCTTGAACTGATTGTATCGGGATACGGCTCAACAAGTCCGTGGTAATAGTCTTTGGCTATAGAAAGCAGATCTAATGACATTTGCATTGCCTTCCGTACCCTGATATCAATAAAAGGGATTTTATCTAATCTTGGGTCCACGCAAACAGTTGGGGGTAAGGGGGTTGGTATCTGCAATATTTCAGGGTTTGTTTTGCGTATTGCCTTAGCCTTTACGGGTGAAACGATGTCAATGACATCAATCTTGCCAGCTCTCATGGCAGTCAATGCTACATCATCGTCTGGTATTATTAGATATTTGACAGTATCGACGTAGGGGAGTTTGTTCTGTGGATAGCGCTCGTCATAACCCCAGTAATTGGGATTCTTGATCAGCGTCGCCGAATTGTTGGAAATAAAATCTTTCAAAATGAATGGTCCAGTTCCGATCGCATGATGCCAATCGCTGAGGTTTCCCCATTTCCGTACGGCCTCAGGGCACTCAAAACACAGCTCCAACCTAACTCCAAACATTGTCTCCCGTATGAACTCAGGATTGGGTTTCTTCCACTTGAAAACAACTGTGTACTTGTCTGTGGATGACACTGATATCAGATCTTGAAATGCAGAAAACTGAGATTGGAATGGACTTGGTTTCGCAAAGCCACTTCCAAGTCCTAACAGACGATTGAAGTGAAATACAACGTCATCAGCGACGAACTCTCGGCCGTTTGCTGGTGGTATATTCTGCCAATGAATTCCTTTGCGCAAATGAGCTACAATACTGCTTGGATTGGGAAACTCCCAGCTTTCTGCTAGTTGGCCCTTTAGATACGGCAAAGGGTGCCAGTACGTCTTGTAGTCAAATACTTCCGGGTCGAGTTCCCAGTCATCTGTGTGCAATCTCTCCATCCATGCTGTGTGGATGCTAGTAAGTGCCGAATTTAAATACGGGTCAAAATTCGCGATATTCCTATTGGCTCTGATAACTATTTCACCGCCATATTGCGGCTTACCCAGTTTTTCCCACCAAGCAAATTCTCTTTTCATATCAACCATTACTTACGTATATGTATAGTTCATAAACGATATTAATCTGTTCGATCTGGTCAATTTTCAATTTATTATTATAGCTTAGATACTACATCAACCAATAGCTTAATAATATGGATTCGGTTAACTTTTAATGATTAATGGTCTAATAAATCATCGACTTAGAGATCGCTACCGTGCGATTAATCGAGTAATCATTTCCCTTGAGAACCATCATGGATTTTTCCACAAGCTCCAAAGTACTAGTGTCCCATAGACCTTTTCAAGTCCTGGTCAATCCAAAATCGCGCACTATATAAGCTCAACCTGCTAGGGCCTCCAACTCCCATCCAAATCGAATGGATTTGACCGTGATAACCCTTAAGCCACGGTTGACAGAGTGAGTACTCCATCGGTTGAAGCAGCGATATAGCGAAATGTTGTCGCGCGACGCGCTCATTAACGACCCTCAATATTTGCTTTAACTCATCTTCATTCGTGGTGGCCATGGCCTTGGGATAGGAGGCGTCAATAATTGGGTCACTAACCATTAAGAAATTGTTGTTCGTCTGTAACCGGCCAATAGCCATTAGTGGTGTATAGGTATGGCCAAATGGTCCGTATGGGCGATAAACCAGCTGGTCGTGCTTACGGTCTTCCACAAAAGTCGTACATGCGGTGGATTCCATAAGCCGTATCTCGATATCAATGCCGATATCACCGAGATAGGATTTAACTATCTGCAGCAAATCCAAGTCCCCCGCAACATCAGCCACTACGTTTGTTTTAAATCCGTTCGGATAACCGGCATCGGCTAAAAGCTTCTTGGCCACCGCGGGGTTATATTCATATTCGTTTTTCAGGTCTTGGGGCCACTCTTCGTATGGGAATCCCCAGCCCTTCATGTATCTTCTTGAGGTCACCGTAGAAGGGTATGGCTCGACAAGACCATGGTAAAATGATTTTGCTATGGCTGGCAGGTCTATCGCCATCTGCATTGCCTTTCTAACCCTGATATCATTAAAAGGTTTCCTGTCATTCCTCGGTTGCAATGTGACAGCCTGTGCGCGTTGTATGGGTATTTGCAATATTTCAGGATTTGTTTTCTTCATTTTATGAGCTTGCATAACTGATACTGTGTCAATGACATCAATCTTGCCAGCTCTCATGGCTGCCAATGCTACATCATCGTCTGGTATTATTAGATATTTGATGGTATCGACGTAGGGGAGTTTGTTCAGTGGATAGCGCTCGTCATAACCCCAGTAATTGGGATTCTTGATCAGCGTCGCCGAATTGTTGGAAATAAAATCTTTCAAAATGAATGGTCCAGTTCCGATCGCATGGTGCCAATCACTCACATCGCCCCATTTGTTTACGGCATCAGGGTTTGCAAGACACTGAGCTTGACTTACACCATACAGGGTTTCCATTATAAACTCAGGGTTGTGTGTTTTAAACTTAAAGACAACCGTGTATTTGTCAGTGGCTGTTACTGAAATAAGATCTCGCAATGCTATCTCGTTGCGAAACGGGCTAGGTTTTGTAAAACCTCCACCCAAACCATACAGCCTGTTAAAATGGAATAGCACGTCATCAGCGATGAACTCCCTGCCGTTTGCTGGTGGTATATTCTGCCAATGAATTCCCTTACGTAGATGGATGACATGAGTACCTGGGTCCGGGAACTCCCAGCTTTCCGCAAGTTGGCCTTTCATGTATTTTGAGGGGTGCCAAGCCATTTTAAAGTCCCACACTAATGGGTTCAATGTCCAGTCGTCCGAGACTAATCTTTCCATCCACCCACCGTATATGCTTGTAAGCTGTTCAGCAAAATACGGATCAAAATTACCAATGTTTCTGCTCGCGCGAATAGTGATTTCGCCGCCATATTGCGGATTACCGAGCTTTTCCCACCATGCAGTTTTATTTACCACGGCCCATTCTTAACATTATATTTGAGATGTCTAATATTTACTTCACCAAGACGTGAAATAATTTAGCTATCTATTGCAGTGACTAATAACAAGCGTTTATGATTAGCAGAATCGCCAATAAAAGCAGATAATTAATTTGATATCAATTTTAATAATAAATAAGATTTGCAATTATTATATTAATAAAGTTACATTTTGTCAAGGTGTGTGTGAGCCTTTTGATTGATTTTATTGACTTTTTTATTTTGTCTTGAAGGTTTATAATTGAAAAAGATTGCATCCGCTATGGAGTCATACACTCCAATTGAATTTGAAGAGCTATTGCGAATACCATCGCATTTTAGGATGAAAATGGGAAATACTCGCATAAGGGTTGATTTCCAAGTATGGTGTAAATAATTAAAAAGGACGCTAAGTATGATAGAGTCGGATTTAGAGGCAAGAATAAAATTGCTTGAGGATGAAATTAGGTATTTAAAGGACATTGAAGAGATAAAAAAATTGCAAAGGATTTACGGCTATTACCTCGAACATTGGCAATGGAGGGATGTGATAGGACTTTTTTCCGACGAACCTGATGCCTCTGTTGAGATAGGAGATTTAGGAGTTTATTTAGGGAAGGAGGGGATTGAAAGGTTTTTCTACCGCGAAAAAGTATCACCGACGTATCTACATGTACTTATGCAAGTTTCAGGTGTAGTCGATGTAGACTCAGACAGTAAAACTGCAAAAGGTAGATGGTATGGTTTTGGTTGTTTCGCTTTTGACACTGATGACGGTGTTAAACCAGTATGGGGAAGTGGCGTTTATGAGAACGACTATACCAAAGAAAATGGAAAATGGAAGATCAAAAAACTTCATTATAACCGCATTTTTATGTCTCCTTATGAAGATGGTTGGGTAAAAACACCGGTTATAAAATTGGATAGATCAGCGATGAGCCAGAATAAACCTGATAGACCCTCCACAGTTTGCAAGTCGTACCCATCGGGTTATGTCTTTCCCTATCACTACAAACATCCTATTACCGAAGAGTAAATCAAACGATAAAACACCGTAAACTTAGCTATGCCTAATATAAGAAAAACACCCATTATCTTATTTGGTCGCTCGTCTAACCAGGCTGTAGGTGAGGATCGAGAATTCATAATGGCATCCAACTGTTCACGCATCTCTTCGGATAAAATTATTGGCTTCGTGGGACGTCCGGTTATCATGGGTTTCCTCTTCTTGTTTTCCTTATACCCCATAATAGAAGGAATATTCTAGATATTTATGGGACACAATACTAATACTACTGCGTTAAATTAAGAAGAATCCATGCTTCTCCGAATGATCGTGCCAGAGGACAGGATACTCCTGAAAGCAATAACCGACAATGATAACAATTTAACAAAAAAGGTGTTTGAATTGAGTTATAATTCGACTTGGGGTGAGGTGGAAAGCAATGAATGTAGCAAGCTATGGCATTAAGAGGCAGGTTCAAGATATAATCCGGTATACTACGTGCAGTGAACATTGTCTCAATTTGTGTATTATTAAAGTACACATTAGGGATGGACGGATTTGGGCAATTGAGCCAGATGACACGATAAACCACGGTATTTCGCGAGAAGACGGATATCTGTCGGATGAGCTGATTGATAAGTGTATGATTACGGCTCGTCCCTGCACTAAAGGATACGCTCACATACGCAATCTATATGACCCCAATAGAGTGAAGTATCCAATGAAACGTGTGGGCGAACGAGGTGAAGGTAAATTTAAAAGAATCTCTTGGGATGAAGCTCTGGATACCATCGCCAACAAACTGGTAGAGATGAAGGAAAAGTACGGTCCGCTGTCTATTTCTGACTTCGGGCATGATGGTTTTGCGCTCAGTCAATGGTTTGGAGCTGGTGTGGCGGATTGGGGCGATCATTCTCGGCAGGGCGTTGCTGAGCCTGAGAGGTGGGTATTAGGAAGAAATACTCTCCAAGACCGTCAGGATGAGGGTAACTTGCTAAAATCCAAACTCATTGTTCTGTGGGGATTTAATCCAACAACGACTCTGAGCAACCATTCCATATATACCATGTTACGAGCCAAGGAACGAGGCATTCCGATTATATCGATCGAACCTCGGTATACCCCGACTGCAGAGGTCATTGCCAATCAATGGATCCCGATACGCCCAACAACTGACGCAGCTATGATGATTACCATAGCCAATGTCTGGTTCAAGGAAGATCTTTGCGATAAAGAGTTCATCCAAAAATGGGTCGATCCTGATGGTGTGCGGCGATGGAAATCCTATGTACTGGGCAGTAGTGATGGTGTGGACAAGACACCACAGTGGGCTGAAAATATATGTGGTGTGCCTGCGGAGACGATTGTGCAATTTGCCAGGCTGTATGCTCGCAGCAAGCCTGTCAACTTAAACACGTCATTTTCTCTAGGGCGTCAATTCTATGGTGAGAACGGGATCAGGGCTGCGATGTACCTGCAAGCGTTGACCGGCAATACCTTAACCCCAGGCGGGACTGCCTCAGCAGAAGCAGGCTGCGAATTTGGAAACCACGAGTCAATCATACCGAAACCGACTGTAGACTGGCAGAGAGCACATGGGACCTATCATTCGCCGATCCTCTTAGCCCATTTCAAATGGCCGGAAGCTGTAGATTTGCGAGAAAAACTGGACAAAGGTGAGATCAGTAAAGTTGAATATAACCGTATTATCGGAAATGCTCCAGGAAACGAAACTCCCAACATTAAGATGCTCATTTTGTCACAATCTAACCCCGTGATGACTCACCCGGACGTAAATACCAATATCAGAGCCTTCAAGAAACTTGATTTTAGCGTGGTATTCTCCTACCACCTTGACAATCCTAGCGCGAGATATGCCGACATAATTCTTCCCCAGATGCACAGAGCCTTTGAGGGTAGAGATGTGCATCTCAGAGGACGTTCGACTGATTTGTTTAGTTTGGAAACACCGAACCTGAATGGAAACTATTTCTTATATCGTCAGAAATGTGTCGACCCGCCGGGTGAAGTCAAACCGCGGGGATGGTTTTGGGTACAGATTGCGAAGAGACTGGGCATCGCTGAACAGTACAGTCCACGTCTGGCTAATGTTCCCGACAATAAGTGGGACGAAACTGTGGAAGACCTGCATCGTGAAGCTTATCAGGAATGGACTTTGAAGGAGGAAATTTCTCCCTTGAACCCTCCTAGCTGGGAGGAGTTTCAAAAGAAGCCCATCTTTCGTTGGGAGGTCAAAGAACCATATTATACTTACAAAAATATTATAGAGCGCGGGGAGAATCCTTTTAAAGGAACGGTATCGGGCAAGATTGAGTTTTATTCTCCAGAATTGGCGGCAGGGTTAGAAGCTAAAAGTTCAAATGCTCAAAAGAAAACTAAACTGTCAGGTATGAAAGTTCACATGGTAAATGACCGGTACGGCGGTGGTGACCTACCTGCGATGGCACAGATGACGATGGGTGGCAAAGCTACTTTTCATAGCAAGGACGTTGATAAGTATCCGTTATTGATGTCGTCTCCCCATGGACTCTTTCGAATACATACACTCCTGGACAATCAGCCTTTACTGGCCGAAGACTGCTATCGACATGCTGTTTGGATTAGTGTAGCTGAAGCCAAGGCACGGGGAATAGTGGATGACGATCTGGTCAGGGTCTATAACGACCAAGCCGAAATAATAATGCCGGCCTATGTGACATCCAGGGTAGTCCCTGGAACCGTTAACATCTTTCACGGCGGCTGGTATAGGCCAGGTACAACCAAAACCAAGTTAATGCCGAATGGCATTGACACCAGGGGTGCACCTAATCTGATGACCCACTATGATGAGCATCTGCCTGATACCATCCTAGACCACAATCCCTGTAAGGCACTTGTTCAAATTGAAAAATGGGATGGTGGTTAATGAAACAGAATGGTTTCTTCTTTTATAAAAGCTGGGTTGCTGCGATTGCATGGTGGCTTGTAAGAATTGGCACCAACTACACCCATGCCCACTAAAATACTTGAAGGTAAAGATATATGAATAAGAGAAAGGCAGCTTCTGGTTGGGACGTATCCATTTCCAACGGGTTCCTCGTTATTATTGTGAGGAACCAGAAAGCATGAGTTCTTGCCCTGCCTGTGTCATTATCAAGGAGTCAAAATATGGCTCAGTATTGATAGATGATGAGAAATGCACACAATGTCATAATTGTTATGATGGGTATCCTTAAGGTGCCCTGTTTTCGAACGGGATGATCTCTAGTCGAATTTAGCGGGTGACTAATTATAATAATCCAACTATGATAATATTACCCTATTTTAATTCCTGAAGACATCTATTGAGGTAGCCTCTGCCCTCTCCGGCTATTCCCATCTGCCTGGATAATGGATAAGTAAAGGCACCTGTCATAACGAGGTCAACAGCCTTGTTATAACCAACGCTTTTGAGAAGTTTAAGAATCTTGGGGAAATCGAGACCTCCTCTCCCTGGTATTGTTTGCTCCAAAGGTGGAAGCCACGGCTCATATTGCCCGAAACCCGTTAAGGTAGGAGCAATATTAGTTGGCATTTGTTCCCGACGAGGGTAATCGCGAAAATGAACGTGGACTATTCGTTTCCCGATCTTTGATATATATTCGGAAATGTCCTCTCCCGCTCTACATAATTCTCTTGTATCAAGAATTATTCCGAGAGCTACCGAATCTATCTCATCCAATATTTGAATAAGTGTAGTCATTTTATCAATCGGAGTGCCTACATGAATCTTGATTGCTAGCATTATTCCCCGGCTTTCAGCCTGCTCAGTTAATTTCTTTATGTAACTAAGATTCCTTTTTGTTACATTCTTGTCACCGGACTGTCCGTGAAGATAAGGCGCCACTAAAGGAATGTCGAGTTTTTGCGCCGCGATAAATACTTTCACCAACGATTTTATTTTATCTTCCTCATTATTCCCATCGTCTTCGGTATCGATACTAAATATTTCTAGTCCATGTTTCCTTGCGAAATACTTGACCTCTTCCGCGTCCAACTTCCCTATGTCCAATTTGATGTGGCGGGCTGGTTTTATGTCCGACAAGTCGGCTCCCTCATAACCAGCCCAAGATATGTGCTGGAGAGCACCATAAAGATCTAATTGGTTAAAAAGAACAGTACTACATCCCAATTTCATTGTCACAAACCTCATTTTTAATTTGCTATTATATGCCGCAACAAGTATGTTTGTCAATGTTAAGTCTTGTCCCGTGATCCGTGGATTGAAATGACCTTACCCCGTGTTTAATATCACCCTGCATTAGAATCCTGTCACTGGTTGCCTCAATGTGCCTAATTTTACTTGCCATTTCAAATTTTCCTAACTAAATTTTGCTATTTACCAATAACAACAAAATTAGAAATTAACCCTCGAACATTAACATTTGACAAGAACTCAAACCTAATGTTATACTTATCGAAAATTGCAAGTTGAATACCAAATTTAATATCAAAAATAGACATATTAATTAGCTTCGCACGACCCTACGGTCGGGGTATTAAATATGGAACAATAAAAGTTTTGAAGGAGGCATAATCTATAGAGAAGTGGAAAATCCGGTAATTCGAAGTTGTTATAGTACATTTTTTAAGAACCAATTCACTTAACATTGTCATCTTAAAAAGTAAAATATGTTGGGGAAGAATTTAAAAGGAGGTTTTAATGAAAAGAGGGTTTTTCTGGATATTACTGACTTGTTTAATGGTAATTTCAATGGTTCTGGCTTCCTGTAACAAATCAAATACCACGTCCACCTCTGTAACTTTGACAACTACCACAAGTACGGTTAGCACAACGGTAACTACTACTACCACGACCACCAGCACAGCTTCAACTGCCACAACTTCAACTCCCACAACTTCAACTGCCACAACTTCAACCGGAAATTGGTGGGATGGATTAGGGACACCACAGTATGGAAGTACAATGAACGTAAGACTTCCCGCAGATATTGGGGGGTTTGATTTGTACACTCTTGGTGGCAATGAAAGTATCCAAAACGCATGGCAAGAACCATTATGGAGTTTTGATTGGACAGTAGATCCCGCAAAATTTGCATTCACGACAAGTTTTACTCCCTTTGATTACACACATGGTCAATTGGCAGAAAGTTGGGAAATAACAAACGGAAACACTTATATTTTTCATTTACGTAAGGGAATAATGTGGCAGAATATTACACCAGCCAATGGTCGCGAGTTTACCGCTGCTGATGTAGCGTTTCACTTTGACCGGCAATGGGGTTTAGCAGGTTATAAACCCTCCGCATTTTTATCGCCGCCGGTAATGACTAAACTTACATCCTGTGTTGCTACTGATAAATACACAGTTACCTTTACATTTACTGGAGCAAGCGAAGAGTCGGTCCTGGAGACTATTCTAGAACAGGGCAAGATGGGAATTGAATGCTCTGATGTTGTAAACCTATATGGAAACACCGCTAATTGGCATTATGCCATAGGCACCGGGCCATTTATCTTGCAGGATTTTGTATCTGGCGGTTCAGCGACTCTGATCAAGAATACCAACTATTGGGGATACGATGAAAGACACCCCCAAAACCGACTTCCGTATATAGATACACTCAGATACCTCATAATACCCGATACCAACACAGCCTTGGCAGCATTACGTACGGGTAAAATTGACGTAATGGATGGCCTATCATTACAGAATTCTAAAGATTTAAAAAGGAGCAGTCCTAATATATTACAGAAAACTTATCCTCCTCTAATTGGAGAGTCTTTAGACCCCAGGAATGACGTAGCGCCTTTTTCAGACATAAGGGTTAGAGAGGCCATGCAGTTGGCGATAGATCTTCCGACTATTGCCTCCTCCTACTATAGTGGTACGGTAGATCCAGCCCCTGAATCTTTTGTATCAATATACCTTGGCGGGTGGGGTTGGCCATACAGTCAGTGGCCGCAAGATCTGAAGGATGAATACGCTTACAACCCAACTAAGGCAAAAGCTTTGCTGACCGCCGCGGGTTATCCCAATGGTTTCAACACGGACGTTGTAGCCTCGGACAATTCAGACTTAGACCTACTTCAAATAGTACAGTCTTATCTTCAAGCTGTTGGTATTAACATGGCCATAAAAGTGATGCCTTTAACCGATTGGGTAAGTTATGTTCAAACAGCGAGAAAGCATGATGCATTGGCGTACAAAAACCAGGGTTGTCTTGGAAAAACTAATGCCCCCGCGGATCAACTTCAGACCTATTGGTCAGGAAACACTACTGAATGGAGCGTAGTAAACGACCCTAATTACGATGCCTTGGTTACCAAGGCTTTGGCGAGTACTACTAGTGCATCGGATTTTAAGCAAGTCCTAACAGATATGACTAAACTCGTCGCACAACAACATTACTCAATAGCCCTAAATAACCCAGTGTCCTATGTATTCTATCAACCGTGGTTAAAGGGTTACAGTGGTCAAGCAAACTCTATTTCGGGAATATTCCAAGCAGGACCAAGCCCATACTTTTATTTAGCAAGGTTCTGGATAGACGGGAGTCTTAAATAATCCGTCGGGTTCTGGTATACGATGAGATGTATTCATTTCAGAAGGGTTTATGAAATGCCAAGAATGAGTCTAAAATACCAAGTTATTTAAAGATGGTCATTTCAACCAAATGAAAAATAATGGCGATGTTTTTGCAGGGTGCTGAAAAAGGGGTAAAAAGGTAAAAACCAACTTTCATTTCATGTCTGGACAAGCATTCATTTTGGACTATAACAATGTTTTCAGCACCCTGCTAGCCGAAACAACTAATGTACATAGCGATATAAAAAAGGATCTCTGTTACAAATGATTCGAGAACAAAATAAAATACCTAATTTGGAACAAAGACTGGCTCGTATATTAAGCCGGAGAGGTACTCAAAAATTTAATAAATTGACCGTGGGAAAAGGATTTCTACGAGGTTCCATTATATACACTGACGTAGCTTCTGGCGATAATTTGAGGCGATATGCTGATGCTATAGGCGATTTTAACCCTCGATTCAGGGATTCAGACTACGCAAAAATGACTAAGTACAAACGCTTGGTAGCACAACCGACATTTCTTTCTAGTGCAGCCCATCATCTGGATCCATTAGCCCACGAGGAAGTAATGGAAGATATGCGAGGTGGGTATCACACCACGGGAGCACGTGCCTTTAATAGCGGAAATGAATGGGAATATTTTCGTCCTGTTTTAGAGGATGATAAGCTTGATTTTAACGGCATTGGTTTGATAGATGCTAAAATTGTACAAAGTAAGTTTAGCGGTAAGATGATGGTGACTACCAGTGTGTGTCAATATCGCAATCAGCAGTCTGAGATTGTTGGGCTTGTTAAGAGTTATGTCCATCACTCCTCCAGCGACCAGTCGACATTGAATAAGGGAAAATACGACGCCTTCATTCAACCATATAAGTATACGGATGACGAGATAGCCAAAATAGAAGATGACCGAAAAAAAGAGGAGATGAGGGGGAGTTGGCCTAGATATTGGGAGGAT
>Ga0182017_10002886_pt1 | contig 12904 bp, 13 predicted proteins | sample 712E3DmetaG_FD_120492 | JGI IMG/M metagenome (GOLD analysis project Ga0182017, IMG submission 120492) | Permafrost microbial communities from Stordalen Mire, Sweden - 712E3D metaG | ecosystem: Environmental > Terrestrial > Soil > Wetlands > Permafrost | place: Sweden: Stordalen | collected... | reverse complement strand
GTTGTTGAGTCATGCTGTATTTTGTTTTCGGCTATTTTGAGATGGTTCAACTCAACTATAAAATCTCAAGAACCACTGAAAACTAACCGTGCTACATCCATCTACTTGGGCTAATCCCTGGGTAGATGGTTTTTATACACCATACCTGAGATTATCGATTAACCAGGGAGATAGGTGTTCGGTTGCTCCTTTTGCCCGTCATGAAGAGTCAATTCAATCCAAGGTATTCCGGGCCATCGCAACCTCACTTGGGTTATGCGAGCCTGCGCCATCCATCATCATTCGCCAAACTCGATCTTTACGGAATGTAAAACCTCGCAACAAGTCAAGGTCGGGGCCTCTCGGTTACTTCATAAACCTTGACTTAGTCGCTCGGTTACGATCGCTTGCATTGGCGGATGCTGGATGGATCTCGCAAATCCGGCTCGCGCTAGAATTCTCATGACTATTTCATGAGATTTTTTTATTTAAAACTCCCGGTCTGATCATCGATCTGATATTTTCACTATTAATTCACTTAAAAATTTAACTGCATGAAAACCTTCTTAATAATATGTTTCCTGATTTGGATCCTGTACCTAATCATCAGTAATTCAGATGACAACGATCATCGCTATGACCAAACACCTAGTGCATAGTAGCTTAATCTATCAACGATTCAGATTCTTGATTAAGAATAAAAATTTCGTCCCGGTTGGTATATGATATTCCGCCGGGGCCCTTATGCTAAAATTCATTCAATTCTATATCTCCATTCTCATTTTTTGTTTAACTTTCATATCGATTGTGAAGAGTCAGGCATTAGCATTTTTTGTTGAATATTGAGCGGATTGTTGGCGAAGTGCATATGTGACTGATGGGGCGGAGCTGTAAGAAGATCAACCTAATTATCCTTAGAAAAGCGTTTGTCAGATAGGAGTAACAAACATAACTACGTCTGATGAACGGTTGATTTTAAAATTCCGGTTTCAAAACGCAATAAACGAGTTATGTGCTATAATTCACAACAGAAGCCTCTAAGTATAAACAAAATAATGTCAAAAGTGACTTTTATTATTTGAAAATTAGGTGTAACTTGTAGTTATTATTTCACATCCATCGTCCAAAAGATACCTAAATCAACCTCAACAAAAGATAGGAACAACCGACAAACGGAGCAGGTCAAAAAATAAAGCAATGAAACTTAGTGAATATAAAAGTGTCTATGAAGACGCTTCTGCACAAGTCAGTGACATTACCAGACAGATGGCTTTAGCTGGAATCGCAATTATTTGGATATTTCGTCAGACTGAGCCAACCGATAAAATAATATGTCCTGAGCTAATAACTCCACTGTTATTCTTTATATCAACTTTATTTTTAGATTTATCTCAATACATTTATAAAACTATTGCATGGTATATTTTCTTCAGAACTAATGAGAAGAAAAACAAAATTACGTCAGATCCTTTTTTGCAAGCCTCTACTTTAATAAATAAACCGACTTGGCTTTGTTTTTGGTTAAAGGTTATATCCTTGGTTGTTGGGTATGTCCTTGTTTTTATTTTTCTTTTCAACAAAATGTTTAATTAAACCAAGCTATGGCAAAAAATACCCCTTCCAAAACTAGAAAGACAATTTATAGGAGTGCTAAAACTGGTAGGTTTACAACAAAAAAATATGCTGTCAAACATCCTTCCAGTACCGTTAAAGAGACAAGAAGTACTAATGGGACTGGTCCCAAAAGAAAATAAATATTACAGCACATAACTCGGTCGGTTTAATTAATTGCCTTTTGCAACCCGGACTATTTTATCTTCGCATTCAAAAGTCTATGAGAGAAGAATTTAACTCACTTATTAAGTTCTGTGCTACCTGGACTGTTCCTGCTGCCGAGACAAAGTCAATATCCCTTTTTTCAAAACATAAATGAAATAATAAAAACCCACAATTAAAATTGACTATAAATGTCTTTTGTTTGCAACTGAATCAAGTAACATTATAAATTCACTTTATTTATGAAATTTTCACAAAGGATTGGAAAAACAGCAGTCAGAGAATTAATTCAGATTGAATCAATTGATCAATCTTTAGCAAATAGATTATGGAATAATATCCTATCCGATTTTTTTGGCAATATTACCAGAACAACCAAATCAACAACTCTAGATAGGAAAGCATACGCTTGCAAAGAAATTTGGAAAGATTTTTTTGAATATCGATTAGATGAAATTCCTACTGATAGAATAGGTACTGTTTTCATAAATGGAGTCCTTGCCATACTCAAAGATTGGTTTTTTAAAGCCCAATGGTACGAGAAATATGACCTAATTGAATATATTTCGACCCTAGATTATCAAGTATTTGGGATGGGTTTTTTTGAAAAATGTAATCACACTTTGGAAATGGAATCAGCTGGATATCGGATAATTGATAATAAAATTATCCAAATTACTGCCAACGAAGAAATTGAAGAAATCCAGCAAGCCTTGGATTCATCAAAAGGATTAAAACCGGTAGAAATTCATTTAAGTACAGCACTAGAATATTTATCGAATAGAGAAAATCCAGATTATAGAAACTCAATAAAAGAGTCAATCTCAGCCGTAGAATCCCTTTGCGCAGTTCTCACCAATGATAAAAGTGCTACATTAGGGAAAGCACTTAAAGTTATTGAATCAAAATATAAAATTCATCCTGCATTAAAAAATGCATTTTCAGCTTTGTATGGGTATACAAGTGATTCAGGAGGTATTAGACACTCTCTATTAGAAGATGACATAGAGGTCACAATGGAAGATGCAAAATTTATGTTAATTACCTGTTCTGCATTCATCAATTATCTGAAAACTAAAATGTAAGTTTTGCAACAATGATAATACACTAAATATCCTTAATATAAATCAGATAACGAGACAAATTCGTTGACCAGAGACAATTTTAAAATAACCCTACACCTAACACGGATGGTATAGGTAATTGCCTTCCGCAGCCCTGACAGCATCGTAATGCATGAGAAAGTCTATAAGATCAATTTTAAGCCACTTATTTAGCTTTGGGCACCTTGACTAATCCTGCTACAGAGACAAAGTCAATAGGGCTGCTGGCCAAGGCGCTAGTTGTCATGGTTTTTGCATCGCCACCTTGACAACTTTATTGTGACACGACAAATCCTGCCCCTTTATCTGGACCACACCATCTGGACAACTTCATCATGACACCAAACGCCCGCCCACCTATCAGGACTTTGCAAAAACGCACGCCAACCCTGACACGGACGGCAACTAATCAAACCGCTGGACTGTTATGCGTAATAAATGACTTATTAACTTGATTATCAGAATTTAATATTTTGATTAATTTTATCATTTAATTTAAAACACCCAACATGAGACCGAATATTTTCGTAAGTTCAACTATTCAAGATCTTCAATATCTGAGGGAAGCCATAAGGGACACTATATTAAGCTTGGGATATAATCCAGTCATGAGTGAATTTGGTGACATAGGTTATCTACCTGCTTTGTCAGTGGAAGATGCTTGCTATTTATCGCTAAAAGATTGCCAAATCGCAATTTTAATAGTAGGGAAAAAGTACGGAAATATTTCTCTAAACGGTCTAAGTATAACCCATAACGAATTCAAAGTTGCAAGAGATAATAAGATTCCTGTTATCTTCTTAGTTGACAGAGACATAATTGCTTATAAACGAGTATTTGACAAACAGATGCTCGACAAAAATCTTGGAAGTTTTCCAGATATGGATAATCCAGAAAAAACTTTCAATTTACTTCAAGAATTTATTGATTACCCAGTCAATAATGGTTTTCTATCATATTCAAGTGCACAAGAAGCAAATGAAAATATTAAGAAGCAGTTAGCACATATTTTTGGAAATATACTTAGGGACCGTTATGACCCATTAAAGGTTCAAGTACAGGATGTCCTTTCTGAAATAAAAACTCTACGTCATGAGTTATTCAAGGAGAATGAAAATAAATCAGATTATTTACCCTACTTATTAGCTATTAGATTCTTAATTGATGAGAACAATAAAGTTCTTAGTGATTTTATTTCAAGGATTTTGAGAAGTGTTGATGAAGCTGTTCCTGATATATTGGCTCAAAAGACATTTGACAAGTTTATAAATTCAATAAACTGGAAAATTGAAATAAAGGATTGGCCTGATATGCTTAGAGATCCTGAAAATCTTCAGGCACAACTATATTCATATGGTTCAACTCACCACACAAGAAAATTCCCTGAAGAATTCGATCCTGAAAATAAACAAATGATTTCATGGGGAGTAAATTCAAAGACGAAAATAATCTACCTGAATTCGCTTACAAAAAAATACTTTGATTGGAAGTTTAATGAACTACAACGAGAACTCATCAAATAATACTACGCATAACTCGGACGGTGCTTTAATTAATTGCCACGGCAGCCAGGACAACTCCCGTCCTTTTATCGGGACTATGCAAAAACGTATGCCAACCCTGACGCGGACGGCAACTCATAAACCGCCGGGCCGTCAGACTGTCTAATAACTAAATTGAAGTCCCTGAGAATCGAATATTTGAAATTTTTCATGTATAGGTTCCAAATAAAAAAGAATATAAAATAGGTTATTAGACAGACTCCCGTTAGCTGTAAGGAGCGTCACTCTGGCATAGAATTTGTAATATAAATATTTATTTTATTATTGTCTCTCTAATCTAAAATACTATGAAAAATGCATTTCTAATATCTGCTCTTTTACTTTTAATTGCATGTGAAAGGGAACAGGTCCAACTCAAGCCATTTGCTAATACAAAATGGACTTTAACAGCTATTCAAAACACTTCAACCAATTCGATTATTTATTATCCTGAAACACTGACAAAAGAATCTATAGTTTTTGTCGATTCAATTAGTACCTTACATGGTACAGGTGTTTGTAATGGTTGTGGAGGTACTTATACAATGGATTCTGTAACTGTTAAAATAAAAATCTTAGGTTGTACTCAAATCTCATGTAAAGGCGATGAATGGGAAGATTATCTTTTTGGCAACTTAGATAGTACATACAAATATAAAATAGACTTTAATCAACTTACTTTTTATTCCAAGGGGACCTACAACTTGATCTTTTATGCTAATAATTAAAATTTGTTCAATAATAAAAAGAAAATACTGAACTTGTTAAGATTAATATAAAAAGCCTAACCACTAACTCGGACGTTAGCTGCAACTATAAGGCTTGCCTACTCATGACTTTAGAACATAGAATATTGTGTAAATAACTAACAAACAGCATCCTGATTTGACATTTCATTTAAAATGACTAATTTTATATCAAAATCTGACCAAATGAAAAAAATAATCTGTTTCTCAATTCTCTTGGTGATTACAATGACAGTAATCGTATCGGGACAAGATTCCAAGACTTCGCAGAGTTTCCCCTGGTCTGTTTCTCTTTCTTATTCTCCAAAACTAGGATTAAATCTTTTTGACTCGTACACCTATTATCCTTACAATTCATATTTATTCTCTCTTGACTTCATAGCGGAACATAGGTTTACTGATAAATTCTCTTATTCGTTCGGCATAGATTTCAACAGAAACCACGAGAATATTTCGCAATTACTTTTCGATGCTCCCTCAGAAAAATCAAAATCAGAAAGCTATTTAATCGAGTTCCCATTACAGATTAATTACTATATCATTAGCAACGCTAAAAACATAGATCCTTACATAAAGATGTCATTAAGGAATTCATATCTACACTATTACAACGTAGGAACACTTGGTGGTTATCCAGTTACAAGCAAAAACTCTGATTATTTCTTGTTTTATGATTTAGGATTCGGTAGTAATTTTAAAATAAATGAGACATTATCAATTATGATCGAATCATCTGTAGTATTTGGACTTATTCATAATAGAAATGACTTTAATTACTGGGACGGATTAATAGGTATAAGATATACATTAAAAAAATAGCAGCAGCTAACTCGGACGGTACTATGAAAAGCACATCACCATGCAGTGAGAGAAGTCCTGGAGAAATCCGGGATTTGCTTTTCTAATCTGAATAAGCTCAATAAGCTCAATATAGATTGTCACCATAAAGAGCATCAGAAGTTAAGAAAATAATACCTTTACAGTCTAATCAAAACTTATCCAGATGAATTCTCAACCAAAAACTCCTGTAAGTGGAAAGGCAATTGAAAAATGGTACACTATTTATGAATTAAGATATCCGAAACTAACACCTGAAGACATTTATATGAAGTTAGTAGCAGACGAAGTAACAACCCAGAAATCTCTGGACAGGTTTCTTGCAACGAAGAAGTAAAAAACAGACGAGCTCTGCTAGAAATAGTGGAGCTTTTGTCTGCCAGAGTTACGCCAGAGACCCATGTATACAGCTTAAAATCAGTCTAAATTGTAGTCCCAGCTGGATCACAAAAAAGAAAAAGGAATTAAAACTAATTCCTTTTTTTATGCCTTATAGTGAGATTGTTTACTCCTCAAGAGAGCCCAAATCACCGATAAAATAAATTCAGACGGGGCTTAAGATTGCCGCACCCTTCTTCGTCGGGCTCGCAATTGTAGATGTACGGGGGCAAATGTTTGTAATGAAATCGTCTTCCCTGCGTCATGTATTAAGAACCAGTTAATAATTTAAATACATGCGTTATGAAAAAACTATTAGTACTTATTATTTTAATGGTTACAGTAACCATTGCTTACGGACAGAAATCTATCGATGACTTATTTGAAAAATATGCAGGCAAAGATGGATTTACAACAGTAACCATAAATGGCAATCTCCTTAAACTGGCCCACTGCCTGGGCGACAATGATGATGATAATTCAATTCCTCTGAATATTACAGAGATACGAATTCTTGCGCAGGAGGATAAGAGTATTACAGTTGATAATTTTTATGATAAGGTCATTAATGATATCGATCTGAAAAACTATGAAGAGTTCATGAGAATAAAAAAATCGGACCAGGATGTTAGAATGCTGGTTCATTCGGAAGGTAATAAGTTCAAAGAATTTTTGCTTATTGCAGGAGGCAATGATAATGCCCTCGTTCAGGTGAAAGGAAATATGACATATCAGGACGCAAAAAAGTTTTCAAGAGATGCCGGGAAAAACCATGGATTGAACATCATCCCAAATCAGAAGTAATTAATAATGTAGCTATCTTTATGGATACATTAATCATTGCCTGAAGCTGAAATGATAAGGGAAGATTTTAATAATCTTGTCCGGCAGCATAATCGTCATCTATACGGTTATGCCTTCCGCTTCCTCCGGAATCAGGAGGAAGCGGAAGATGCTGTTCAGGAAGTCTTCATTAAACTCTGGAACCTTGGAAATAAATTGGATGAATATAATAGCATACGGGCACTGGCAACTACAATGGTTAAAAATTTTTGTATCGATCAGCTCAGAAAAAGAAAGCACCTTGTTCAGGAGGAAAACATTCAGCAGGATTTCCTAAAAACTGAAACCCCATCTCCATATGAGCTTTTGGAAAGAAGGGAATCAGAAAATATTCTGGATCATATTATTGACCAATTGCCAAATATCTATAAGGAGGTGATAGAACTCAGGGAGATTGAAGGGCTATCTTATGAAGAAATAGCTGTCAGTACCAGGCAGAATATTAATACATTGAGAGTGACTTTGTCAAGAGCCAGAAAAAAAATCAGAGAAGAATTTAATAAATATCAGTATGAACGAAGAGGAATTAAAGAGGTTGATCGAAAAGTACTATAACGGAGAAAGTACCGAAGAAGAGGAGAGTGCTTTGAGAGATTATTTCAGGAAAGGGAATATCCCTGATGGTTATGAAGCTGAAAAGCTGATTTTCAGCTATTATACTGAATCAGCAGAACTTCCTGAACTATCACTTGACTTTGAAGCAAGGATTTTAGCCGGGATTGACACTTCTGACTTAAAAAGCAGATCGCGTAAGATGAAAAAGTATCTTCTTACTGTCTTGAGCGCAGCAGCTGGTTTACTCATCCTGGGGGGATCTTACTTCTTCTTTGTTAGAAGAACTGAAACAGCAGATACATTTTCAGATCCTGAGATTGCTTATGCAGAAACAATTAAAATTCTCAGGGATGTCTCATCCCAGCTGAATCACGGGGCTCAGGTTCTGGAACCTGTTGGTAAAATAAATGAGATTTCCAGAAAAAGTTTTGAGTCTCTGAATAAATCAACAAGAATTATTGAGAAGAACCTGAGGAAACTTGATAAACTTCAAAGAGCAATTGAAATATCTCAAGTACCTGTTGATAAAAATATAAATAAATAAAAATCAATGATATGAAAAAGATTTTTCTTTCCTTCACCGCACTGTGCCTGACAATGATGATGCAGGCTCAAAGCAATCCTGTCGATGAGATGTTTAATAAATACTCTGAAAAACAGGGATTCACAGTTGTATCCATCTCAAGCAAGATGTTCAGTCTGTTCGCGAATAAGGATCCGGAGAATAAAGATGCAGACAATGTTATAAATAAACTCAAGTCAATAAAGATTCTTTCAGTTGAAGACTCATTGCTGAATAAAAACCTGAATTTTTATTCGGAACTCAGCAAAAAGCTCGATTTGTCAGTTTATGAAGAACTTATGGTAATTAAAGAGGGACCCGATATTACAAAGTTTTTAATAAAACAAAAGGGAAATACTATTTCGGAATTACTTGTTGTGAAAGGGGGTCCTGGAGGTAACTCACTTATTTCAATTAAAGGAGAATTAAATCTAAAAAATATCTCCGATATGTCAAAAAGTCTTGATATGCAAGAGCTTAAGGACCTTGATAAGATACAAAAGAAAAGTCCTGATGAATAAAGAATGCATCTCATAAGTTCCGGAAGCAACCATTATTTGTATGAATTTGTCTATAGAATAGATGCGTCTTAAAATGCAGTATATATCCAGATTGAATTTTTTTTATATTTGTATTAATCCGAAACTTGAACCAATACTTAACCTATGAGCAAGCAAATCATTAAAAGATCAGGAATTCTGATAATCATCCTGGTTTTATTTTCATCTGTTTCCTTTTCACAGTTTAAGAATATTAATTTTCTGAGAAGTGCACCGGCTGACGGTGCAAAATATCTTCAGGAATATATTACACCATTTGCCAATGCCTTCGGTGCAGGACTTAATGGAGGGTGGTATAATACGGCTAAGCCTCATAAACTTCTTGGATTCGACATCACAACAGGTATTAGTGTTGGGATTGTTCCCACATCTGCCGAAACTTTTGATGTATCCAAGATTGGTCTCTCATCATCATTAACAGGAACAGGCGTAGCCTCTACTGTGGCTGGTCCTGATAAAAGTGGTCCCCTGATGACATATCGTTCAAACGGAACAAATCTTGTTACTTTCAATACGCCTCCGGGAACAGCCTGGAGATATATACCTGTTCCTACTGCTCAGGTTGGAATAGGATTACCATTTGGAACAGAATTGAAATTTAGATTCGTACCCAAAATAAACATTAAGGACGGAAATGTTTCTTTATGGGGCGTAGGACTTGTTCACAGCCTAATGCAGTACCTGCCGGGAAACAAACTATTACCTTTTGATGTTTCACTTTTTGGCGGATACACTAAAATTAAGGGAAATGTACCTCTGGATTTACAACCCGATCCCTCAATAAGTGCATATACAACTCCTTATGATATAGCTACTTCATTCAACGATCAGAATCTTAAAATCAGTGTTCAGGCTTTAAATATCAGTGCAATAGCCTCACTCAATCTGCCGGTAATTACTTTCTATGGAGGAATTGGTTATTGTAAAACGAAAACTGCGATTGATCTGACTGGTAATTTTCCAACACCGGTTCTGGTAACACCTACCGGTAATGGGGCTCCATATGTCCAATATAATAATAGCGGGGTAAAAAAAGGTTCAGATTATCCAAATATGGATATTGTGAACTTCTCCGGCCTCAGGGCAAATATTGGATTCAGGATAAAAATGTCTGTCATAACATTTCATGCAGATTACACCAGGGCACAATATAATGTTCTCACAATTGGTCTGGGGATATCATTCAGATAAAAAAAGAAAATTCTGAAATCCCCGGTTCCCAGAAAGTTCCGGGGATTTTTTTTAAAAGTAGAACTATTTCGGGGTATTTATAGTTAATAGATTAAATCCAAATATAAAAAGGCTGATGAACGTTGAAGCACAGAAAATAAACAAAGGTTACCGGGCATTGCTTCTGGCTGTTAAAAATACTGTACCACCTGAAGATAATCATCTTATAAGAAGAGCGTTGGATCTTGCCGTGGAAGCATGTTGTGATAAAAAAATTCTTACCGGCGAGACTGAGATCCTTCATGCACTCTCTGTAGCCAGAATTATTGCGGAAGAGATAGGGCTTGGACTAACGTCAATTATCACTGCTTTATTACATGATTCATATAACAATCTGAGTATTACCCCAAAACAACTGGAAAAAGAGTTTGGGAAAAAGGTTGTTGAGATACTGAATGGTTTTGCACGTATTACAGGTATCGATTCTATGCAATCTTCCTACCAGGCAGAAAACTTCCGCAAACTACTGTTAAGTCTTGCAGACGATGTCAGGGTGATACTCATTAAGCTTATAGAACGTCTTGAATACATGCGGAATCTTGATAATGCCCCTGAAAGAGAGAGAATACCTTTGGCTTCTGAGACCTATTTCCTCTACGCACCACTGGCTCACAGATTGGGCTTTTACAATATCAAATCAGAAATGGAGGACCTTTCTGTTAAATATCTTGAACCTGAACAATACAATTATGTTGATTGCCGTCTGAAGCAAACTACAGCTTCCCGGAATAAACTGATCCGGGATTTTTCGGCTCCCCTGAAAGAAAAACTTGAAAAGCAGGGCTTTAAATTCACTATAAAAAGTCGCACAAAATCAATACATTCCATTATGCTTAAAATGAAAAAGCAGGAAGTGGAATTTGAGGAGGTGTACGATCTTTTTGCTGTCAGGATTATTCTCGATAGCCCTGAGGAAAATGAAAAATCTGATTGCTGGAGAGCTTATTCTGTTGTAACCGATTTATATCAACCCAACCCAAGCAGGTTACGAGACTGGATCTCTGTACCAAAATCGAATGGTTACGAATCACTCCATACCACAGTGGTGGGGCCGCGGGGGAAATGGGTTGAAGTACAGATCCGTTCCACCAGGATGGATGAGATTGCTGAAAAGGGATTAGCGGCTCATTTCAAATATAAGGGAATCAAAGGAGAAGGAGGACTTGACTCGTGGTTGTCAAAGATGCGTGAGATATTGGAATCATCGGAGAAAGAGGACAATGCGTTTCTTGATCAGGTACGGTCAGGATTGTACACCGATGAAGTATTTGTATTTACCCCAAAAGGCGATCTGCGGCAATTGGCTGCCGGAGCGACAGTTCTTGATTTTGCATTTGATATTCATACTGATGTCGGAACTTCGTGTGTGGGAGGAAAGGTCAATGGAAAGAACGTGACAATCAGATATGTTTTGCAGAATGGAGATCATGTTTCCATAATAAGATCAAAAAACCAGAAACCAAAGCAGGACTGGTTGTCGTTCGTCGTTACGACGAAAGCAAAAACGAAGATTAAGCAGGTTTTGAATGAAGAAAAGACCAAAGCAGCAGCTGAAGGAAAAGAAATACTGATGCGTCGGATGAAGAACTGGAAGATAGTTTATGGTGATACACTGATACAAAAACTGCTCAATCATTATAGTCTGAAAACGGCTCAGGATCTGTATTATCTTATTTCAACCGAAAAGCTGGAACTCCTTCAGATTAAAGAGGTTTTATTAAAGGAGGAATCAATAGAAGAAAATCCTCCGGCACCAGTATTGTCAGAAAAAGTGACAAAAGAACAGACTGATTTACAGATTTCTGATTACCTGATAATTGAAGACAGGGTAGAAGGACTTGACTATAAATTTTCAAAATGCTGCAATCCTGTATTTGGCGACAGTGTTTTTGGTTTTGTCACAATTTCTGAAGGAATAAAAATTCACAGGACAGGCTGCCCGAATGCGCACAATATGATGGCCAGGTATCCTTACAGAGTAATAGCTGCCCGCTGGTCGAAGTCAAAGAGCAGTCCTTCATTCATAGCTACAATTAAAATAACAGGAATTGAGGATGTTGGTATGGTAAATAAAATTGCCGATGTAATTGCTGGCCAAAAGGCGGTTGTCAGGAGTTTTAATTATAATATGGCTGACGGCATGTTTGAAGGGATACTAAATATTATGGTTCCAAACAGTGATATTCTTTATGGCATTATAAGAAAAATACAGGGTATCAAAGGTATACTTAAAGCTGCACGACATGATAACGGCTAGTATCTCTGATCCGGCTTGACAGGCAGTTTTGCCATCTTCTCAACCTCCAGAGAAGGAAACCCGAATTCTTCAACGACTTTTCCAAGGATCAGATATGAGCCGCTTCCTTTAAATGGCCAGTTTTTAAGCGATTGAGAGAAATGGGTCGTATCGAAAAAATTGCCTTCAGAATCGATAAAGCATCCGAAATTCATCCAGTCATTTTTTATTGTTTTGATATACTTTATGGTAACCAGGTGTCCGACCATCCTGATTTTTCTGCCGGTATATTCACTCATCCTTCGTGCTGATACTTCGCCACGGAAGGGTGTTTCAAGCATATCGAACCAGCTCATTGTGACAGGAAAACCGAATAATTCGATTTCATCATATACATCTTCGATTTTTCCCTGAACAAGATCGGGAAGAGAAAAGTCACGGACAGGAGAGGAGAAGAGCGGACGAATATTATCCGGTTTGTTTTTGTTAATCATCATATGAGCTTCCCATAAAAGTACCGCCTTCTTCTTTCCTGTAAATCTGAATGCCCCTGCTTTT
>Ga0182017_10002881_pt1 | contig 12915 bp, 11 predicted proteins | sample 712E3DmetaG_FD_120492 | JGI IMG/M metagenome (GOLD analysis project Ga0182017, IMG submission 120492) | Permafrost microbial communities from Stordalen Mire, Sweden - 712E3D metaG | ecosystem: Environmental > Terrestrial > Soil > Wetlands > Permafrost | place: Sweden: Stordalen | collected... | reverse complement strand
GCTGCATTCGCCGGGCTCGTGGAAGGAAGGGTAACCGAAGGAATGCCCGGGGTCTCCGCGAGCCGGTGATAAAGCCGGCCGGCGGTGCTCCCGTTCAGGGCAACGAGCCGGAGAGACGGGTGTGCCCGGACAAAGCCTGCAATATCGTTGGGTTCAGGATTACGGATCCGGCTGTCGGCGCTTCCCTCCCGCGTGCAGCCCCGGACCACGTCCCAGAGTGCGACCTTCTCCTGCACGAGGCGCAGGGTGCGTTCAGGATAAGGGAGCGCTGCCGGGATTGCGAAGAGCACTTCCATAACCGTCCAGAACCGGTTCTTCGGGTTCCCGTAGTACTCGCCGCGTGCAAGGGAGAGGACACTGGGGAAACTGCCGAGAATGAGAATGCAGGGTTCCGGGCCGGTCACCGGGGGAAGGCTGCTGGAGATATCCGGTATCTGCGGGGAGGGACCGGTCATACGGGAACGATCAGATATCCTTGAAATAGAGACGGCAGTGGCAGGATCCCTGGTTTGCTATCTCGTCTTTGTGATAGATGCAGGGACACTCGATTTCACGGTCCTTCTCCTCGTTCCCGCTCCTGAGCCGGCAGGGGCAGTAGGGCCGTCCGAATTTGGTCTTATTCCGAACCAGCCCCCGGATCACCGTACCGAGTTGTTTTTCATCCTTGTTGAGGACCAAGCCGTGTTCCTGTGCGTAGCCTTTGGCCCACTTGAGCATTTCCGCTTCTTCCTGTGCAGTGTCGGTCATGGTATCGGCTCGGGCTGTTTTATCAGGTTAGTGTAAGCATCAGGGATGTTAGTCTTTGTGATCGCATACCTGTCCGTTGTAGTATTTTTGAGGTTATCGTTTTTTTGTCTTTGGTATTACAGCCCGGTCGGGAGATCCGGCTCCCTTCCTTTGTGCAGCTACCGGTTTTTTCTTCGTTGCTGCAGGACGTGCGATCCCGGTCATGATCCGGCGGGCAACGCGGTTATAGGTGGCCATCACGTCGCCTTTGTTGAAACGGTACACGTCCTTGTCAAGCGACTCTTTGGTCAACTTGTCCCAGAGGCGCATCGAGTCCATGCTGATCTCGTCGCCGAGGCGGATCGTTTTTCCCTGCCTGCCGAACTCAATCTTGAAGTCCACGAGGAGGATTCCCTGCTTTGCAAGGTGAGCGGAGAGGAGACGGTTGATCTCAAGGGAGATCTTCTTGATCTTTTGTAATTCCTGCGAAGTCGCAAGTTTCAGGGCAACGATCAAGTCGTCGTTGAGCATCGGGTCGTGGCGCGAGTCATCCTTGAAATCGATCACGATGACCGGGGGATCGAGTTTTATCCCTTCCTTGAAGGGATAGTTCCTGACAATCGAACCGGCTGCAACATTCCGGACAATTACTTCCAGCGGGATCATCGAAAGCGTCCGGACTGCCATGCGGTGGTTGTCCAGCATCTGCAGGTAATGGGTCTTCACCCCGTGCTTTTCGAGGTACTCGAAGAAGAATGCTGAGACCCCGGCATTGTAACTTCCCTTGTTCTTCAGCGTGTCCTTCTTCCCGCCGTCAAATGCGGTGATGTCGTCCCGGAACTCGACGATAAGCGTATCTTTGGTATCGGTGCGGTATACCGACTTGGCCTTGCCTGCGTAGAGAAGTTTTCCCTGTTTCATGATCCGCTGCTCCTTCCATACACTCTTTGTGCGAGCCGGTTTATTAGAGGTTCTAACCCGGGGTCGTACCACCCTTTCTCAATATACCGCGGGTAGATGCAGAGCCGCTCGCGGAGCTGTCGTGCACCGATCAGTTTTTTGAGTTCCGCAACCGCCGGCCACGGGTGTTCCGGGTTGACGTAGTCGATAGTGAGCGGCGAGACCCCGCCAAGGTCATCGGCACCGCACCCGATAAGCGAGGAAGCATCGATGAGATTAGGTGGGATCTGGATAGCGATATCCTCCGGGAGGATGTCGCGTGCCATCTGGATCGTCACGCAGATCTCGTCAGTCCCCGGGACCGGGTGGGCGGCCATCGGGGTACCTGGCTTGGGGCAGAAGTTCTGGATGATGATCTCCTGGATGTGCCCGTAGCGCCGATGGATAGCGCGGATCGCAAGGAGGGAGTCCTCCCGGTCTGCCATTGTTTCTCCGATACCGAGCAAAAGGCCGGTGGTGAACGGGATCTTCAGTTTTCCGGCATCCTCTATCATTGCAAGCCGGACTTCCGGCTCCTTGCCCTTTGAGCCCCGGTGTGCCGGTACCCGTGCAGTGGTCTCGAGCATCAGTCCCATGCTTGCATTGACGGCACGGAGGCGTGCCATCTCGTCAAACGACAGGATGCCGGCATTCGTGTGGGGGAGGACCCCATATGCAATGCTCTTTTTGCACATTGCTTCACAATAATCGAGGATGGTCGGGTACCCGGCTGCCCGGATCATGGCAGAAAATCCCGGCTCCTCCTCCGGACGCTCGCCAAACGTGAAGAGTGCCTCGGTGCACCCCAGTGTCGCACCATTCTTCAGGGTCCGTTCAATTTCCACCGGTGCCATCAGGCAGCCGTCCTGGACCGGCGTCCTGAAACAGCAGTACCCGCACCGGTTCCGGCAGACCGTGGTGAGCGGGAGAAATACATTTTTTGAGAACGTGATAGGCCGGTCCTGCATGAGAAGAGATGATCGTCTTTTCTCTTGAATGTTGACCCCGCATTCACCTGCACACCCTGAAAGCCAACCGATAAGCCTAATGGAGCGGGCAGGTAATAGTTGTGATGAGCGGAACCGGACAACATTCGCTATTGTATACACGGAGAGAGAATGTCTCACGAGGAAAGCGGACAGGACACAAAAACAGGCCAGCCCGGCAGTGCGGGAGGGCAGGAGGCGGATGACAAAAAGATCATTGCCGAACTGACAGAAAGGGTTGCTTTTCTCGAGAAGAAGCTGCAGATTGTCGGCAGTGTCACGCGCCACGATGTCCTGAACCAGCTGACTGCGATTGTCGGGTATAACGAGCTGCTCGGGATGATGGTGGAGGATCCGAAATTCAGGAGTTTTCTTGAGAAGGAGAAGTTCGCGCTCAACAAGATCCGGCGCCAGTTCGAGTTTGCCAAGGACTACCAGAACATCGCCGTTGATCCCCCCCGGTGGCAGAACCTCCGGAACATCGTGAACCGCGTAAGCGAGGATTTTGATGTAAAAAAAGTCAGGATCATAACGGATACCGGGACGGCATCCGTGCTTGCAGACCCGCTCTTCGACCGGGTATTTCACTACCTGTTCGACAATGCCCTGCACCATGGGGAGACGGTGACCGAGATTACGATATCCCTGCAACAGACCGGCCCGTCCGGGCTTCTTTTCGTGGAAAGTAAAGGGACCGGCATTCCTGCCGCCGAGAAGGAGAAGATTTTTGAACGCGGCTATGCCAAAGGGACCAGTTGGGGCCTCTTCCTTGCCCAGGGGATCCTCGCGGCAACGGGCATGACCATCACCGAGACCGGTGAACCAGGGAAAGGGGTACGGTTCGAGATTACCCTCCCCCCCGGGTCCTTCCGTCTTGACGATGCGGACTCCCCTGCCCCGTGAGGTCGCATAGTGTTCTTCCATAGCCCCTCAGAGCGTCACTATCTTACGAGGATCCCTCCGTTAAAAAAGAATCACAGAAGCTACTGCGCTGCCTTCATCCTGTCCGGGTCGATTGCAACGCAGATATCGACCTCTTTCTGTTTCGGATTGGTGAACCGCTTGTCGTACACCTCGAAATCGAACGAGTACGTCCGGGGAAGGTCGGATAACCAGACCATGCTCCAGATGGCGAGGACCTCGTCCGGCATCTGGCCTTTTGCGGTGAAGACCGCATAGGTCTGGGCAGGGATCTTTCTTTTCTCCATGCCTTCGGGAACGGTCCCCGCACGGGCCACTCCAACCCCGATCAGGTACGAGTACTCTCCCCGCCAGTCGCTTTCGTAATCCGAATACACGGCATACATGGTGGGCGGGAGAGCGCGGTTCTTGATCTTCGCGGATGCATTTGTCTCCAAAAAAACAGTCCATGCCGCCATGATATCTTTCGTGCTCCTGCCGTCCGCAGTGGAGGTGCGCCTGGAGATGCCGATGACGGTCTTTGCCGGTATCTTCTTTATGGTAAACGGGATATCGATATTGAACATTACGGAAATGTCGGCAGCTGAGGAATTAAACCGTATGATTCCCGCCTGGATCCGGATCAGCACCTTTTTTTCATCGCCCGGCATACCCCGGTATACCATGTGTCCCCCGGCTCTCATCCCGTACAAGCCCAGAAACCCGAAGACCCGGCTCTCCTCCCTGCTCAGTCAGGAAGAGCGGGAGCAGTTCGCTGCTGCGATGCTCGAGGATGTCAAAGTTGCAGTGAAGGACGCGATGTGCAGCGTGGTCCTCGTCTGCTCCGAACTCTTCGATTCCGAGGACGTGCAGGTCATCATCACCGATACGGACCTGAACGGGACGCTGAATGCCATCCTCCCCCAGAATGTCGGTCCCACCCTGATCATCATGGCCGACCTCCCGCTCGCGGATACGGCGTCCGTCCGGCGGGTGATCTCCACGGACAAGGACCTGGCAATCGTGCCCGGGCGCGGGGGCGGGACGAACGCGATCTTCATGAAAGAGCCCCAGAAGTTCCATGTCGATTATTACGGCACGAGTTTTTTAAAGCACATGAAGATAGCAGAGGAAGCCGGCCTGTCGGTCGATGTCATAGACTCGTTCCGGCTGCATACCGATATCGATGAACCGGAAGACCTCGTGGAGCTGCTTATCCATGGGACAGGGAAGAGCCGGGCATACCTTGAAGAGCTGGGATTTTCCCTGTCCGCGGACAAGGAGGGCCGCGTGGGAGTCGGGCGAAGGTGATAGGGGTATCGATGCGTCCTGCCGTCCGCATGATATGAACGGGCAGCCGGGCGATTCTTTAAGAGAACTCCTCCGGAGTTCATGGAGCGGCTGGCGGACACGAGGATTTTTCAGTAGGAGAACAGCAGGACCTGATCCGGGACTTCGCAGAGATAGAGTACATGCGGTGCAAGAACGCCAATAACCGGGAAATCAACGGCAAACAGCTGCTGGTTGAAGAGAAGATCATCTTTTTCAAGCGGCGCAGGCGGAAATAAGAGCATCTCCCCGTTATTTCAGGCTTTTGGCAAAGACACCCATGAAGAGGCATTCGTCTGCGGCGATGGACTCCACGCCGATCAGTTCGTCAGAAACAGGGAGCCCGATTCCCCGGATCACCGCGGCGGGAGTGCACTCGTCCGCCTCGCCCATGACAAGCTCTGCCGCAGACGCAATATTATCCGCCACCGCCCTTTTCGTCACCACGAGTTTCCTGCCGAACAGGTCGCTCCTGCCACGGTCATCGATCACGGACGGAATACCGGCACAGCCGATGGCAACGCCGCTGCACCCGAGGCGCATCGCGTGCGTGCGGCTGTCGGCGATGATCACGCCTATCCTTGCCCCGGTTGCCCGCTCCACGGCCTGTCTGATCGTGCGGGCACTGGCATCGGAGTCCGCAGGGAGCGGGGTCACGCAGCCCGGGGGGGCATTGGAAGCGTCTACACCGGCATTGGGGAGGAGTGTCCCTCCTTTCATGCAGAGCAGAAAGCCGGGGATGCCTCCAACAATCGAGTCGCTCTCCCGCAATACGACCTCGGCAACAGCAGGGTCCATCCGGTATTTCCCGGCCAGTCTCCGTGCATGGGCTGAAGGTGTGATATCCGAGAGTCGTATCACGTTGCCTTCCGACGTGGCAACTGCCGTCTCGGCAAGGACGAGGATATCCCCGTCACGGAACCCGCCACAGATCTTCCCTGCTGCAGCAATAACCCTCTCAGCGATGGGGTCGCCGCTCCGGATGATCCCGGTCGGGAGTCCATAGACTTCGAACGAACCATTCATCGCCGTTTCACCAGGTGCTCGAAGACACGGACTGTATCGACGGTCGATTGTACGTCATGTGTCCGCACCAGGGAGGCGCCTTTCTGGAGCAGGGTCATGGTGACGGCAAGACTGCCGGAAAGCCGCTCCTGTGGTTCCTTGTTCAGCAGGGTGCCGATGAAACTCTTCCGGGAGACCGCGGCAAGGAGCGGGCGGTCGTACCGGAGGAACTCATCGAAACGGCGGCTGAGTTCCCAGTCGTCGTCAACCGAGCGGAAGGGGGTCCACAGACCGATACCGGGGTCGAGAATATAGTTGTCGATACCCGCCGCATCGCAGCGCTGCATCACCGTAGTAAGTGCCTTGTGGGTGGCAACGACCCCCACCGCATCGCCCGGCTGGTAATTCGTTGCCATTACGATCGCGGGCAGGCCGGCGTCTGCCACCCGCTTCACATAAGCAGCCGAGCAGAACCCTGCGATATCGTTGACCGCATGGATCTCGTGCTTCAGGCAGACATCCAGCACCCCTGGGTTCATCGTGTCGACCGAGATGGTAAACCCGGTCCCGTCAAGTTCCCGGAGCGCCTCGTCGATGCGTTCCGCTTCCTGCGTACCGCTGATGGCCTGTGCATGGGGGGCAGTGCTCCGGGCACCGAGATCGAGCATATCAGCGCCGGCTTCCACCATCTCCACGGCCTTCGTATGGATCTCCTTGGTCGGGATGTATGAGTCAACGTAAAAGGACTCGGGGGAGCAGTTGATGACGCCCATCACGCGGACCGGGGCATCCCCCCCGATGGTGATTGTGTTTATCGTGCACTGCCGCATGCCCTCACCTTCGCAGCCCGGAACGTGTTCTCCATTAAGGTGGCAATCGTCATCGGGCCGACACCGCCGGGGACGGGTGTGATTGCCGACGCGATGTCTTTGACGGCAGCAAAGTCCACGTCGCCTACCAGTTTCCCGTTCAGCTGGTTGATGCCCACGTCAATGACAACCGCGCCGGGCTTCACCATTTCTGGCTGGATAAAATGCGCCCTGCCGATGGCGGAGACGAGGATATCCGCCCGCTTCAGCTCCCCGGGAAGGTCCTTTGTCTTACTATGACAGATCGTGACGGTGGCATCCGCGTTGGTCAGGAGTGCAGCCATCGGCCTCCCGACATCGATGCTGCGGCCGGCCACGACCGCCCGGGCGCCTGCAAGGGGGATTTTGTATTCCGCAAGCAGGGTCATGATCCCGGTCGGGGTGCAGGGAGTGAATCGGGGCCTGCCCGAGAAGAGGAGGCCGAGGTTCTCGGGATGGAACCCGTCCGCATCCTTTGCAGGGCTCACCGCTGCGATCACCCGCTCAGCGTTTATCTGTTTTGGGAGGGGGAGCTGAACAAGGATCCCGTCGATCTCCGTGTCTGCGTTCAGTTGCCGGACCTTCTCCAGCACCTTCTCCGTTGTCGTATCTTCGGCTAGTTCGATCCCGACAGAGCCGATCCCCACCCGTTCGCATGCCCGGTGTTTCATGCGCACATACATCTGCGAAGCCGGGTCGTTTCCGACGATGATCGTTGCAAGGTGGGGGTGGAGGCCGTCATCCTCGATCTGCTCCCTGAGGAGCTCAAGGTGCATCTCCGAGCATTTTTTACCGTCGAGGATCGTGACCATAAGGGTACCAAAAAATTATTCGGGATAGAGCGTGAACTTACCGGCAAGCGCTTCGACTTTTCCGTGGATGTCCCTGATATTCTTCTCGTTTTTGATGTCTTTGATCACGCTTGCGATCCAGCTGCCGATATGGCGCATCTCGGCCTCCTTCATGCCCCGGGAGGTGACGGCGGGCGTGCCGATGCGCAGGCCGCTCGTGACGAACGGGCTCTTGGTCTCGTTCGGGATGGTATTCTTGTTGACCGTGATTGCGGCTTTGCCAAGAGCGGTCTCAGCTTCGAGACCGGTGATGCCCTGGTCCGTGAGGTCGAGGAGCATGAGGTGGTTGTCAGTACCTCCCGAGACGAGCCGGAGACCATTGTTCATCAGGGTCTCGGCAAGGACTTTTGCGTTTTTGATGATCTGTTTGTTGTATTCCTTAAACGAGGGCCTGAGCGCTTCCTCGAAACAGACCGCCTTTGCCGTGATCGTGTGCATCAGGGGGCCGCCCTGCATGCCGGGGAAGACCGCCTTATCGATGAGTTGCGCGTACTCGCTATTGCACATGATGGCGCCGCCGCGGGGCCCGCGGAGGGTCTTGTGGGTCGTGGTTGTGGTGAAGTTGGTCACGCCGACCGAAGTCGGGTGGAGACCGGTAGCACAGAGGCCGGCGATATGGGCGATATCCGCCATACAGTAGGCACCGACGTCGTCTGCGATCTCCTGGAATGCCTTGAAATCGATGGTGCGGGGGTAGGCCGAGGCACCGCATACGATGATCTGCGGCTTCTCCTTCTTTGCCATCTCCGCGACTATGCCGTAATCGAGCACCTCGGTCTTTTCGTCAACGCCGTATTGCGCCACCTGGTAGAACTTCCCGGTGAAACTGACCGGGGAGCCGTGAGAAAGGTGGCCTCCCTGGTTGAGCTTCATGCTCAGGATCTTCTCTCCAAGCTTCATGTACGCAAAATAGACCGCCATGTTTGCCTGGGTACCCGAGTGGGGCTGGACGTTGGCATGCTCCGCTCCGAAGAGCTTCTTGAGCCGGTCACGGGCCAGGTTCTCGGCCATATCGTGGAACTCGCATCCGCCGTAATACCGCTTGCCGGGATAGCCCTCGGCATATTTATTGGTCATGATCGATCCCATGGCTTCGAGTACTGCACGGGAAACGACGTTCTCTGAAGCGATCAGCTCCAGTCCGTTGACCTGCCTGAGCCGCTCCTTCTCGATGATATCTGCAATTGCTGGATCCGTTTTTGACAGACACGACATATGGAGAAGGGTTGGCTCTTAAGAGGTAATACTCTTTCTTTTCAGAGTGGTCGTCAGACCACGAGGAGGAGAAGAATCCGAAGGGTTCTTCGACTGGCTCAACAGAACCACGATGACGAGAAGGGGGGCTGGAGAGAGCTCGTGGCTCTAATGAACCACTCGGACAGCGAAGAATTCCTTCGGAATTCTTCTCGTCGTCGGGGCTTTGATAAGCCCCTCTGATCAGAAACCTTTTTTCCTTATCAGGCGATCACTGTTATTATTAATACGGAGTGCGCCGCACCAGTACAGGTAAGTATGGCGCAGTCAGATGCAAAGATCAAATATCTTGAACACGAACATGATCAACAGGAGAAGCTGATTACCATGATGGAAACTTCATTGTCTGCTGCAACGGAAGACCGGATTGCAGCACTGGAAAAGAAGGTCAGGGAGATGGAGGCACTTGTCAAGGGCCTGACGCAGGAGCTGCTTGACCTTAAATCTGTTGCCATGAAGATGACCAAGCAGAGCGAGGAACGCAGCCGGCAGGAGCTGAAGCGGGGCACCATCGTAGCGGGTGCACCAGCCCAGCAGGCAGCACCGTCCGGCAGCACCGTCATCCGTCCCAAGGGAGCGCGTCAGGCGGAAGCCCCGGCAGCCCCCGCGGAACCTGCGATGGACATGATCATGCAGACGGACGGAACCATGAAACTGGAACCACGGCGCGGGGACACGAACTATATTGTCGCATCAGCCGGCTATGGAAAGAAGAAAGGTGCGGCAGCAAAGGGTAAGCAGAGCGACCTGATCTACGCCACCGAAGAGACCAAATCGGATCCTGACAAGAAGTAAGGAGCCGGATCTTTGCATATCACAGAACTTGAAATTGATAATTTCAAGTCTTTTTCAAAAAAGACAAAAATTCCCTTTTTAGAGGGTTTCAGTGTCATATCCGGGCCCAACGGCTCCGGCAAGAGCAATATCATCGACTCTATCCTTTTTGTGCTGGCACTCTCGAGCTCCCGCAACCTGCGGGCCGAGAAGCTGACCGACCTGATCAACCTCAACTCCGGCAAGAACACCGCGGAAGTTGCCCTCGAATTCTCGGACGGTACCCGGATCCGGCGCCGGATCAAGCGGACCGGCAACGGCTACTACAGCTACAACTACCTTAACGAACGGCTCTGCAAGCAGAGCGATATCGTCGACTATCTCGCAAAATCCGGGATTATCCCTCACGGGTATAACGTCGTGATGCAGGGGGATGTCACCCGCATCATGGAGATGAGCGATTTTGAACGCCGGAAGATCATCGACGAGATCGCGGGCGTATCGGAGTTCGAGACCAAGAAACAGCAGTCCCTTGCCGAGCTCGATATCGTGCGGGAACGGATCGAGCGCGAGGAACTCCTGCTGCTTGAGCTCACGAAACGGGCAAACGAGCTCAAACGCGAGCGGGAGCATGCCCTTGAGTACCAGAAATGGCAGAAAGAACTTGCCTATTTCCAGAACTGCCGGTCAGCCGCCCAGCTCCATGACCGTATCAGGGAGCTGAACACTCTCTTAAAATCGACCGAGGATCACCAGCTCCAGCTGACGAGGATTGCCGCGGACCGGGGCCTTGAGGAGAACGAACTCTCTTATCTCAAGGCCGACTTAAAGGACATCGACGACCTGATCAACAAGAAGAGTGGGTCTGAGTATCTGAAACTGATCGCCGAGCTCGAGGAAGCCAAGAGCGGTATCAAGTTTGCCGGGCAGACGATTGTCCGGCTGAAAAAGGAGAAGGAAGCCAATCTCGAGCTCATCAACCGCGTGTATGTGGACTCGAAACGGGCCGAGACACGGGTCGCCGAGTGCACTGACCAGATCCGCACCCTCACCATCGACCGGACGAATATCGCGATGGAGATTGCCACGTCCCGGGCCCTGCTCGAAAAGATCGAGACCGAGATCAAACAGCACAGCGAGGACACGGACGGGGCCCGCGACCAGCTCTTTGCCCTGCTGCAGGAGGGGGAAGAGAAGAAAGGCCAGCGCTCGGGTATCCTCCACCAGCAGGACATGCTGATCGAGAAGAGCCGGATGCGGACAACCGAGCTCGAACGCCTGACGGGGCTCCTCCGCCAGCTGGACGAGGAGTATACGGCAAAACAGGCGCAGCTCACCGACAGCGAGACGAGCATTACCTCCCTTGCCGGGGAGAAGCAGCAGCTCGACTGCAACCTCTCGGAGCTGGAAGGGACGATGTTTGCCCAGAGAAATACGCTCGAACGCCTCCGGAACGAGATCCGGGAGAGCGAGCAGGACGCCATCCGGCTCGAGGCGGCCCAGCAGGCGCGGGGGGAGTCGGGAGGAAAGGCGCTCGAGGCCGTCCTTGCCATGGAGGGGGTCCACGGCATGATATCGGACCTCGGGAAAGTGCCGAAAGAGTATGCCACGGCCCTCAATATTGCCGCGGGGAACAAGCTCCATTTCGTTGTCTGCGATAACGACCAGATAGCAGCAGATGCGATCCAGTACCTGAAGGAGGAACGTCTCGGCCGGGTTACCTTCCTCCCGCTCAACAAGCTCAAGCCTCCCACCCTCCCGCCGCTCAAGGAGCCGGGGGTCGTCGATTATGCGGTCAACCTGCTCGAGTACGACCCGAAGTATGACCGGGCATTCGGTGTCGCGCTCGGTGCCACGGTCGTGGTCGACACGCTGGAGCGGGCCCGCAAGCTGATCGGCAAGTACCGTATGGTCACCCTTGATGGCGAACTGCTCGAAAAGAGCGGGGCGATCACGGGCGGCACCACGAAGAAACAGGCAGTGCGCGGGTTCGGTGCTGCCGTTGACGACGAGATCGTCCGGATACGGTCGCATCTTGGGGAACTGCAGGGAGAGGCGGCTACCCTTGAATCGGGCGTGAAACGGCTGAGCGAAGAGGTCGATGCGAAACGGGTTCTGCGGAACGAGATCGACCAGAAAGTCGCCCGCTACGGCATGTTCACGGAGGAATTCTCCCGCCGGTTCGAGGCGATCACGGTCGAGAAGCAGACGATTGAGGCGGCTGTTGCCCGCCAGTCGGAGGAGACGAAGAACGGCGCTGCGGAACTTACGGCACTGGAAGCGGAACTCGACCGGATGACCGGGGAGATCAACGGGACCAGTGCGAAGATCGATGCGATCAAGAAACGCCTTGACGATACGAACATCCCGGCCCTCACCGAGCAGATGGAGAAGATGCGGCGGGAGATCGAGGAGGCCGAGCGCCGTCTCCGCAACAAAGACGGGGATATCAACGACGCCCAGCGCGAGCGCCAGCACTTCACCCAGCGGATTGCCGAGCTTGCCGAAGAGCGCAAGGGGCAGGACGAACGCAACCGCCAGGTCGATGCCGATATCGCAGGTGCGAACGACCAGATCGCCACCCACAAAACGCAGATAGCGTCGCTCGAGGAACGCCAGAAGGAGTTCTCCGGGGAACTCGAGGAGCTGCGGGGGAAGCGGAGCGAGGTCTCCCAGCATATCCAGGAATCCGAGCTCCGGATCATGAAATTCGATGCCGACACCGAGCGGATCACGGTCCAGCTGGGAGCTATCGACGAGCGGGCAAAGACCCTCGGGATCGAGGTGGACATGCTCAGGCAGCAGGTCGGGGAGATGGATATCACACTTTCCCTCTCGGAGATCGAGGGGAAGATCGCGGAAGCAGACGGGGCCCTGCGGAAGATCGGGGCTGTGAACATGCTCGCCATCGAGGAGTACGAGAAGGTCCAGCGCCAGGTTGCCGAACGGAGCGAGCGCAAGGAAATCCTCTCGAGCGAGCGTTCGACCCTCATCGAACGGATCGAGAAGTTCGAGAAGATGAAGTACGAGGCGTTCACGACCGCTTTTTTAGCAATCGACACCAACTTTCGTGAGATCTTCGCCCGGCTCACGAGCGGGAGCGGCCACCTCGTCCTCGAGAACGAGGAGGACCCGTTCGCCGGCGGGATGACCTTTGCCGTCCAGCCGCGGGACAAGAAAGTGCACCTGCTCTCGTCCCTCTCGGGCGGGGAGAAGTCGCTCACCACCCTCGCATTTATCTTCTCCATCCAGCGTTACATCCCCGCCCCGTTCTATGCCTTTGACGAGGTGGACATGTCCCTC